>Ga0209396_1003253_pt1 | contig 16500 bp, 16 predicted proteins | sample GOMGulsemesocosm_6_FD_184638 | JGI IMG/M metagenome (GOLD analysis project Ga0209396, IMG submission 184638) | Methane-oxidizing microbial communities from mesocosms in the Gulf of Mexico - GOM8C Gulf of Mexico (SPAdes) (version 2) | ecosystem: Environmental > Aquatic > Marine > Cold seeps...
TATCGGACGTGAAGTCCTTTTTATTTAGCATCGAACCGATTAGATCGTCCCAAACAGCCTCATTGCACATTGGGCCGATGATGTCCTGTTGAGGGTAACAGGTATAGCTGTTTGAACCCTCCCGCAGTACTGTGCCATCAGGTGCTTTGATAGTCGCATTGGCTGTAACGGAAGCAGGGGCTGCGCTTTCGGCGCTGACAATCATCGCTTCCTTGTCACCCGCCGGCGCTGAGTTGCATGCAAGTATGCCGAGACAAACACTTGAAATAATTACTTTGTTTTTCATTCTGACCTCCAGCTTGAATTGCTTTTGACCAGATCGGGTATTCAGAAAATACCCGAGTGGGTACTAGGGTATTCAGCGCCTTTCTGAGCGATAGGTCAACTACTGGGATTAAAGGGGCCGTAACGATTATTAAGTATTCAATCTGCCCCTTTTGTTTTAAGCCTTTGGAATGTAATAAGCGCCCTGCCGGTCGATAAGCTCTCACAAATGCGTGTGTCGGTAACACTCAATCATATCTGGAGTGCAGCTGATGGTCGCATGATCTGACTTGGCCATGTGGGCACGAAATTCATCGCCGACATGAACCAGGTGGCGATGATCTCCACCTTCAAAATAGATTTCCTTAGCATCACGTAGCGCAGCGTCCCAAACGACTTTCAAGCCATAGGCCTCCCCCAAGGGTGGGACAGCGCCAGTTTCACAGTCGGGGAAGAGGTTTCCCAACTCTTTTTCCGTCACCAGTTTGAACCGCCCCTTGCAATCACGATCCACCCAGTTCATCACCAAAACATGGGAAGCTGGCAGCACACACATGATGTAACGGTCATGATCCTTGACGACGACTGCTTTAGCCAACTGTGATGGTGACATATGGACAGAGTGGGCAGTCTGAATGGAATTATCAGTATGCGGGTGCTCCAGCACATCAAAGGGGATTTTGTGCTGGGATAAATACGTCTTAACAACAGAAGAAAGGCTCATCGTACTAGCTCCTCTTTTCGGAAAGCGTAACCAGAATGACACTGCTTTGGTGACATTACCTACTAATTTGGACCGCCACGCAACATTGGTGTTCATAGTGACTTAACGTTTAGAGGTCCGCTTTGGGTTGTCAGCTCAAGCCTGAGCTACGACAGATAGTGCGCACAAAATGACTCAAATAATAAATGCGTCCCCTTTTCCTCCCTTTTCCTCTGACCCCAATTATTTACATTGGCCGATACAGAAACAAGCGTGAAACCAGCAGTATACTTGCCGACGTCAGCCCGCCGGTAAGCCCAATCCAGAACCCCGACGCCCCCATGGCCGGCCACAGCCAGTCGGTGAAGGTGAGTATGTAGCCCAACGGCAGCCCCACTCCCCAGAAGGAAAACAGCATGAAAAACATCGGAATTCGGGTGTCCTTGTAGCCTCGTAATGCGCTGATACAGGTCACCTGGATGATGTCAGCGACCTGGAAAAATGCAGCGAAGGCCAGCAACTGAGTGGCAACTGCCTGAACGTCTAAATCGTTTGAATAGAGGGCCGCGATCTGTGCTGAAAACACCAGCAGTAAAGTCGCAAAAACCAGTGAGATACCCACAGCGAATATGAGCGAACTACGCGCAATCAGTCGCGCCGTGTCCGGTGACCCCGCCCCCATCAGGAAACTCACCCGCAATGTCAGCGCCATGCCAATGCTCAGCGGCACCATAAACATCAGCGAGACCACGTTCAGGGCAATTTGATGGCCAGCCACAACAACCGGACCGAGCGGTGCCAGAAAAAGCGCAATCACACAAAACAGGCTGACTTCCACAAAAATAGTAAAACCAATGGGCAAACCGATTTTCAGGATATAACGCAGCCCTTCACGGTCCGGTTTCACCCAACCTTTCAGCAAATGCACGTTTCGAAAAAGCTCACTGCGGTTCAAATACACCAGCAGGGCGATAGCCGCGATGCCGTTGGACAAGGAGGTGGCCCAACCGCAGCCAATGCCGCCCATGGCTGGCAACCCCAGTTTGCCATAGATGAAGATATAGTTGAGCGGCAGGTTAATCAGCGTACCCAGCAGCGAAAACGCCATAATGACCCGGGTATGCCCCAGCCCGTCAGTTAAGCCACGCAACGCTGCCATCAACAACATTGCCGGAATACCCCAGGCAAAGGCATCCAGATAACCCTGGGATATGCGCGCGGTATTCGCCTCCAGATTCAGCAGGCTCAGCACCGGATGTACATTCGTCAGCAGCAGGATCATGATGACGGCCCCGATGCCGGCAAGATAAATCCCCTGCCAGGCGGTGGGCATGATCTTGTCAAAGCTGCGGGCGCCGTTGTATCCGGAAATAATAGGTTGCTGAGCGCCCAGCATGCCCATGAAAAATAGAAATAGCGGCATCCACAGGCTGTTACCTATGCCCACGCCTGCCAAATCTTCGGCGCTGGCGTGCCCCGCCATCAGCGTATCGATAACGCCATTGGCCATCTGTGCAACCTGCGCAATCAGTATGGGACCACCCAGGATAGCCAGCGTGCGCCACTCGCCCAACGTGCGTGAAACCAGGGATTGGCGTGCTGCCGCTAAGGGCTGACTGATTTCATCCATTCAATAAAACACCGGGGAATTTAAACGTTTAAGCTGAGTACAGCGGGCAGGATCCGGATAGTACCTGATTGGAGGGCTAAACGTCAGCGGAACTCACCTGTTACTGCAACGCTGAGGCCTTGCTAATTAAAGTCGGGAGAACCCTTTGAATTGGGGAACGTACGTTTTACAGGAAGATGACGGCAAATTTAGTCTGCATTGGAGATAAACTTTGATCAATTTATGGTTCGTCGCGGTCTGATTAAATAACAGCTATCAAGGAGCCCATAACGATGAAAGCGCTGGTAAAAGCACAGGCTCTGCCCGGATTATGGTTGCAGGAAGTTCCTATCCCGGAAATAGGTATTAACGATGTGCTGGTACGGGTCCTACGTACCGCCATCTGTGGCACCGATCTGCACATTTATAATTGGGATGCATGGGCGCAACGAACCCTGCCCGTGCCGTTGGTCATTGGCCATGAGTTTGTTGGTGAAATTGTCGAGATTGGCAGTAATGTGCTCGATTTCAAGGTTGGCCAGATTGTCTCTGGCGAAGGTCACATCGTTTGCGGTCGCTGCCGAAATTGTATGGCCGGCCGTCGCCACCTTTGTGCCCATACCCGGGGCATTGGTGTGAGCTCTCCGGGGGCCTTTGCCGAGTACATTGCCTTACCCATGTCCAATATCTGGGAGCATCGTCCCGGCATTGATCTGGACATTGCCGCCCTTTTCGATCCCTTTGGCAATGCCGTGCATACAGCGCTTAAATACGATTTGGTGGGCGAAGACGTTCTTATCACGGGGGCTGGCCCAATCGGTTTGATGGCGGCAGCGGTATGCCGTCATGCCGGTGCGCGGCATATTGTTATCACAGATATGAACCCCGATCGCCTGGCGCTGGCTGAACAATTAGGCGCCACCTGCGCCGTTGATGTTCGTTCTGAAAAAGTGCGCGATATCCAGCATCAGTTAGGCATGTCTGAAGGCTTTGATGTGGGGCTGGAAATGTCCGGCAGCCCGGATGCGTTGCGTGACCTGCTCGAAAATATGTGCCACGGCGGCAAGATTGCAATGCTCGGCATACCGGAGCAGGACATCGCCATTGACTGGACTGTGGTGATATTCAATATGTTGACCATTAAGGGTATCTACGGCCGGGAGATGTATGAGAGCTGGTACAAAATGTCGGTTTTCATTGAAGCTGGCCTCGATATTTCCCCCGTCATCACCCACCGCCTGCATTACTCAGATTATGAAAAAGGCTTTGAGGAAATGCGTGCGGGACGAGCAGGAAAAGTGATACTGAATTGGGCATGAGGGAAAATAATCATGTACAGCCATATCAAACAACATCTTGTCACTGAGCTTGAAACCATTCGTTCAGCTGGCTTATACAAACATGAGCGTGAAATCACCACGCCACAGGGCAGCCATATTGGTGTTAGCGGTGGATTGGAATTATTGAATCTGTGTGCCAACAATTACCTGGGCTTGGCACAACATCCGGACATTAAGGCCGCCGCTCAACGTGGGCTTGAAGAATGGGGTTATGGCTTGGCTTCGGTCCGGTTTATTTGCGGTACTCAATCCATTCATCGCGTTTTAGAAAATAAACTCTCCAGCTTCCTGAATATGGAAGACACCCTGCTCTATTCATCCTGTTTTGATGCCAATGGAGGGTTGTTTGAAACCCTGCTAAATGAGAAGGATGCGGTCATATCAGACCAGCTTAATCATGCCAGTATCATCGACGGCATTCGCCTGTGTAAGGCGCAGCGCTATCGGTACCGCAACAATGATATGGATGATCTTGAAGCGCAGCTCAAGGAAGCAGACCGCAATGGTGCGCGCTTTAAGTTAATCAGCACCGATGGCGTGTTCTCTATGGATGGTTATATCGCGCGCCTCGATGAAATCTGCGCGTTGGCAGAGCAATACAACGCCCTGGTTCATTGTGATGATGCACATGCCACCGGTTTTATGGGCGCTCAGGGCCGCGGCACCCACGAATACCGAAATTGCATGAACCAAGTAGATATTATCACTGGCACGCTGGGCAAGGCTCTTGGGGGAGCCAGCGGCGGGTTTACTAGCGCCCGCAAGGAAATTGTAGCGCTGTTGAGACAACGCTCACGCCCCTATCTGTTTTCCAACTCGATGGCACCCTCAATGGTCGCGGGTGCGATTAAGGCTCTGGAACTGGTTTCTTGCAATGAGTTACGTGACAAACTACACCAAAACAGTCGCTATTTTCGTGCCGAAATGGAGCGCCTGGGGTTTGATCTGCAACCCGGTGAACACCCCATCGTGCCCGTTATGATTTATGACGCGATCAGAGCGACCGAGTTTGCCAATGTAATGATGGAACATGGTGTTTATGTAACGGCTTTCTCCCACCCGGTCGTGCCTGAAGGAAAGGCTCGAATCCGTACGCAAATGTCCTCGGCTTTTACCCGGCAGGATCTGGACTTTGCCCTGGAGGCCTTTAGTAAAACAAAACAGCAACTGAAACTTTAATTATCAGGGAGCTTTGCATAATGACACTATTTAACGATCGAACAGATGCAGGTCAACAGCTGGCCAAGGCGCTTGATCAATATGCTGACAGCGAAAATGTAGTGGTACTGGCACTACCACGAGGCGGTTTGCCGGTGGCCTATGAAGTGGCGAAGACGTTGCAGGCTCCGTTGGATGTAATGGTGGTGCGTAAACTTGGTGTTCCCGGTCATAAAGAACTAGCAATGGGCGCCATTGCATCAGGGGGTATCCAGGTTATCAATGAAGATATCGTGACCCAGTTGCACATATCCCAACAGGCCATTGATGAGGTTAATGAACAGGAAAGCATAGAGCTTGAACGACGAGAGCACCTTTATCGAGGCGATAAAGCCAGTTGTGAAATACGCAATAAAACCATCATCCTGATTGATGATGGTATCGCTACCGGAGCTACTATTCGCGCCGCAATCGCGGCCATAAAACAACAACAACCTGCGCAGCTTGTGGTTGCTGTACCCACCTCTGCACTGGATACCTATAACACCATTAGCGAGGAAGTAGACAAGGTGGTTTGTCTTTCAACCCCAGAGCCCTATATTGCCGTAGGGTGTTGGTATCGTAATTTTTCACAAACCAGCGATGAGGAAGTATCACTGCTGTTACAAAAGGCATCCGAAAACAGGAATGGAATGCTTTAATCGAGGTGACTACATGAGTACTTCAAACCAGCAGATAGTCGATGAACAGCAGGTTCTTATATTGGCAGGTAATGTAAAGCTGGAGGGTGACCTCGTTATACCACAAGGTGCAACGGGCATCGTGTTATTTGCCCATGGTAGTGGCAGTAGCCGCCACAGTTCCCGAAACCGACTTGTTGCCGAGCGTTTGCAAAAGACAGGTCTGGCCACCCTGTTGTTTGATTTGCTAACCCTTCAGGAAGAGCAGGTCGATGTAATTACCCGCGAACATCGCTTTGATATTGATTTGCTTACAAGACGGTTGGCAGACGCCACCGATTGGCTTTGCCAACAACCACAAGCGAGTCAGCTGGCGATAGGCTATTTTGGTGCCAGCACGGGCGCTGCAGCGGCTTTAAGAGCTGCGGCGGAACTTCCCGATAAAGTCAGCGCCGTTGTCTCGCGAGGAGGCCGCCCAGACTTGGCGATGGATGCGTTAGCCCGTGTTAAAGCCCCCACTTTGCTAATTGTTGGTGGACGGGATACTCAGGTGATAGAGTTGAACCGACAGGCTCAAGCGCAGTTGGAAGCGCTAAACAGTCTGGAGATTGTGCCAGGGGCAACTCACCTGTTTGAAGAACCGGGAACGCTCGAACAGGTCGCTGGCCTGGCAACAAACTGGTTTGTGAAAAATTTACATCCAACTTCCAGCCTTGCCCCATGAGTACACATCTTCAAGCTGGTTGAGAGTTAATATAAAGATTACGCTGTAAGGAGCGTTATCTATTGTGATTTCAGTAATGGTGAGCCTGCTATGAACAAAATTGCCTGCGAACTTATCAGCTGGGACAGGTTTTATGAGCTCTGTACCCAATTGGCCGATACGATAAGTGCATCTACCTATCGGCCAGACCTTATTATTGCCATTGGACGGGGCGGTTGGGTGCCGGGCCGTGTACTGTCCGACATGCTGGACCTGTTCAATCTAACCTCAATTAAAATCGAGCACTATCAGGCAACTCAACATCATCAAACAGCACAAGTCCGTTATCCCCTTACCGCAGAAATTAATGGCAAACGAGTGCTGATTTTGGATGATCTTTGCGATAGTGGTGATACCTTTGAGGTGGCCGTACAGCACGTCCTTTCCCGCGGCACTCCCCTTGAAGTTAAAACAGCTAGCCTGCTTTATAAACAGGTTTCATCCTTTGTCCCCGACTTCTACGTAGAAAAATTACTGGAATGGCGCTGGATTACTTTTCCCTGGGCGGTTGTTGAGGACATCACAGGCTTACTTCAGCGGGTAAACATTCTTCCCAAAAGTGAAGCGGAACTGGTCAACATTCTGGGACATGAATATGCCATTGAACTAAACCCGCAGGCATCGGCGGCAGTTTGGAGCGCCCTTCAGCGCAAACAATGCTAAGGGGTAAAATCAAAGGCAAATTAAAGGGCTCTGCCCCCTTTAAACTCTGAGGTGTCGCCAGAAGGTGGACGTGATTAGCCATAAATGAAAAAGCCCCGACCGATTTCTCGTCCGGGGCTAAACTGTTTAAAACTACTTGTTGTAATTAACAACCGTTACCGTTGAGGTGGGGAATTCCGGGGACAGTTTACTTAATTCAACCTACTTTTAGGCCCCGGTTTTCCTTTACGTAAAGTACGCTTGGTCTGACCTTCAAGCTTACTCAAAAAATCATCTGCCCCGCCAGGCCGCCCCGTACGAGTGTACTCGCGGATACATTGTTGCATATCCATATTCTCATCACCTCCCAGATACTCTCGCCAATCACTGACTCTATCCAGCATCGGCTTGACCGAAACAAGCGCATCATCTTCGCCCCTCAGGTGAACTATTGATTACATCAAAGATGTTAGTCGGGGTAATAGAGTATCTTCATAAAGGCACTAAAACGGCTATATTCTCCGATGGAAAGACCAGAGAGTGGGATCAAAAACGAAGATAACAAGTCTGGCAAGCGGGAGGGTTTAAGCGCTGCTTCGCAGCAAAATTGCCTCCCAGAAGTGTTATAGCTTCTTAAAGTGACTGTCCGGGTTTCATTTTTTTAGTTTTTTCTCTGGTGCTTCAAGAGCTTTTTATTAAGGGGCGAATGTGCCCCCCTACTCTGCATTAGCCCCAAATATCTTTGTTTATTCTATTTTCTGGTTTATTGGCTGAGGTTTTACGTGGCGCTTTGCCTTTAGGTTTTGACGGGGCTTTAGGTTTTGATGCGGCTTTAGGCTGGGGTGGTTTGCTCTTGCGAACAAAATTCAAAATTGAAACTGGAACCACTTTTCTAACCGGAAAGCCTTCAATCTCTTTTCGGTCGATTATATGGTTTAAACGGCTTTCAATGGCGCATAGATTTTTAAAATCGCCCATTGCAACAAACGATATAGCTTCACCTGTGGCACCAGCACGACCCGTTCGACCAATACGGTGGATGTATTCTTCTGGTTTAAAAGGTAGGTCGTAATTAACAACGCGACTAAGCTCACCAATATCTATACCGCGAGCGGCAACCCCTGTGGACACTAAGTATTTTAGCTTGCCAGATTTGAAATTAGCCAAAATCTTTTCACGCATGGCTTGGCTTTTATCACCATGAATGGCATCGGCTTCAATACCGCGTTTTGCAAGCTGGTCGACCAGTTTGGCGGCACCGTGTTTTTTCTCGATAAAAATGAGCGCCTGATCCCACTTTTGGTCGTTAATTAAATGACTCAGCAATGCGGACTTTGTGTCTTTATCTACCGTGATTAACCATTGGTTTATATTGGGTGCCGTTTTGGCTTTCGGTGAAGTAGATATTTCAATGGCTGGATTGCTCATTTTGCTATCCGAAAAACCGTCGGCGAGGTCGCGAACGTCGTCAGTCATCGTGGCCGAAAACAATAGGTTCTGTCGGGCTTCGGGTAAACGCTCAGTGATCTTTTTGATATCACCACCAAAACCCATATCCACCATTCTGTCCGCTTCATCTAATACCAGTACTTCAAGTTCATCAAAATGCAGAGCACGCTGATGAGCCAAATCAAGCAACCTGCCCGGTGTGGCCACTAAAATATCAATGCCTTCGATTAAGCGCTGTTTTTGTCGCTCGGAATCAGTACCGCCATAAACAGCCATAGAGCTTAGGCTTAGATGTTTACTGTACTCAGCAACATTCGCAGCAACCTGAACCGCTAATTCGCGTGTAGGGGTAAGAATAAGCGCGCGTATGCGTTTACCACGCAATTTACGCTCTTTGTTAAATGCCTCTAATATCGGTAGAACAAACGCGGCGGTTTTGCCGGTACCGGTTTGAGCCGTGGCGATCAGGTCTTTACCAGAAAGAATGATGGGAATGGCTTGTTTCTGGATAGGGGTAGGAGCTGTATAACCCAAGTCTTCAATAGCTTGTACAATAGGATTACACAATCCAAGGTTTAAAAATGACATAGAGGCCCGGATAGGTTGTGGTAAAAAAAGTGGGACTCATTATAGCAGTAAGGGTTTGAGTTACGGTGCGTTGATTATTGCTAATTGTGGTATAGCGCAATTCCGGGGGACAATTTACTTAATTCAACCTACTTTTAGGCTCAGGCTTTCCTTGGGATAAAGGTGACGGAGGGATTAAATTTTGATCAGTTTGACTCTGGTTATTTTTTAATCCCTCCGTCACCTTTTATTTACCAAGTATCAGGCTGCCAAAGCCTGGATCTAACCATCGCCGTACCGCAGTGGAAAAAACACGTCTCGACCGTGATGGTTGTGCATAGCAACGGTGGCTTTCCTTGAGCTTCTAGGCGTTTAAGAAGCTCAGGGTCTCTGCTAATTTTTGCCACGCCTTTTACACGCAACGTTTCTCTCATCTTGGGAACAACAAAAATCATCCCCACATTTCTGTTAGCCAGAATGTTTTTTAAACCGTAGATCAATTTGTTTCCGGGCCGGTCAGGGATATATAACGTCTTTTCATTTTCAACCAGCACAAAGCCTGGCGCATCACCTTTAGGTGATATATCCAACAGACCGTCGCCATCAACAGTCGATAAAAAGACCATTGGAGAGCGTGCAATAAACCCCGTCATCAGCTCATCAAGGTGATCCTTCTCCACTTCTTTAGCTGAATCTAGCGGCGAGCCAATGATAGAAATGAGTTCATCAACGCTTTTTATCTCGTATTCAGTATTCACTCGCCCTAATACCTCTTGGATTGTTCTATCACATTACGCTTTTGTGAACTAAAAGCAAAAGGAGCCGGTTTGAATATTTCATACTCGACCTATCCCCTCTAAACGCTGTGCTGAACTGGAAATAGTAATAGCTGGAAAGTTTAGATAACTTGATCAAAATCATAGTAACTATGAAGAATAGAGGGTCTACAAGGACGTTAAAAAATACGTTCATTTTTCACTTAATGCGCTCTTTAACGATCTTATTGACCGCCGTCACCTTTTATTAAAAGAGGCGTAAAAAATAAATGCGTCCCCTATGTATCTTGTCTGTTTGCGCTGCAGAGTATAATAACCACATGGATTAACCGCTTTATTTTATTTGTCTGTACCAATGAATACCTTTGAACAGTTTCCATGGAAGGTGCGATGTTTTGAGCAAAACCTGGAAGGTAACGACTATGTAGTTGGTGATATACATGGCCAGTTTCACCTGTTGGAAAGGCTCTTACTCGAAACTGGCTTCGATACGTCCAAAGACAGGTTGTTCTGTTTGGGGGACTTGATTGACAGAGGCTGTCGCAGCCACCTGTTCACGCAATACCTTTCTTACCCGTGGCTGTTTTCATCGGTTGGGAATCATGAGGCCATGTTGCTGAAATATGGCGCGGATGCTCTGGGTGCAATGAGCACTTGGTATCCTAATGGCGGCTGGTGGTGGGAGCATATGGATGACAACTACAGGGAGCAGGCTAAAGTTGCGGTAAGGAATTCAATGTATAGCGCTATATCAATAGCAGCAGGCGACAGGCGATACGGACTGATTCATGCGGACGTGCCTTTAGGCGTCAAATGGGGCCAGCTGTGTAGCGAATTAAGCACCAATGCGACCTATCAAGCAACAGTGCTCTGGTCGCGCTTAAGAATTCAAAAACGGATAGAAGAAAAGGTTGAGGGCGTTGATCTTGTTTTTTGCGGCCATACTCCCGTTGAGGAGCCGTTCCGTCTAGGCAACGTGCTTTTTATTGATACCGGGTCCGGCCATCAACCTTCGCCATGGATACCAAAGCCTACGCTTACGGCTGTTAAGTTATCTGAAAAGCTTCAGTATTATTCAGCCTAGATCGGCTGACTACAAAAAATAAGTGCGTCCCCTTTTCTACAGCCAATAGGTTTAACGCCATGCATGAACTCAGAAATGAAAAAGTAAGCTGTCCGTACTGTGGCGAAACTCTGGAGGTTGTTATTGATTGCACAGAATCGCAGCAGAACTACATCGAAGATTGCCAGGTCTGTTGCCGGCCAATCGTGTTTGATGTCGTGGTGGGGTATGACGGGGAGCCTTGCGTTTCTGTTACGCACGAAAACGACTAAGTTAAGTATAAAGGTGACTAAGGGATTAATTTTTGATTAGTTTGTCTCTGGTTATTTTTTAATCCCGCCGTCACCTTTTATTGCCCCTTTATTTCTGTTCCTCCATGAACAAGTCGGTGACTTTTAAATTTCGTGTTTCAGGCTATTTGATAACTCATGGGAATTGGAGTTTTTACTCTGACCCCAAATCAAGCCTCATTTCAGCGATAAGTTACTGTCATAACTAAAGCACCTTGGATGCTGAGTCACTGGGTCAATAAACCTAAGCTCCTTTGCCAGTAACTGCAATGGTGCTGAATAGTTATCCGCTGATAGCGGCTGTAATTGTGGGTAGTATTTGTCATTCAGTATGGGCCAGCCCAGTGCCTGCATGTGAACGCGTAATTGATGGGTTTTACCCGTAATGGGGGTTAATTCAAATAACGCCTTCTGAGTAGATTGTTGTAAGCATCGAATCACAGAATGGCTATTGGCGTCGCCCTCGGTCACACGCATGCGAAAGCGTGGTTCGGACTGCACGATACGATTCTTAACTTCCCACTCCTGACCTATAAGGTTTTCACCGCCACTAATGTTGGCAATTGCCTGGTAGGTTTTGTGTATTTGTCGTGTTTCAAATAAATGATGGTAACGATGACGGGTGTCCGGGTTAACAGAGAATATGACCAAGCCGGCTGTCACTCTATCCAAGCGGTGCAACGCTTGTAAGGCCTCAATGCCTGTACTGCGTCGTAAGCGATTTTGCAGGCATTCATTCACATAAATACCGCCGGGGATTACTGCTAGAAAGTGGGGTTTATAGGCCACTAAAATATGTTGATCCTGAAATAGTATCGTTTCCTTAAAGGGGATGCTGGGCTCGCTTTCGACTTCCCTGTAATAGTAGATCCGTTGCTGCGGCTGGAAGAGCGATTGTGTCGTTATCAGTGAGCCATCGTGGCAGTGTACCTTGCCATCGGCGATGCGCTGCCGCCAAATCTGAGCATCAATATAGGGAAATTTAATGATCAGGTATTCCAGCACCGTGGCGACGCCGGGGTTGGTCTGCGGCAAACTCAACGTTGAGGGGTACTCGGAAATTGCCATTTAGTGGTCCAAATTTTTGACTATAGCATGAGCTTAATGAATTAAAGGGGTCAGACTCCTTTGAATTGTGACAACTCCTTGTCGAATGCAGTCTGTTTCACCAGAGCGTAGAAATTAAGTAAACTGTCCCCGAAATTCTAAGCGTTAAATGGAATGAATATGAATGACACCGATAGATTTTCAGATGCATTAAGTAAGACTTCTGAAATTTTTGGCGAAACTGAAGACGTAAAGATCACGCCTAAAGCTCGCACTATTAATCCCGGAAAACAGTGGCTTAAATTAATCGCTGTTGATGAAGTAAAACAAGGCGCGTCACGGTTTAAATATGCTGAAAAAGCGTGTTTTGTCGTAAGAGATGAAGAGGCGTTTCAGGTGTTTGATAGCATCTGTCCGCATAAGGCTGTAAACATTCCCTGTGATGCAATCGAAGGCATGATTTTGGTGTGCCCAATGCATCAATGGAGATTCAATCTAGAGAATGGTGAATGTATAGAAAAAGGGAATTACACCCCGCTTAATAAGATAAAACATAAAGTTGAAAAAGAGATTCTTTATTTATTTGTATAACGCGAGACCTCAGCATAACGTAGCGAGCGAAACCAAGACGAGGCAAAAACATGCGCAAAAGCGGAGTTTACTGGTGTAAATGAGCATTTTAAGCCTGTTTTTAACAAAGTATTGGCGAGCACAGTAGTTATGCTGAGGTCTCAACGCCTTACTCACCGGAAAATCGGGATATTGGGTAGAGTAGAAAGCTGGCATCACATTCCCGTAGGCCTGATAAGCCGCAGGTGCCATCAGGCATTTCATTTTTCCATAAGGCGCTTTGCTTTTTCGGCCTACTTGCTGAATTAAGTAAACTGTCCCCGGAATCCCAATCTGACCCTTTTGTTTCACCGGTGGGGGGAAAGAAGTCGTACTTATGGCTTAATCGTCGCAGACAACAACTCTACATTAGCTGCAAAGTGCTGCGCTTGTACTACTTCAGTCATTAAGCGTCCAAAGTCTACACTTTGTAATGACGAACCAAATTATTGAGGGGATGATGAAAACTACTGGCATTGTTAAAGTTTCAATAACCTGCGTGCCTAGTATTTCTATGATCCAAGCTATACACCCAGCTATTAGCCCCATGGACATAATCGAATGAAGTTTTAGCTTTTCAATGAGCTCTTGTTGGTAACCACCAACATGTTTTTTTTGATGGACTACAATAGGATTTCCGCAGTTATAACAGTCAGATGCGTTATCTGATACAGAGCGATTACATTCACTACAATTAACTAATCCCATGTAATCCCACTTATCGTAATAATTGATTTACTCACTACCCATACAGAGGCAGCGGCTTATTCCCATGGAGTTTCCCTGTCTTCAGACTATTTTTTAGCTGTTCATCCTTGGCAGTTTTTCGCTGTCGAATTTGCCAAACTCATGCGATGGATCCCCTGCCAGCCTCAATCCAGCATAGACCGTATTCGCTGAAATTCATGACAAACCTATCAAAAGATGATCTATATCAAACCCCCTGATTACGCAGAGCTGCATTGAATAGGGCGGTAGTTGAGATCATCAATGCTGTCATTAATGGCTAATTGTTTCGCTGCTTAGGGTTGAGTAATTGGGGGCAAAGTAAAAACTAATAAGCCCAAGCTAGAGTTTTTACTCTGACCCCAATTATTCTTATATTTGTATAACGCCTTACTCATCGGAAAATCGGGGTATTGGCTAGAGTAGAAAGCAGGCATCACATTCCCGTAGGCCTGATAAGCCGCAGGTGCCATCAGGCATTTCATTTTTCCATAAGGCGCTTCGCTTTTTCGGCCTACTTGCTGAATTAAGTAAACTGTCCCCGGAATCCCCCTATTGGGTTATGTTTTGCGTGTTTTTAATTCCTTTAGCGCGTCAGTCATCGAAGTAATGAGGTCTAAGGGAAGGGGAAACACTATTGTAGAGCTTTTTTCGCCGGCAATCTCGGTCAGGGTTTGTAGGTAGCGCAGTTGTATTGCTTGAGGTTGTTGCGCGAGGATCTGTGCTGCCTCTAATAATTTATGTGAGGCCTGTTGTTCGCCTTCAGCATGAATAACTTTTGCGCGCCGTTCACGTTCTGCTTCTGCCTGTTTTGCGATAGCACGAATCATACTTTCATCAATATCCACATGCTTGATTTCTACATTTGAAACTTTAATTCCCCATGCGTCGGTATGTTGATCCAGTATCTTCTGAATATGTTGGTTCAACTTGTCACGTTCAGACAGCAATTCGTCCAGCTCATGCTGGCCAAGCACTGATCGCAGTGTAGTTTGCGCTAGTTGGCTTGTGGCTTCTAAAAAATGCTCAACTTGTATAATTGCCTTGTTAGGATCAATCACGCGAAAGTAAACAACAGCATTAACCTTGACTGACACATTGTCACGGGAAATGACATCCTGAGTAGGGACATCCATAACAATGGTGCGTAGATCGACGCGCACCATTTGCTGGATGACCGGTACAATGATGATGAGGCCGGGGCCTTTGACTTTCCAAAAACGCCCTAACAAAAATACGACAGCGCGGTCATACTCTCGCATTACTCTAAACCAGGAGAAAATGAATATAACAACCAAACTTACAAATGTGGCCCAATAAACATAGGTCATGATGAACCCTCCTTCGATTTTTTTTCTGGCTCTACTAGCAAGGTAAGACCGCTAATACCAGTGACTCGAACCTTTTGTCCAGCTGCCATAGGTTGTTGTGCCTTGGCTAGCCAATCTTCACTATGCACGCGAACCCGCCCATCATTGCCGTCAGCAGCTAATACTTCACCGATGCTGCCGACAAGTTGTTCGCTGCCACTTACCACAGGTCGTTTGCGCGCTTTGAGAACAATGGTGAAGATGGTAGCGAAGAACAGCGCGCTGCCAACCGCAAATGTTGCAATGAAGGGTATGGAAACCCCATAGCCTTCAAAATCTGTGTCGATGAGTATGATGGAGCCAATCACAAAGGATATGACACCGCCGATGCCCAGTACGCCGAAGCTGGGCGCAAATGCTTCGCCCACCATAAACAGTACGCCTAGCAAGATCAGGGCAAGACCGGCATAGTTAATGGGTAGCACTTGCGCAGCATAGAGCGCGAGCAAGATACAAATGCCCCCCAGGACACCGGGAAACACAGAACCGGGATTTAACATTTCGTAAATTAACCCTAACATACCGAGTGTCATGAGGATGGGCAGAATATTGGGGTCGGTGATGATAGATAATAACTGGCTGCGCCAATCCGGATCGTGGTAGCTAATCGTTACCGCGTCGGTTTTTAAGTCGCGTTGCTGGCCGAGTACATTGATTGAGTAGCCATTGAGTTGCTTTAACAAATCATTAAGATCGCTGGCGATGAATTCAATAACATTTGCCTTAATGGCTTCTTCAGATGACAGGCTTTCTGCACTCCGTACGGCTTTCTCTGCCCAATCCAGGTTGCGTCCACGCAGCTGTGCAAGACCACGGATATAAGCCGCTGCATCATTGATGATCTTCTTCTGCATGGCATCGCCGGGAGTAGCGGCATCATTCGTATCGGCTTGCTCTTTATCTTCATTTTCATCTGTTTTTGGTTTGCCAGGTAAGGGAGGCGGGGTTGGTCCGATTTTTACCGGTGTTGCAGCGCCCAGTGTTGTTGCCGGGGCCATCGCGGCTATGTGGGATGCATACATTATGTAAGTGCCTGCGCTGGCGGCTCGCGCGCCACTTGGCGATACGTATGTTGCTACTGGAACAGGTGAGGAAATGATGCCTTGAACGATGTCTCGCATCGCAGTATCCAGCCCCCCTGGAGTGTCCAGAATTAATACCACCAGTTCGGCATTAACGTTCGATGCCTCTTCTAATCCGCGCAGGAAGTAATCGCTTGTGGCGGGCCCAATGGCGCCATCAATAGTAAGTACAACTACATTTTTACTGGCGCTAGATACGTTCCCGAAAATTAGGAGAACGACACAAAATACTAGCCACACGATTTGTCTTTTATGACGCATGTCCTTATACCCATTAAATGGATAGCCTATGGCGCTTTGACTGCGCAAAAATACTTTTGGTTTCAATAAACGCACCTACAGCTTGTAGTGTGGGCAGTTGA
>Ga0209396_1003259_pt1 | contig 16481 bp, 14 predicted proteins | sample GOMGulsemesocosm_6_FD_184638 | JGI IMG/M metagenome (GOLD analysis project Ga0209396, IMG submission 184638) | Methane-oxidizing microbial communities from mesocosms in the Gulf of Mexico - GOM8C Gulf of Mexico (SPAdes) (version 2) | ecosystem: Environmental > Aquatic > Marine > Cold seeps...
CAACTCCCGCCTATTTCTAAAACACATTTGCGGCACGACAATCGCTGCAATATACACAAATAATGGCAGCATAAATTGCCACAGCGCAAACACCGCACTAACTCTAGCATCTGAACCAGAAGCCAGTGCCACACTTTCAAGTGTCACTGTATTCACCCTGCCTGCTCCCACATACAAGCTTGGCAAGTACTGAGCAACGCTCACCGCAAAAGCGACAGCAAAGCTAAAAGCGATTGGCTTGAATAACATCACCAGTTTTACCAACACAAAGGCGCGCCATTTTGACTGACATAAAATAGTTGCCTGCTGCAGATAGCGATCATCAAATTGTAGGTACACTTGCGATAATGTTAAATAAGCGTAGGGCAATACAAAGATTAAATGTACCCAGATTACACTTGCGATACTCCCCTCTAAATTGAAACGTACCAGCAAAACTTGTATACCAAACAAAAATGAAATCTGCGGCACCAAAATAGGCAAGTAAAGTAAGCCCAGCCACCAAGAGCGCTTTATAGGTATTTTAAATGATGACTGGTATTGCAATAATACAATGCATATCACTAACGCTAATAGCGCACTGGAAACACCAATAATCGCCGTATTTTGCAAAGGCTCGATTAATTGCTGCCAACTCTTTTCCCAATATTTTAACGACCAACGGCTCGGCCATGCATCGGGAAAGCGCCACTGCCGGCTGAACGACCAGACAAACAAGCTCGACATGCTAAAAAAGCTCAGTAACAATACAACGTACAAGGTTATTTTCGCAAAAACGGCAAAAATAGGACTGTTCTTTGACACTTTTGGACCTGCCACTAGCCACTGCTTAGACTGTTTCTTTAGATATTTTTCCAGTGTGTATATAAGCGTAATCAGCACGATCACCAACATCAGCATCACACTCGCCCCTGCTGCACCGAGCAAGCGGTAGTGTATATCTGTGTGATTAAACCATTGATTAATCAGTACAGCAAAAGTTGCGGGGGCATTGGGTCCAAGTACAATAGCCACATCGACCACTGATAGAGAGTAAGACAACACAGCATACAAGGGCAGCCTTAGCTGTGAATAGATCTGCGGAAAAATAAGTTTCACCCAAGCCTCAACATGTGAATAGTGTAAGCTCGCTGCTATTCGCAACGTTTTACGGTGATCAAAATGACTCAGGGCGGATAGCGTCATCAATATAAAGAAGGGGATTTCTTTTAACATCAATCCCACACTTAAACTCAGTGCATAATTATCGTTTACGATTAACCAATCAGGCGGTATGGCAAAACCCGTTAATGTAGGCGACAACCAACGCATTAACCAACCACTAGGCGCTATTAAAAAAACCAAACCTACAGAAAATGCTAAATGAGGAATGGCCAACAGTGGCGCGATCGAATGTTTTAGTAGTGGCCATAACCTGCTGCGATAAAGACTCATACAGAGCCATTGGCTCAATAGAAAGGCACTGACAGTCGCGATAAGTGCAGAACTGACACTTAAGATTAAACTTGAATACGTACTAGGATGGGAAAAAACCGCCTGCAGTGCACTCGATGAAAACTCACTGCCTTTTAGCCCGGGAAGGTAGCCAACAGCCGGCAGCCAGGTGGCCAACAACCCCAAGGTGATGGGCAGTGCAAAAACCAGCCCTCCAACAATAATCAGCAGTGAGTTTCGATACAACATTTAAATAACTATCTAAATAATTTTAATGGGCAATTTTTTATTCATGGCTCTCTAAGTTTTTAGTTTGCATAACGCGCAATCCAAGCCTTCTCTATAGCTGCTACCCACGAACTGTGTGGCTCTAACAATACTTTACCTAATTGCTCACTAGAAAGCGTTGCCACGCCAAGCTTGAGCGCAGAGAACGCTTGCTGCTGTTGGGCATTTAGTTTATTCATAGCTAAAACTGTTGGATCGCCCCATACAGCGGGTGTCGCCTTTTTCAACTGAGCTTTTGCAGACATCAGAAAATTAGCAAATACTTGCGCACCAGCCTTGGCATTGGCGTTAAAAGGAATGGCGATAAAATGCGTATTACCTAAGGTGCCATTTTTGTGCACATAAGTTCTGATCGTATTCGGTAACTCATCATTGGCAATTGCATTGCTGGCATCATTAGGGTTAAAGCTTAGTGAAATAAATAGCTCGCTGTCATTGAGTAACTGTTTCATCTGCTGCGCACTTTTTGGAAAGCTTTTCCCCGAACGCCAAAGCAGCGGGTGTAATTGGTCAAGGTATGCCCACAACGGTGCGCTGACTGTTTCAAAGTCAACCTGCGATACAGGCTGACTCAATACTGCTGAGTCTTCAACCAATTCATGCAAAGCCTGCTTAATGAAGGTAGTACCATGAAAGTTTGGCAGAGCAGGATAACTAAAACGTCCTTTATTACTCTTTAATGTTTCAAGCAGTGAGTGCATATCAGTTGGTGGCGTTGCCAAATGCTTAGTATCATGCATAAATACCAGCTGCGCCATTCCCCAAGGAGCTTCTAAATTATCCACGGGTGTAGTGAAGTCATAAAGTGTACTTGGCTTATTTTCAGTATCAACTAACGCATAATTGGGTAGCTTTTGGGTGTAAGCTTTAGCCAGTAATTGATTATCTTTCATGGCCTTAAAGTTTTCACCATTGATCCAGATTAAATCAACGCTTCCGCCCGTTTCTCTATTCGCACTTTTTTCAGCTAAAATTCGACTAACGACATCACCTGTATCAGTAATTTTTACCTGCTTTACATCTACTTGATACTGCTTTTTCACTTCAGCAGCAGCCCATGAAATATAGTCATTAATCGTGTCAGAGCCACCCCAAGCATTAAAGTAAACGCTCTGCCCTTTGGCCTCATCAAGAACCTGTTGCCAAGCGCTATCGTTTTGCGCTAGCGCAACTGTGGACAATCCACTCAACCCTATTGCTAACATAGTTGGAACTAGCGCTGTTTTTTTTAACATTACCCTACCCTGTTTTAACATCTAAACATTCCTTTACTGGAAAAAATTCATAAAAGAAGACCACATAAGCGCCCAATAGTTACAAATTCATTTCAATTTCAACTTGTTAAAGAGAATATCCCAAAAGGTATCGAGCGAAAAAAGACAATTATAAAATCTGCGAAATAGTGGAGTTAGTATGCCCCGCTTTTTGAGTACAGCGTGCCCCTGTTTATGGGTATTACTGGAGTAAATGAGCATATAGAGCAGATTTTTGACACCTTATGGTAGAGCGCAGTAGTTTTGCGCCCCCTCTAAAAGGTTATAATGCAACAAACGAGGATCTAAGCCAAATCTTTAAGCTCAATGGTTGCTAAAGGTGTGTAAACAGAGCCGCGCCCGCCTATTTTGGACTGAAACAAAACCACGGCATCTGCAAGGCTGTATAGATCCAATTTCGGCCAGCAAGCTGGCGTGTTGAAACTATTGTTTTGCGCAATACGACCTAAAGTGATGTGCGGCCTAAAACCATCATGTGGGATGTCGACGCCCGCCTGCTCAACAAAAGTTTCAACTAAACAGTGCAGTGCATCCAGTTCAGGGGTACAAGATGTTTTAGCAGCAATTAGCGTCCAATTTGAGGCTGATTGAAATGACTCTATCTCCTCTATATGGATATTTAGAGATTGCTCAGCGGCTAAATACTTCTTAGCAGCATCACTTACTTCTTCTACTTTTCCAATGCTGATATCGCCTAGAAAACATAAGGTTAAGTGGTAGCTATCAGACTCAACCCAATCAACCTCAACCCCCCTGTCATATACTGCTAATGAATCCGCACAATTCGCCAACTGCCTTGCGATTGGATCCCTTAATCGCAGGGCAAAAAACGCTCTAATTTTCGATTCACTTACCGAACCCTCAGCCAATCTGCACTCCTATCTCTTGTCTTTTATTATTGTAACTGTAGTTGAATTTTATTAACTTTGCTTTTAAGGCGCTGAATATCTTTATTCACTTGCGCTCTTGTTCCATCAAAAGCACGTATCGCACTCTCAGTTTTATTAAGCCTAGCAACCACCGCGGAGCTCAGCTTAGGCGCAGCCTTCTTCGCCAGAACCGATACTTTAGACGTCAGCGACTTCAAAGATGCATGCGCACTTCCCTTGTATTTTTCCAATCCGCTATCAAGCGTTGTCAGCTCTTTCTTTAACTCAACTAATTGCAGGTTGGATTTCTCAGCAGTACCAACCATGTCTTTCGTTATAGCTTCAACATCGACGACCAACCCCTGCTGCACACTGAGAGCCTTGGTTTGCGCTATCTCTAAATTGGTCAGCCCTGTTCTAAGAGAATCTATTTCAACTAACCTATCTTCCAAACCTGACAGCGCGGTTTTTTGCTGACTGGTCATAAAGCCCATTTCCTCTTGAGCATCTTCTTGGACATTTTTAACTTTTTGCTCTAGTTTGCTTATTTCAGCGTTGAACTGAGCCAATTGCATCGCTTGTTTTTCATTGGCGCTTTCGATGAGTGTGGCAAATTTCTTTTCGTATTCTAAATACTGGGTATCCATCACTTTTTTCTGAGTTTCAACAAGCTGCATTTGCTCATCCAAACGCTGCTGTAGTGTCTGGCCTGATTTTTCGGCTTGTGCGCGCGAATCTTCAAGTAACTGCTCTAAATCAGCAATGCGCGCTTCAGTCGCCTCTGCTAGCAAAATACGCTGCTGCTGATCTTCCAAAAAATCATAACCCCAATATCCCATCGCAGAGATAGCACCAAAGAGTACAAAAATTAAAAATGAGTGCCCCCAGCTGCTTGAACCCTTTGGATTCATAACATATTGTGCTTGTTGCATCTGCCCACTTGCCTGCAGTTCTCCTTGATTTGCACCGCCTAAATTAGGCACCTCAATATTTAACTCATCTCTTGCTGGCATATCCCGCCCTTCAATTTCAATAATAACCTAGCAGCCCGACAAGCTCCTAACTGACGTTAAATTCTTTGTTCTATATTCACTAGTTGCCATCTAGAAACAGATGCCTACTGCGGCTTTCCCACTGGCCTGATCTGATTACCACTAGATACCGTTATTTAGAACAACCAAAGCCTATACCTAGTAGCACTCTTCTCAAGCCAATGGATCAACCTCGCTACGGCCCCATACCTGGATGAAAACTATCTACTTATATAGCATCTAAATCATGCTATTAAAAATGTTTTTCATTTATTTATTGCCATTTCATCACAGACAAATCAGTCACAGCCCAAATTAACACAAGATTAATCTCTTCAGTTAATACTTTGAGTCTATGCTTTCAATTATTCAGCATGCCCCATAGTGCATCTTGAAAGCGCTACTCATCAACTTTACTTATCAACTTAAAGATGCGCGACTAAAATAGCCCGTTTAGGTGCTGGATGCCCTTCTATTGTTTTGGCATTATTCTCTGGATCAAGAAAGTTACTTAACGAGTGAAAATCCATCCAAGGTGTCGCACGTTGTTCATTTAAAGAGGTCGTGTCGACATCGACAATACGGACATCTTTAAAGCCACACTTTCGCAACCACAGTGCAAGCGCTTTAGCTGAAGGCAAAAACCAAATATTACGCATTTGCGCGTAACGACCTTGGGGGACCAGTACGGTGCTTTCATCTCCATCAATAACAATTGTTTCTAACACTAGCTCTCCCCCTGGAACCAACAGTGCCTTCAAGTCGAGCAAATGATCGATGGGGGATTTCCTGTGATACAAAACACCCATCGAAAAGACAGTATCAACTCCCTCGCTCTCTTTGATCTTTGGCATATCTTCAATACCCAACGGTAAAAGATGTGCGGGTAAGTCTGCACCTAAGTAACGTTTCATTACACCGAACTGCGCTAAAAATTTCTGCGTAGGATCTATTCCCAATACCGCTTTAGCACCTTCACCCAACATTCGCCAGCAGTGATACCCGTTACCACAGCCGACATCAATCACTGTTCGATCTTGCAACGGACTAATATGCGGTAGTAAACGATCCCACTTCCAATCAGATCGCCACTCAGTATCAATGTGTATACCGTAAACATCAAAGGGGCCTTTGCGCCACGGTGATAATGTTTTAAGTGCACTCACAAACGCTTGTTGCTCACCTTCATCTAAATGCTCATTGAGAAGCTGTGCACTACCAATACTCACTTTTTCTTTAAGCTCTACTTTCCCAGCTGGCAACACTGGTAAATCTGTCATCAACTGTTGCCATTGTTTGGTATAGCCGTGGGTAAACCCCTGCATTTTTTGCTCGACGGCACGTTCCCAAAAACTGGCATACTCAGCGAGCTCTGTGTCGCTAAAATGTTTTTCAAGCTGTTTATAATTAATCATCTATAGCTACTTAATGGCAAAAATTGAAACGAAGTTATATTGCTGTAACCAGCAGTGGCTACGCGAAAAACCGGCTTGCGCTAATCGTTCATAATGCTGCGTTAGCGTATCTGGTACTAAAACGTTCTCTAATAGGCTGCGCTTTTGGCTTATCTCTAATTCACTATAGCCATTCTCACGCTTGAACTGATGATGTAAATCAATCATCAAGGCGTTATCATCAACGTTTTCAAAGCACACTTTTTCAGAGAGTAACAAAACTGCCCCAGGTCTCATACCTTGATATATTTTTTCAAGCAACGTAGCTCGCTCTTCTTGCGCGATAAACTGTAAGGTAAAATTGAGTACGACCATTGAGGCATTCTCAATATCTACGTTTTGAATATCGTTGCAGTGTAGCTCTATTTCAGTACGATGCTTAAAGGCATCAATATGGTGGTGACAGCGCGTCAACATCGCTTGTGAGTTATCGACACCTATAATTTTCACACCGTCAACATCAATCCCCGCACTCATCGCTAAACTTGACGCACCCAAAGAGCAACCTAAGTCGTAACAATGACTATTGGCCGTCACGAAACGCTGCGCAAATTTAGCGGTGTTTTTAAGAATTTGATCGTAACCAGGCACTGAACGCTGAATCATATCCGGGAATACTTCAGCCACTTGCCCATCAAAACTAAAGGACTGTTTATCTGTGGTGGCTGCGTAAATGTTATCTGTCTTGTTTGTCATTAAGTTGAACCTAAAAACGGCAGTTGACCGTTTTATATGAAAGTTAAGTAATTATTATCTTTGAATTTTATCTCGGTTGACGTATTCAATCTGTGAGTAAAAAAACTACATCACTTTAGACTTGCTAAATCGCACCGTCACTTCGTTATGATGTTACAGCACGATTTTTCTACGCCTAAAATAATGTCCAACTGCCGATTTTAGGTGGAAGCATCTGATATTAAATAATAAGAGGGGAATTTTACTGCGATTCACCAAGGCTCACAAGGGCAGATAGCTCTCCACAAAAAAAATGCCGTGGATATCCCTTGGGTTCAAATTAAACAATGGGATATACTACGCCGCTGTTTTGCAGATTTAATTTTTTTGTTGTGCTTAAGACGGGGCGCTGTAATGACTAAGCTTTTTGATATCCGAAGTAAATTTGAACCCGCGGGAGATCAACCCGCTGCCATTAAGAAGCTTATCGAGGGCATAGATTCTGGCCTTCTCTCGCAGACATTACTGGGTGTTACGGGCTCAGGTAAAACCTTTACGGTTGCCAAGGTTATTAACGAAATACAACGCCCAACTATCGTTATGGCGCACAATAAGACACTGGCAGCGCAGCTCTATGGTGAGTTTAAAGAGTTTTTCCCCAATAACGCAGTTGAGTACTTTGTCTCCTACTACGATTATTACCAACCTGAGGCTTATGTTGCCGCCTCTGATACTTTCATTGAAAAAGATGCATCGGTTAACGAGCACATAGAACAAATGCGTCTGTCCGCCACTAAAGCATTACTTGAGCGCAAAGATTGTATTATTGTCGCTACGGTATCAGCCATTTATGGCTTAGGGGATCCTGAATCTTATCTTTCAATGATGCTGCACGTCTCTCGTGGCGACACCCTAGATCAAAGATCAATCGTTAGGCGCTTAGCAGAATTGCAGTACACGCGTAACGATATTGAATTACACCGTGCTAACTATCGCGTTCGCGGGGATGTCATCGATATCTTCCCAGCCGAGTCTGAAAAAGAAGCGGTGCGTATTGAACTGTTTGACGATATCGTCGAAAACCTATCTTGGTTTGACCCGCTCACCGGCGAAGTACTGCGTAAAGTACCGCGCATTACCGTTTACCCTAAATCTCACTATGTCACCCCCAAAGAGAAATTAATGGAGGCGGTTGAGAAAATAAAAGTAGAACTTGATGAGCGTCTTGAATATCTAAAATCTGAAAACAAACTGGTTGAACTACAGCGCCTTGAACAACGTACCAATTATGATCTAGAAATGATCAGAGAGCTCGGCTACTGCTCAGGTATCGAGAACTACTCGCGCTATCTATCAAACCGAAACCCAGGTGAAGCACCACCAACACTGTTCGACTACCTGCCTGATAACGCCTTAGTCGTCATTGACGAATCACACGTCACAATTCCTCAAATAGGCGCGATGTATAAAGGCGATAGATCACGTAAAGAAAACTTAGTCGGCTTTGGTTTTCGCCTCCCATCTGCCTTAGACAATCGTCCCATGCGTTTTGATGAGTGGGAAAAAATCGTCCCACAGATGATTTTTGTATCGGCAACCCCTAGTAAGTACGAAGCTGCTAATGCCGGTCAAATCGTAGAACAAGTGGTTAGACCGACCGGCCTGTTAGATCCAATAATAGAGATTCGCCCCGCCACTACTCAAGTGGACGATCTATTGGGCGAAATAAACAAAATGGCCGCTCAAGAATTACGCACTGTCGTTACCGTACTGACCAAACGCATGGCTGAAGATCTCACTGAATATCTCGCCGATCACGGAGTTCGAGTACGTTACTTGCACTCTGATATAGATACCGTTGAGCGAGTGGAAATCATCCGCGACCTGCGTCTAGGTGAGTTTGACGCGCTGGTCGGTATCAACTTGTTACGTGAAGGTATTGATATGCCAGAAGTTGGGCTAGTCACTATTTTGGATGCAGACAAAGAAGGGTTCTTACGCTCTGAAACCTCCATGATACAAACTATAGGCCGTGCTGCACGTAACATTAATGGCCGTGCCATATTGTATGCAGACAAAATAACCGGCTCAATGCAGCGCGCTATGGATGAAACCCAAAGACGCCGCGAGAAACAGGTAGCGCACAACGAAGCACAAGGCATCACCCCTGTGGGCATTATCAAGTCTGTTGCAGATATTATGGAAGGCGCTTCTACAATTCCGGGGCGCAAAGCCGCTAAACACGTCAAACGTGTAGCAGGTAATACAGAAGAGCACGACAGCGATGCCACTCAAATGACACCTAAACAACTATCGAAAGCTTTGTCCAATCTTGAAAACAGTATGTATCAGGCGGCAAAAAACTTAGAGTTCGAACTCGCTGCACATTATCGTGATCAGCTAGAAACGCTAAAACACTCAGCACTGCAGTCTTAAAAAAGTGTGATTCTTCGCTATAAAGCGCCTATCTTAATATTTAGGTGCTTAATACTAGACTGCTAGTAGAAAAACTCTACAGCGCTTATATGCAAGCACACTTAAGCTCAAAACAGCTCTCTGTCAGTCTTTTAATATAGGTATTTTAAGGGGAATTTAGGTGATGGTGTTTAATTCAGGAAAGTTGGCTGCGTGTTGTGTAATCCATTCAAGGGCGGCGCCATCGCGGCTTAGCTCTCGACCTTCAGTGATACTCACTTGTTGTCGATATTGTTCTATATAACAAATTTGTTCGATCATTCTCACTGCAAATGCAGTTTCTGGGCAATCGAATACAACACCTGTTTGATAGCCAATACCTTCACTTAAAGGCTTACAACTACACACATAACCTTTGGCAAAAAATGCTGGGGTCTGTACATTTATCTCCACTTCAACACAGCTATTTAATGGATATTCTGTCGCCGTATGAATATAGACACCCGTACTCACTGAGTCATGGATACTCGGCAGTGGAAACTGCTTATCGCTGACAGCCATTTTGACAGGAACTTCATCTGGGTGCTGAATAAAACGTTGTACTTGCATCTTACTGTAACCTGAGTACTTCAAACTTCATTTATAAATAAGTTATCGACTATATTAAAAAAAAATAAAGCATTTTAATATTAATCTTGCTAATAGCAACCTGTATAAATATTTAGCGACTGGTATTACTATTTACTGAGTGTTTGAACAGTCATATTTAATTAGCAGGGCCATTATCATCTTAAAAAACTTCAGCGTCTAGTAGTAATTTTTATATTGTGATTATTCTTAAATAATCTCTTTATAACCCTTTTATCACAGCCTTAGCTAGAGCGTCGTTAAAACCTAACACTCCCGTAAGACCCCACTACATATGCCGTGCATTCGGATTTCAAAACACAAGACGCTATAATTAACAGCACGAGCGCGCATTCTAATGACTTTTTAATATTTATGCTTTTACTTTAGTCAAACGAACGTTTGTATCTATGCAACCGCCATTTCGGCACAAATTATTCAATTACATATGCACGTTTATTTAATAGCTTATGTAAAATTAAACAATATAAACAAGCAAAATTTATTAAAATCTTGCATCCTAAGCAGCCGAAAATTAAATCCTTGATAATTTAGACTCCGCTTAATTCACCTCTATTAAACTTGTTTAAATGATAACAACTATCAACAAATAACATTAAGCTGCACTATTTTTTATAGTGCGAGATGTCATTTAAATACAATTATAGATTCAGTGTTAAATAATGGAGTAATTAGCTCTCTTTCAAACAACAGCTCATACATTGGTTATCTCTTCACAAAGAAACCAATAGAAAACACTTAAACCAGTGAAGTTACGGGATTTTCCCAAAATTTAGTTACATTTTATGCGCGGCAAGTCCCGCCAACAAGTAGTATATTGAGGAGACAAATAATCACGACGCATTGCAAACTTCTGCTTAACACCGCGACTAGCAACAAACACTGAATCACGACCAAAGGTTTGATTGATATCGTCAATGCATTGCATCAATGCGCTACTATCTGCCGCCGGGGTAAATAAATCTTGTTGGTATTGATGCTCATCAACTAAATCAACCAAGCCAACACCGCAGCGATAAAAACCTATTCCCTGTTTGAACAGTGCATTCAAGCTCGCCGTGCAGACTGCAGCAATTTTAGAAGTATCATTGGTCGGTGTGCAAAATACATGCTGCACACTTTTACGATAATAACCCGCACTGTCATGCACAGAGCTCGCAGCAAAGATAGTCATTGATTTTACTAAACTACCTTGTTTTCGTAATTTTCCGGCCACTATCTGTGCGTGAAAGACTAAGGCATTGCGCAACGCCTTAGCCTGGTAAATACGCTGACCAAAACTGCGGGTACTGTATATTTCTCGCTTAGCACTGCGCACCTCATCCCAGTTGAACTTAACGGTACCGTTTAGTTCATCAACAGTACTTTCCACGAGTATCGAAAAGTGCTTGCGAGCCCAGCCTCTTTTAAGGTTTGCTAACTGCCATGCACTCTCAATACCTAATGCGTTAAGCCGCTTGCCTAATCGTCGCCCAATTCCCCACACATCTGTGACTTTCATTTGCGATAAAACGCGATAGCGCTGCTGCTGCGTATCGATAACAGCCACCCCATTAAAACCGGCAATTTTTTTAGCCGCATGATTGGCCGCTTTAGCCAAAGTCGGTGTTGAAGCAATGCCGACACCGATAGGAAGACGAACACTGCGCCATACTTTTTGACGAATAGCCATTGCATGTGCCTCCCAACCTTCACTAGGCACATAGCGATTCGTTTTCCCATAATACAAAAAGCATTCATCAATAGAATAAACATGGATATGCGGAGCAAATTTAGCACAGACATCCATCATTTTTTGGCTTAAATCGGCATAGAGCTCATAGTTACTAGAACGCACGACCGCTCCTATCTCCTCTAGTTGCTCACGCACTTGAAAAAAGGGAGCAAACATTTTTGTTAGTCCCATTTTCTTAGCAACAGGACAAACCGCACAGATACAGCCGTCATTATTGGTTAAAACGACCACCGGTTTTTTACGAATTTTAGGGTCAAAGACTTTTTCGCAGCTCGCATACATCGAACTTACATCGCATAAAGCGTACATTACAGGACGTGTGACAAGGGTCGGTGTAAACGAATAGAGCGAATACACACGCCTTCAATCTCAAATTCATCACCTTGGTTCAAATAATACGGTCGATAGCCCGCAGCCGACGACAATAGACGCTTATTTTTCTTATCGACTAATTTACAGACAAAATCACCATTGAGATTAGCCACTATAATATCGTTATTACGCACTGGCTCAACCCGTGAGATAATCAGCAAATCACCACTAAATATTCCGACCCCCGTCATAGATTCACCTTCCGCGTAACCTATATAAGTCGCCTCTGGATGGTCAATCAACAACTGATCTAAATCCAAACCCAGCTGCTTGTACTCTGCCGCTGGGCTTTCAAAACCGGTAATTCCCGCCTGCGCCCTGAGAGGGATAAATTTTAACATAAGCACCTCTATACTGTGTTTATATACAGTATAGTCCGACCCGTACATACTGACAATAAATTAAAGCGCTTTAAGCTAACTCGCCATGCAATCAACCGCTGCATGATGTTCCTAAATTCGGCAATTGAGCACAACAAGAATGCAAGTAACGGGCGTACATAGGAAACTGGAAAATTTTGCAGCCCCTTTGTTGGTGATAAGAAATATTTCATAGCTTTCTAGGTGCATCAATAACTTGTATTTTCTCTCGTGATTCAACGGCTAGTTTAAGATGATATAACAGCCAATAAAAAAGCCGCTAAAAAGCGGCTTTTTTATATACAGGGAAAGAGCTCGTTAAAAAACAACACTTTTCCATTTAGCTTTGTCTGACACAGGCCCCATATTGTAGCCATCAGGTGCCCCCTTTGGCCCCTCCATCGTCACTACGATTTCACAGTCAAGTACTCTTTGCGCCCAGGACTTCTCAAAAGGAATTACTTTTTTACCACTCGCTGGCAAAAAACCGAGAGACATAGGCTCATGCCCATCTTCCATCAACCAAATCTCGTAATAAGTATTATCAGGCATGGCCACTGGATGTTTTGATTCAATCACTAGTTGCTGGTTTTTCATCGAGGTGTTCATCACCCAACCCGGCTTTTGCTTATCATTAACAATTAATGGTACCCAAGCATTCGCTGCTTTGTATTGCGGCTGCGGCCACTGCAACAATAAACCAACCGATAACATTAACGCCAGCGAGAAGCCTGCAAGAGATTGCCAAGACCAAATACTCTTGATCTCTTTAGTGCTCTTACTGATTTGCTTCCAAACACGAGCAGGAGGCTTGATTGGTGTCAATTCTCGATTAAAAACATCGAGGTGTTCCCGCCATTGCTCGACTTCGAGCTGTAAGTCATGGCTGACAGCCATCAGAGCTTCGACGCGTACTTTTTCAACAGTACTTAAACTGCCCAAAGCATACTCTGCCGCTGCTTGATTACGCTGCTCTACATCACTTAAATCGTACTCATGCATTTTCGTAACCTCTCTAACCCGCGTCGAATCCAAGTTTTAACAGTACCTAGTGAAGTGCCTGTTCTATCAGATAGCGCTTGGTGGGTTAAACCTTCAAAGAAGGCTATTTCTAAATATAATTTCTGCTGTTCAGGCAGCTGTGCTAAGCACTTGTGCATAGCAACACTGTCCTGTGCTAGTGCTACTTGCTGCTCATGTGAAGGAGCATCATCTGCAATAAAGTTTAACGCATCATCAGTATCATGCTGAGCGTTATGCTTATTCTTTCTAAGAATATCTAAAGCCTGATTACGGGTGATAGTGTTTAACCAAGTTAATGCACGTGCTTTAGAAGCATCATAGCTGGCCGCATTATTCCAGACCTTATAGAACACTTGCTGCAAACAATCTTCTGATAGCTCCCGATCTTTTAATATACGCAATGCGACACTAAATAGATTCGAAGAACATAAATCATAAAGCTGTTTTAATGCTTTGTGCTTACCTGCTGCGCACTCAAGTAAACATTTTTCCAGCGCCGCTTGCTTGTCCAAGCTATCGCTACTCAAAAACGACATAAAATGAAGTAATCCTTTAACAACAATAAAAATATAAAGAGGATCTACACATTAATATAAATACAGCGTTGAAGGAAGCAATAGCCATGGATTTATATCTATTAATCAGAGAGACAGAGCAATTATTCCACAGCTAATAATTACTCTGCTAAAGGGTTAACGATTAGTTGCGAGAAAAATGCGCACGCAAATAATGATCAACTGAAAGACGACCAGGCCCCCAAATAACTCCCACTAATAACATCGCCCCCCAAAGCTGATGATCGTAAAAACCACCCGACCAAAGAACAGGGTAGGATATCACTGCTACAATATTAAAAAGAAACAACATCAATGAAGTCGCACGAGAAAGCAGACCCAATACTAACAGCGGCGGCAACAATAACTCAGCAGCGGTACCCAGATAGGCGGCGAGCTCAAAAGGGATCAGCGGTACTTGGTACTCATCTTCAAATAAATATAAGGTTGTATCCCAGTTAGCAATTTTTGTTTGCCCTGATTTAAAAAAGGCCAATGCGGGTACTATACGCATGAGCAACAGTACAATGGGTGCTACCCAGTTAAGCAATAGACCCACTGCGCAATCATAACTGGCTAAAATTTTTCTAATCATACTTCATCCTCAAGGCAGAAATTATTAATAACATTTTGACTAATATATTCGTTTAAGTATTCATTAACATCAGCAGATTCAGCGAGCTGCTCTAAATTTTTCTGAGCTTTAACATTTAATAAAAACTGATATTGATGTGCGTTAAGGCTAGAAAACTTAACCCCTTCCTCACTATCAGGACGTAATATAACAAAATCACTTTCCTGCATATCAACATCATCTAGATTCCCGCTTTTTGCCCCCAGCCATATTTTAAGCAGTGGGTATTGGGCTTTTATCAATAGTGTTTCAGGTGCGAGTTGGAATCTAATTTTCAACTGCTGCAACTCATCGAGCTGTGCCAGTTTCTCAAAGGGAAAGACATCTATATGCACAACTGCTTTAGCACTATCGAACGCCCAGTCTAATAAAGCTACATCGCCAAGATAAATCAGCGACTGCGTTTGCTCAGCCTGCTCAATGAAACGTGGAAAACCAGCTCCAAACACGTCAAGCTCTGCTTTATCTAATGGCGATTGCATGATGTACGCCTTAGCCAGCTGAGCAAAAAACTCTTCACCTACCAACGCCAAAACGGCCGGAAAACACGCTTCTAGATATTGGCTTAAACTGATGTAAAAATTATTGCGATATAACCCCATCAATTGCTCTACGGGAAAAGGACCTATCACATCAAGCGCTGATAGATCCACCGGCTGATGCAACAAATGCTGGCTGAATTGCAACTGTAATTGACGCAGTTTCAAGCGTTCACCCGCTGTTGTCGTTCAACATGCTGTTGTTCACGTTCAGCGCGATGAGCCTGTGCTAAAAGTACTTCTAGCGCCGGTATATCTGTATCCCACTCAATTAAAGCTGGCGCATCACACTGCTCTCTTAAATAGCGAAACAACTCCCAAACAGGTTCAGAAACTTCACTGCCGTGCGTATCAATTAATATTTCACCGTTTTCCAGTTGTTTGCGGGTAAATCCTGCTAGGTGAATTTCTGTAATTGCATCGATATTAATATTATCGAGATAGCACTTTGCATCTAACCCTAAATTAACACTGTTTACATAGATGTTATTTAGATCAAGTAATAGTGTTGACTGGCAACGACGCGTTATTTCGTTTAAAAAATCCCACTCATTAATCGTGCTGTGCTTAAAAGCAAGATACACCGTCGGGTTTTCAATCGCTAAAGCGCGGCCTAAATGATCCTGAACGAGATTAACCTTGTCGCAAAAAACATCTAAGCTCTCAAGAGTCAGAGGCATTGGTAATAAATCATTGAAGTAACGGTCGCCGAAAGAACTCCAACTTAAATGTTCTGAAATAAGCGCAGGCTTATAAGTATCGATTAGCGCTTTCATTTTCGCCAAATGTTTTAGGTTGACGGGGTCGACTGACCCTAAAGACAAACCAACGCCATGGAAACTCAAAGGGTAAATATCAGCAAGCTGATCCAATATATGACGCTGAGTAGAATTAGCATTGAAAAAATTTTCACTGTGCACTTCTAACCAACCAACTTTAGGTTGTTCATCTAGAACACGATGGTGGTGTGGGGACCTTAAACCTATACCAATTGCATTCTCTACAATCGGTAGATTTACAGATGCATTAGACATTGCCATTTTAGCCCCTAGTAGGTGATTATCAGACACCCTTTTAGATGATGCCTGATAATAGGTATCTAAATTATGATTTTGACTCTAAGCTACCACCAGCCAACTTAGCGCATAAACCTTTAGGTAGCGCTAGGAAAGCATCA
>Ga0209396_1003261_pt1 | contig 16475 bp, 10 predicted proteins | sample GOMGulsemesocosm_6_FD_184638 | JGI IMG/M metagenome (GOLD analysis project Ga0209396, IMG submission 184638) | Methane-oxidizing microbial communities from mesocosms in the Gulf of Mexico - GOM8C Gulf of Mexico (SPAdes) (version 2) | ecosystem: Environmental > Aquatic > Marine > Cold seeps...
TTGCTGAAAATGCTGCAGATAAAGCTGCATTATTTAAAACTTTTATTAAAGTTTGGGCACAGCAAAACCACTTAATGGCGACCTTTATGGCCAAGTGGTCAAATAAATTACCAGGACAAAGTGGTCATATTCATATCTCTTTAAAAAACTTAGCTGGCGATTCTGTTTTTTATGATGAATCTAAAGCATTTAATATGAGTGAGTTACAAAGTCATTTTTTAGCTGGTCAACAAAAGTATATGCCTGAGTTTTTAGCCATGATTTCACCTACTGTTAATAGTTATAGCCGAATGGTACCTGGACTTTGGGCACCCTTAGATGCCACTTGGGGTGTCGAAAATCGTACTACGGCATTACGTTTAATACCGGGTACTGCAAAATCTCAAAGAATTGAATATCGACTCGGAGCTGCAGATGCTAATCCATATATTGCTCTTGCTGCGGCTTTGGGCTCTGGTTTATTAGGTATAAAAGAAAAGTTAGCGCCACAAGCGCAAGTTAAAGGTAACGCATATGAACAAACACATCATGAATCTTTAACTTTGCCCCAGTCTTTGTCTGAAGCTGCAAACAAGCTTAAAAACTCACAAGTAGCAAATAATCTATTTGGTAAAGAATTTGTAGATCATTTTGCTCAAACAAGGTTATGGGAAGAAAGAGAGTATCGCAAACATGTTTCTGACTGGGAACTTGAGCGATACTTTGAAATTATCTGAGGTAGTATATGTTGTTAAATACAGATGAAGATCTTCAAATTACACGCACACCAATTGATAACTCTATTTATGTAGAGCGTGTTTTAGCTAATTCACAAAATATTAGTCAAACACTTAAACTTGCTAAATCAGCGCAATTAAAATGGAAAAAAACAACCTTAAACCAACGTAAAAAAATGTGCCTCGCTATGGTGAATGCTTTTATTGAAAATAGTGATGAAATTGCATTACAGCTAAGTTATATGATGGGTCGACCAATCAAATATGCTTTAAGTGAAGTATCTGGTATGGCGCAGCGTGCTCGCCATATGATCAATATCGCAAAAGATAGCTTAAAAACGATTAAGGTTGCATCCAATAAAAATATAACGACCTATATAAAGCGAGAACCGTTAGGCATTGTATTTGTAATAGCGCCTTGGAATTACCCATATTTAACGGCTATTAATAGCATTATTCCGGCGATAATGGCGGGAAATACTGTGATATTAAAGCACTCTGCACAAACTCCATTATGTGCCGAACAATTTGAAAAAGCATTTGAGCAAGCTAATTTCCCTAAAGGCGTTTTTCAATATTTACACTTGAGTCATGGCAATACTGAAGTCATTATTAAACAAAATCAGGTGGATTATGTTTCTTTTACAGGCTCAGTGGCGGGTGGTAAGGCGATTGAAAATGCCTGCAATGGTCACTTTATGGGATTAGGCCTAGAGCTTGGAGGTAAAGACCCTGCATATGTATGTGATGATGCCGACCTTAAACATGCAGTTGAAACCTGTATAGATGGTGCCTTTTTTAATTCAGGTCAGTCATGCTGTGGCATTGAGCGAATATATGTTGCTGAGCAGATATTTGATGAATTTGTTAAACAGGCAACAGAGTTAGTTAATCAGTATAAGTTAGGCTCACCGCTTGATGTAGATACAACACTTGGACCTATGGTCAATTCAAAGCCAGCTGATTTTGTGCGCGAACAAATACACCATGCTGTAATCGCGGGAGCTAAAACTCATCTTAACCCTAAAGATTTCCCATTAGATCAAGAAGGCAGTGCTTATTTAGCGCCGCAAATATTAACTAATGTTGATCATTCAATGGACATTATGACTAAAGAAAGTTTTGGTCCTGTAGTTGGCATAATGAAAGTACGTAGTGATAAACAAGCAATTGAGCTGATGAATGATTCTGAATTTGGTTTAACGGCATCTGTATTTACTAAAGATACTGATCGCGCTATTACCATAGGTGAACAGCTAGAGACAGGCACTTTTTTCATGAATAGATGTGATTACCTTGACCCAGCTTTAGCTTGGACGGGAGTAAAAAACTCAGGAAGAGGCTGCACTTTATCTTCTTTAGGTTATAGCGCATTAACCCGACCAAAATCATTTCACTTAAAAACTAAAATTTAAATAAACAGGTATGACTATGAAGCTTGATCATTTAACGGCAGATTGGAATTACCCTACCAATATAAAACAAGGGGTAGGGCGAATAGGTGAATTACCGAAGTTATGTAAAAATTTAGGCATGAAAAACCCATTAATTATTACAGATCCCTTCTTAGCTCAGCAGCCTATGGTGGCTAAGGTAATAAGTAATTTTCGTGATCACGATATGCATTGTGATATTTTTAGCAACATAGTTGGTAATCCAACCGCTCAAAATGTAAAAGAGGGCGTAACAGCTTTCACTAATGGTAATCATGATGGAGTAATTGCATTTGGTGGTGGCTCAGCGATTGATGCAGCCAAGTCTGTTGCTTTAATGGTAGGGCAAACTTTACCGTTATGGCGCTTTGAAGATAAAGGAGATAATTGGACTCGTGTCAATACGAGTAAAATGGCGCCCGTTATTGCAGTGCCTACAACATCTGGTACAGGCTCTGAAGTCGGTCGTGCTGCTGTAATTACGGATGTTGAAGCAAAATTAAAACGCCTTATATTTCATCCAAATATGTTACCAAGTATTGTTATTTTAGACCCTGAATTGACCATAGATTTACCCGCTCATTTAACAGCGGCAACCGGCATGGATGCCTTATCACATGCATTAGAAGCTTATTGTGCGCCCAGTTATCACCCTATGGCACAAGGCATTGCATTAGAATCCATTAGATTAATAAAAGATAATTTATTAAAGGCAACACTTAATGGTCAAAACCTAGAGGCAAGAGCACATTGTATGGTGGCATCAACTATGGGTGCCACAGCATTTCAGCGAGGCTTGGGTGGTATGCACGCATTAGCTCACTCTTTGGGTGCACTTTATAATAGCCACCATGGGTTACTAAACGCGATTTTGATGCCATATGTATTAAAAGCCAATCGTTCTGAAATAGAGGGCCGAATAAGAAGATTAACCCGTTATATCGGATTAAAAGATGCGTGTTTCGATAGTTTTATAGTTTGGATTATTGCATTTCGGCAAGAACTGAACATCCCACATACGCTAAGTGAAATAGATATTACAGCCAAAGATGCCAGTTTAATTGGTCAAATGGCATTTAATGACCCTTGTGCTGGTGGCAATCCCATTCAATTTAGTGAAAATCAATATACAGAAATTTTTATGAATGCATTAAACGGTGAAATATAAATATTTATGAAATTAGGAATTTTAATATGTGATCACGTTCAAGCTCATTTACAGGATGAGTTTGGTGATTATAACGATATGTTTATTAACACTATCATTAAGGCAAATTCAGGCATTAAAAACCTTAAGTTATCATTCTATGATGTTCAAAAGGGGCAATACCCCACTAGCATAAATGAATGTGATGCTTATATGAGTACTGGCAGTAAATATAGTGTTTATGAAAATCAAGAATGGATCATACAATTACTCGCATTCATTCAATCCCTATATATCGCTAAAAAACCTTTTGTTGGTATTTGTTTTGGCCACCAATTAATAGCGCAAGCAATAGGTGGGTTAGTTGAAAAGTCGGATAAAGGTTGGGGAGTGGGTGTAACTAATGCGAATGTAATACAGAAAAAAACTTGGATGAAACCTAATTTAAACTCAGTAAATTTAGTTATAAGCCATCAAGACCAAATAACGATGTTACCAACCAATGCTCAAATATTAATTAGCAGTGAGTTTTGCCCGCATTACATGATTCAAATTGATAATCATTTTTTAGGCATACAAGGCCACCCCGAATTTAGCCGTGAATACTCAAAAGCTTTAATGCTTTCGAGAAAAGATAGGATCCCAAAACCAATTTTAGATAAAGGGGTTATATCTTTAAATCATATTCCCGATGACCTGAGTATAATGAGATGGCTGTTACACTTTTTGACAAGAGTTTAAAGGCTAAACTATTTTGCTTAACTATCTTCTCAAGTATCTATTGAAGGAGATGTTACGACGGGTAATTCACTTTTTTGAACTAAGCAAGTGACTTCAAAACAGCTCCCAACTCCTATTTCGCTTGATACAATCACATCACCACCTAGTAATTTTGATAATTCCTTGCTTATAGTGAGCCCTAATTTAGCTGAGGTGTATTTGGTTGTGGTAGGCGTATCAACTTGGTTAAAAGCACTAAAGAGCAGAGGAATTTGTTGTTCTGGAATACCGATGCCAGTATCTTGAATTTTACAGTAAAAGAGTAATTTATTTTCCTCTTTTGTTGGTTTAAGTTGTGCACTAATTTTAATTTCGCCTAACTCAGTGAGCTTAATCGCATTATTCAAGATATTAGTGAGTATTTGTTGAATTCTAACGGGATCTGATTTAATTGAATCATAATTTATCTCAGCCATATCTAAAATAATTTCGATATCTTTTGCTTGAACTGAAAGGGCCATAGAATGAGTCAGTTTTTCAAGTAAATTCTGCAAACTAAAATCAATATAATTTAATTGTAAATGACCCGATTCAATTTTTGAAAAACACAAAACATCATTTATAAATATTAATAATGAGTTTGTATTGTAGTAAGCGATATTCACATTGTGATTTTGCTCTGATGTTAAATTACTTTTTTTAAGTAAATCAAGCATACCTAAAACGCCATTTACCGGTGCTTTTATTTCATGGCTTATATTATTTATAAACTCAGATTTTAATAGTGTCGCTTTTTCTGAATGACTTAATGCTGTCTTCAGTTCTTGAGCCTGAATATTTAATGAGGTTGTTTTCTCATAAACTTGCTCTTCGAGATTTAAAACAAATTGCTTTTGTCTCATTAATTCAGTCTGCTGCATTCTTGTTCTAAGATAAATAATTGAGAAACTGATGGAAATGATTAATGCAATATATAAAGTATACGCCCACCATGTTTTCCAAGGTGGGGGAGATATATGCAAGTTTATTGATAGTAATTTTACTCCCCATTTACCACTGCTATTTGTTGCTTTGACTAAAAACCGATATGAACCACCATCTAAATTAGTGAAAGATGCAATATTACGATTACCTATATCAATCCAGTTATCATCATAGCCTTCGAGTTTATAAGCATACTGACTATTTTCGGGGGAAATAAAATCTAATACTGAAAACTCAAATGAAAAGAAATAGTCTAGGTAGGATAATTGAATATCGCTCACATAAGAGTAAGGGGCATCTAGCTTTACAGATTGCCCCATTTTATTGAACCCAGTTAATACAAGGTTAAAATCATTATTTTTTTTATCAATATTTAATGGGTTAAAATATTCTATACCCCTTTGACTACTGGTAAATAACGTTTCATCAGCACCTCTGGATAGGCTATTTGCATAATAATTTGAACCTAATAGGCCATTATGGCTGTCGTAATTGGTTACCTTGCCAGATATTGGATCTAACTTTGAAATACCTTTATTAGTTGTTATCCATAAATGGCCATTTTTATCATCTTCAACAGCTCGAATAAGAGATGTTGGTAATCCATTTTGTTGACTAAAATGTTTAAAACTTTTTGTTTTTGGAATATATAAGTTGAGCCCCTTTTGAGTGGCAATCCAAATATCTCCTTTTCTTGATTGATGCAAATCCTGAATTATATTTCCCAGTAAACTCGTTGGATCAGTATCATCACTTTTAAATGACATAAACTTTTGTTCATGTTCTAACCAGAGGTTGGCACCATTTCCTGTGCCAACCCATATATTTTGTTTATCGTCTTTAAAAACCCCCAACACTTCAGGATGTGATAGACCAAAAGAACTATCTAGATGACTAAATTTTTTGGTTAAAGGGTCATATAGATATATGCCATTTTTATATGTTCCAATCCAAAGAGTGCCATGTCTATCTGTATTTAATGCACGTATTTCTCTAAATTCTTTATAGTTGTTTTCGGATTTCGGATAGGTTATTAAATTAATTTGTTTTGTTTTCAGGTTAAGTTGGGCCAAACCTTCATCCTGTGCTATCCATAAAGTATTTTTACCTTCAGGAAATATAATTGGTTTTTCTAATAAACGATTTCCTGTAAAGCCATTTTTTTCACTAAAAATACGATCTGATAGTGTTTCTAGTGTTTGTGATGATACCTGCCACTTAAATAGCTGGGATGATGATGAAATAATTAATATATCGCCATTAGGGTCAGTAGCAATCCCGTTTGGCGACGTTAATTCAGGATTATTGATGGACTTAAACTTACGATGTGGCACTAATTTAAAAATGCCTTTAACTTCACTGGTGATCCAAATTGTTTTAGAGCTATCTTCAAAAATAATTCTTAGGCCATTGTTATCTTCAAGTTCTAATTTTTCAATTTGAGAATCTAAGTTCGACTTTCTAAACACACCATTACTGGTAACAAACCAAATATAACCTTGATGATCTTCAATCATTGAATTCACTTGCCCTAAAAGATCACCATTTTGTAAGGTGATTGCTGCAAATGTATTATTGGATTCATCAAAGGAAAATGGGCCTTGTTGTGTGCCAATATAGAGTGTGTTTTGTGATGTTTTTAAAATGTTTCGAATTTCATTTGCACCTGTTGGTGTTTTATTTTTTGATTCAGGAAAAAAGTGAGTAAAAGTTTCTGTCGTTTTATTATACAAATTCAAGCCAAAACTTGTAGCAAGCCAAAGGTTATTATCATCTTTGTCTTCAATATCCCATATTCTGTTGTGTGATAAACTAGAAGGTTGCTTAGTTAATTTTGTAATATGTGCAAAGCGATTATTGCCTAAATATCGGTTTAAACCTTGGTCATATGAACCTAACCAGAATATATTTTCATGATCATGAAATAAGGATTGAATGCGGTTTGATGAGATAGAATCAGCTCTTAGTGGGTCATGAATGAAGTTTTCAAACTTACCTGTTTTGGGGTTATATCGATTAGCACCTCCGCCCCAGGTACCAACCCAAATGTTGCCATTTCGATCTAACATTAGGTTACCGGCATCATTGTGCGACAACCCATTAGTACTCACTTTATCAAACTCAAACAAAGTCACTTTTCGGCCATCATAACGCATAACGCCGTTTTCTGCGGTACCAAACCAAAGTAAACCTTGGCGATCTTGGATAATAGAATATATTTCAGAGGAAACAAAACCATCTTCCTCTGTTAGCTTTTTTACAGAATAATTATTAATGAGTTTTGAGGTCTGTCCATAACAAAAAGTTGGAGAAAGAATTCCAAGCATTAAAAAAGTAAAGCGAATACAAAACAACAAATTATATGTCATAAACCTTGAGTTTATCTTTATATTTAGAAAATAAAAAAAGTAGAGTAATTATTACTGTAGTTTAATAAATAGACTATTTCTATGAAAATATTTGAAATGAGATTTCATTTACGCGTTGGTTAAGCTTTAAAGCAATACAAACACCTATAGAGTGATGGTTTGTTAAATATACCGCTTTTTAATATCACTCTAATTTATCACTTCTGAATTAATTGCTCTTTAATTAGTTCACATAACTTAATCAGTTGTTGATACCTTATAAATCCCTCATCATTTTTACTTTTATCAGCTAATGAAGGCGCTATCTCCCAGCCAATATTAATGCGCAAGCAGTCTTGATAAAAATCTAACGTGCTGAACTCATTGCCAACTCTAAAATATATTTTATGTTTAATAGACTCACGTAATAAAATTTGGCTATTTAGCTTAGGTATTTGTATCCAAATGACTAAACCGCCTTGTGGTGTACTTATTCTAGCTTGCTCAGGTAAATTTTGAGTGAGTACATTATGGTAATCCCGCACATTTTGGTTTAGCTTTATTTTTAATTTTTTTAAGTGTTTTGCATATTGTCCTGAGTAAATAAATTCATATAGCATATTTTGTACAACTGAATTCACACCATAATTTCGTATGCTTCTATTTAATAAATATTGTTCAAAATACCTGCCAGGTTCACACCAACCAAGTCGGTAACTTGGTGAAATTGTTTTAGAGATTGAACCACACCATAAAACCCAACCAGATTTATCCCAATGCTTTATAGGAAGAGGGTTTGTTGAAGTATGACTAAGTTCTAAATATATATCATCTTCTATGATTGGCGTTTGATATTTTTGTGCAAGTGCAGCCAACTCCTTTTTTTGCTGTGCGCTAAAACTGATCCCTTGTGGATTAATGTGGTTACTATTAAATAAACACGCTTTGATGGTTTTATCTTTTAGATGTTGCTCTAACTGGATTAAATCTAGTTGAGAATCAAAGCAGGGGATCTCTATTACTTTTCTATTTAAACTTGCTAATAACTCAATCAAGCCATTAAAACACGGAGATGAAATTGCAATGGCATCGCCTGGATTAGTTGTCACTTCAATCGCAGTTTTCACAGCATCAATACAACCATTGGTGATCGTTAATTTATGAGGTTTCAAACTAAAAAAATGTTCACTAAAGTGTTGGCTCAACGCATTGCGCAAGTCGTCTTGCCCTTGATAATCAGGGTATAAATGAGACAAATGCTGATGTCGAATACTTCCTTGTCGAGTACATTTATTTAGTATGTCTGATGGTATGAGCTCTGGCGAGATTAATGAAATATAAAAAGGGCTATTCATCGCCTCTTTTAATGGTGTATTTCGTTTCGGTTGACTTACTTTACTGACAAATAGTGGAAATTTAGGATTGTGCTTTTGTCCAAATGGTTGTGTTACAAAGTAGCCTGATTGCGGTTTTGCGTGCAACCAACCCAGCTCCTGTAAGTTTTGATAGCAGTTAATTGCAGTTGTATTACTTACATCTCGCATTTTAGAAAACTTGCGTATTGCAGGCATACGTTGGCCCAAAGTTAACTTACCTTGTTCTATGTCAGAAATAATCTCATTTGAAAGTAAAATATATTTAGCAGGCAAATTGTACTCTAAAAATTTCAAAAAATTGCATCTGTTTATTATTTGTGAATTTCGCATACTAATCAAATATATTTTTATTAAATATACCCAAACCAGTTCAATTTAATTCTGCATCTTGAAGTGGTTTGGGTATCAAGGAGTAGTTATGACGCAGGTTCATTTATTAATCGCAGTGACAGTCGCATGTTTATGGGGGTTTAATTTTTCAGTAATAAAACTAGGTGTTGACGGCATGGACCCATTAATTTTAGCTGGGCTAAGATTTACTTTTGCTGCAATACCGGCTGTATTTTTTATTAAAAGGCCTAATGTTACTTGGTCTGTACTAGCAGGTTATGGACTCACTTTTGGTGTAGGTGTTTGGGGCATGTTGACCTTATCAATTCATTTGGGTGTATCTGCTGGAATGTCGAGCTTAATTTTACAATCAAGTGCATTTATATCTGTGTTATTAGGAGTGTTTTTCTTAAAAGAAAAAGTAACCGTTTTACGAAAAATCGGTCTTTTAATCTCATTATCTGGTTTAGCGCTTATATTTACTTTACAAGATGGTTCAGTCACTTTAATAGGCATATTATTCGCGTGTTTTGCATCATTGAGCTTTAGCATTGTAGGTTTAATTATTAAAAAAGTAACTATTAACGATATGTTTGCTTTTGTTGTATGGTCTTGTATTTTTGCACCCATACCTTTGTTTGTTTTATCTTTTATTTTAAATGGTACATCGGGTTATGCTGAACTGATAAATAATATGAATTACTTGAATGCATTTTCTGTTTTATTTCAAGCTTATCCAGTCACATTACTTGGCTATTGGTTATGGAATAAATTGGTTGCACACTATCCTATCAGTACGATGGCACCCTTAACATTATTAGTGCCTTTGTTTGCTTTATTAGGCTCTGTTATTTTTTATAATGAACAAATAGGTATGATTAAGCTGTTGGCTTATTTGTTTATTTTATCTGGCGTCGCATTAGGGATGTTTGAACCAATACTTAAAAAATTAAAATATAGGTTTCTTCAAGTAAATTAAGAATTAAGTAACCATTTTTGTAACGTTTCTAATAATGCTTCGGGTTCAATTGGTTTAGTTAAATAATCATTCATTCCAGACTTTAAGCAGTTTTCTCTATCTCCGATCATTGCATTGGCTGTCATAGCAATGATCGGTATATTACTATTTAGGCTCCCATCTTTATTTTCTCTGATGTTTTTGGTTGTCTCATATCCATCCATTTGTGGCATTTGACAGTCCATTAATATTACTTGATAGCAATCAGAATTTTGCTTTAGTTTATGTAAAGCTTCAATGCCATGGTTAGCGACATCAGCGGTTAATCCAAACCTTTTAAGTATGTTAAGTGCTACGACTTGGTTTATTGGATTATCTTCGACTAATAATACGCCATGTTTGTTGGGCCATTGTGGTACCAATATCGTTTTAGCCTCTTTTCTATCTTGAGGACTAATTGTTTGTTTACTTTTACCAAGCTTAACTATACAGGTAAAACAGGTGCCAATATTTAATTCACTTTTAACTGTAATATCGCCATTCATTAACGATGCTAAACGTTTTGATATTGCTAACCCTAAACCTGTACCACCATATTTCCGAGAGTTAGATACATCTGTTTGGCTAAATGAATCAAATAGTTTAGGTAAATCCTTAGTGTCTATACCTATACCTGTATCTGTAATCGTACAGGTAAACAACCAGTTAGAATCACATAAAGAGGTCAAGTTAGCGTCAATAGATATACTGCCTGTTTTGGTAAACTTGATAGCATTACCAACAATATTAGTGAGTATTTGTCTTAATCGGCCTGAGTCAGCCATCACACTTGTTTGTTCAAAGTGTGTATTTAAAGAAAGTGATAGTTTTTTTTCTTGTGCTTGAAAGCGCATAAAACTACTAAAGTCTTCTAAAAGAGAAGTTAAATCAAAGTTATGGCGTTCTAATTCTAATTTATTGGCATCAATTTTTGAAAAGTCTAGAATATCGTTAATTAAGGTTAACAAAGATTGGGCACTTGTTTGAGCAAGCGTCGCATGATGCATTTGAGTTTTTGTTAATGTATCGTTTAACAATAAATCAAGCATGCCAATTACGCCATTCATCGGTGTACGTATTTCATGACTCATAGTGGCTAGAAACTGTGATTTAGCAACAACGGCTGACTGTGCCATTGTATTGGCTTCAACAAGTTTATCATGTTGTATTTTTTTTTGAGTAATGTCAGTTCTTATTGAGATATAACCTGTGATCTGCTTTTTACTTTCTGCTGATGTCATGGGGATTATTGTTGTATCTACCCAATAATATCCTCCAGATTTATTCCGGTTCTTTACTTCATCTTGCCATACATTTCCTTGTGATACGCATTGGTACATGTTGTGCCAATAGTCTTTTTTTTGATTTCCAGAATTAAGAATTCGATGATTATTACCTAAAAGTTCATTTTCACTATAACCACTTATTTCACAAAATTTAGAGTTAACATAAATAATTTTTCCATGAATATCGGTGACAGCAATAATAGCATGCTGATCCATCGCAAATTTTTGGATTAACAAATCATTTTTATATATTTCATTTGATTTAACCGATCCTTTAAATTCTTCTACGGCTGTCCAAATATCTTTAATATATGCATCCTTGTTATGATGAACTTCTACTTTCGTATTGCCTTTTGATAAATGAATTAGTGCGACATAAACTTGTGTTAATGCCTTTGAGGTCTTCCTTGAAAAATAAAAAGCTGACCAAAGCATAAGTATCATTAACCCTATACCAAGTTCGGTAATATATGTTTTTTTATAAAGGGTGCCTTCTACTAACTGAGATTGCTTACTTAATTCATCAGCATAATATTCGGATAATTTGAAAAATAAAGTGTTGAGTATTTTTAATTTTTTATTTGCTAATACCAATTCATATGTTGCTTGCTTTGCATTAACTGAAGACATTTCAATTGCTGAAATGGCTTCTTGTCGATATTGGAAAAATGCACTCTTAATTTGTTTGAAAATATCAATATCGTTTATAATTAAATGGGATTGTTCATCTAATGTATTTGTTAATCGTTTTTCAATGTCATAAAGTTGATTTAATTGTGTTTTACCTTGAACGTAAATCTCTTCCTCATCAAGATTATCTGATTCTAATAATAAAGAGATGATTTCACTGTTGCTGTCAGTGAGTAAAATTGATATTTGATTTATTTCACTAATTTGGACTAAATTAGTTTTACTGAGATCTTGAAATAATTTAGCGTTATCTTCAATCACTTTATTACTTGATAAATAGAGGATCAAAGTAAGAATAACTCCAAGAATAGGAGCAATAAGAAAGCGAGTAGTTAAAGACGCGGAACCAAGCATTATTGTATGTTTATCACTTTAAGCTTAGCCAATCACTTGGTTTTATCATGCCTTTATAAACGATGTTATTTTGTTGTTTTTTGAAGATAACGACAACGCCTTCAGGTTTGGGCCATACTCCTAAGCCATCTTTTAAGTTAGCTGTATGCCCAACAAATACAGTGTTATTGGTAGCATCATAACTTTTAAGCATTTCATTTTTTAAATATAAGCCAAGCTTTTGTGATTCTTCATGTGCTTTACTAATTGAAAAAGCTAACTTTTCATCTATATCATATTGGCCAAATGTAGCTTGAGCAGTATCTTTTGTTCTACAATATGGGCTCGATTTCACTTTGCCAATAGGTATAGCAAGTGACTTGATTACTTTACCTATTTCTTTTACTTGTTGACGGCCTTCATCAGTTAAATTTCTTTGAGTTTCACATTTTGAAAGGTCGATTAATACTTTATTGCGGTTATTATCTTTTCGTTTAGTGATGCCATGGCGCATATAGATTATATGGCCCCCTGACTTTATATCTTCAATGAGAGTATGTGCGGGTTTGATATCTGTAATAATTTCTGTGGCGCATATTTGAAATGAAAGTGAATATACCGTAATGATAAATATATGAATAAAGTATTTCATAGTGCTCCCAGTGATTGATTTGTGACATTACACAGGTCGTGGCTGATCCATTAATTAAAGTAAATAATTAAATAAATTCAATTTAGGATGTCAGTCATACTCTTAGTATAGTTAAAGAGTGTTGTATTTCTTGATTATTAGGGAAAGGCTACCAAGCAAAGTTTATAATGAAAAAAGCCGCTATTTAAATAATAGCGGCCTAAGTGAATTGTTTAATAAATTTATATTTGTTTACGAATACTTTACGTTAACAGGTATAGACAAAATTTTTGCGCCATAAGACTTTAACCATAGGTAGACTAAAAATAACGTACTGAGTACCGCTGTTATAGCTGTCATTGAATATATAGGAGCAGTCGTTAAATTTCCAATTTGAAAGCATAATGTTGCAGCGCAATATGCTAATACAAAGCTCCAAACTGCAGCAAATCCGGCCCAACGACTACCCACTTCATTTTTGATAGCACCCATTGCTGCAACGCAAGGTGTATAAAGTAAAATAAACAATAGGTAACTAAAAGCGCCTAATTTACCAACAAAAGCTGATTGCATAATGCTGTAAGTTGATAAGTCGACTTCTTGCTCTTGTGCCACCGTATTTAAATCTGATAAATCGCCTACCTTCATACCAAGAGGGTCTTCAGCTTCTATGCCTAATAAATTCTCTTTAATTGTGTTTATGGCTTCAAACCAACTGTCACTTAATGAGGGTTCTGAGGCTTCTTCTGCCAAGCTCGGTGAATATAAGCTATTAAATGTCGCGACTAATACCTCTTTAGCAAATATTCCCGTAATAATACCGACACCGGCTTGCCAGTTCTCTTCCTTTACACCCATAGGTTCAAGTACAGGCATGACAACTTTAGCACTAGCACTGAGTATTGATTGCTCGCTATCTTGGTGACCAAATTTGCCATCGGTTCCGATAGAGTTAAAGAAATTTAACAAACATACAACTATAACTATGGTTTTTCCTGCGCCAGTTACAAAGCCTTTAGTACGGTTAAATACACGTTTACTGATTTGTGACAGCTTTGGCATTTCATACAAAGGCAGCTCTAAAATATTTAAAGAACTATTGCCGGGTAAAATTGTTTTCTTTAATAAAAAACCGGTAAATATTGCCGCTGCAATGCCTACGAGGTATAGAAGAAAAACTAAGTTTTGGCCATTATCAGGAAAAAAAGCAGCAGCAAATAAAGCATAGACAGGTAACCTTGCACCACATGACATAAAAGGAGCCATCATAATTGTCGCGATTCGCTCTCTTTCACTATCGAGTACTCTTGCTGACATAACTGCTGGTACAGTACAGCCAAAACCGACAATTAATGGGACAAACGCTTTTCCTGGTAAACCAACTTTTTGCATTACGCTATCAACAACAAATGCAGCTCTTGCTAGATAACCGCTGCTTTCTAGTAGTGATAAACCAATAAATAAACACATAATAACAGGAATGAAAGTTGCGACGGTTTGAATGCCGCTTCCAACACCTTCAACTATTGTAATCAGCCATTGTGGTAAATCAAATGCAGCTAAAAGGTGCATTGGGTAAGCCACAAAAATAGTACCGCTTAAAATATCAAAGAAGTCGATAAATGCACTACCGACATTGATCGCAAACATAAATAGTAGATACATCATTGTTAAAAATATCGGAATACCAGCAATAGGATGTAATACAAAATTATCGATGCGATCGTAAATGCTAAACTGCAACGGTGCTGCAGTTGTTGTCTTTGATAAAGTGTTTTGAATAAATTGATGGCGATGCTGTATCAGCTCAATTGATTCTGTTTCTAAACTACAAGCGCAATCATCGGTTGCACGACTATTTAGTTTAAAAGTCTCATTTGATAATTGTTTATGTTTGTTTATTTTAGAGGTCGTAGCTAAAGCAGAGTGTATTTCATTTAATGTGTTTTTATTTTGTGCGCTAATTTCAAAAACAGGGCATCCAAGTTCTTTCGATAAGGCTTTAGTGTTAACTGGCGTTGCCTCTTTACGATCTGTTTTGTTCAGTAACACGATAAGAGGGATACCTAACTCAAGCAATTGTGTTGTTAAATACAATTGTCGCTGTAGTTGAGTGGCGTCTACAACATTAACTAAACAGTCGATATTTTGTTGCGCTAGAAAGTCATGCGAAATACTAAGATCTTTACCTTGAGATACTCTTTTTGTTAATGAACTTAAACCAGGTAGGTCTGATAGTTTAGCTTTGTGGTTAGGTAAATCTATGTCACTTGATTTAACTGAAACAGTGACGCCTGACCAGTTACCTATTTTTTGATTGCCACCAGATAATAAATTAAAAAGGGTGCTTTTTCCCGAGTTGGCAAAACCAACTAATGCATAATGATGAAACATTACATAATATCCACTTTTATTTGTTTAGCCAAATGCTGTTGAATTATCATTTTTGTATTATTTAAATGAAAAGCTAAAGGACCATTCCAAGGTGCTTTATGGGCTAGGGATATTTCACAATTGGGTATAAATCCTTGTTCCAATAGCTGTGAAGCAAGCACTGAATCTTGTGGAAGTGCTGTAATTTTTGCCTTTTGATTTTTAGTCAAATCAACTAATGTCATACGTTAAAGCCTTTGAAAATGAGAATTACTTACATTACGATTTTATAAGAATAATAACTCTAAGTACAAAGTAAATTTATTGAAATTGGTAATAGTTTGACTAAAATCAATATTTTTTAAAAGTGGCTTAATAGGTTTAGCTTTTTAGAGAAAATATTGCATTTATAAAATGGATATGAAAAAAATATCTACTTTACCTTAGATAAGAAGTATTATTTTAGTTGATGATAACTCTTGGTTTTATTAGTAAATGGATCATATGCAACGTTGGCTGAAATTTTGTTTTATTTTAATTATTACTTTTGCAGTATTAATAACGGGTGTGTTTATTAAAAGAGAAGCCTTGATGCTTCACTTTTCTAAAAATTATTTAGCAGAATATGAAATCTCATTAACTTGCTCAGATGTAAAGTTAGATTCAAGTCTCAATTTGGTCATTGATAAATTATGTATAAAACACGCACTATTTGATGTTCAAATAACTAAAGCTCATGTTCAGTGGTTTTATGAAAGTGGGTTTGGGTTAAGTAAAATAGATGTGAGTTTGGCTAGTATACAAGGTATTAAGCCACTTTTAATTGAGAGCTCAAATACAAGCCTACAACCACTTAAAAAAATGCATTCAATATTAGAGCAAATAAGCCAATTTAATTTAGCTGTTCCTATCAGTATAAATAAGCTGACTTATAAAAGCTTTAATTCAAATAAAGCTTATCAAGGGCATTTATCTGCTTTAAATGATGATTATAAACTGCAATTAAATACAGCCTCTCAGGTAAATGTACTTACCACAGTTCTTAATATTAAAAATAATGAAATCAATGCAAAAGTGACAGTAAATGCACATGAAACTTTAGATTTTTTAG
>Ga0209396_1003263_pt1 | contig 16465 bp, 14 predicted proteins | sample GOMGulsemesocosm_6_FD_184638 | JGI IMG/M metagenome (GOLD analysis project Ga0209396, IMG submission 184638) | Methane-oxidizing microbial communities from mesocosms in the Gulf of Mexico - GOM8C Gulf of Mexico (SPAdes) (version 2) | ecosystem: Environmental > Aquatic > Marine > Cold seeps...
TAATGCATTAAATATAGAGTAGTTTATGTTTTCATCCTTATTAAAAACACCTTCAGTTGTATTTTCAGCCTATGTACTTATTTCGTCATTTTCGGCTATCAGTGCTGTTTCTACAGATGCACATTTACCACCATTGATTAAATGGCAGGGTCAAAGCGAAAAGCTGATGACAACAAGGGGGGATTTGGTAACTGACTTTGAAAAATCTTTAGGGAAATCCACACCAAACTATGTTGATACTATGGTTTATTTAGAAAAGCTTGCCTTAAGTAATAAAAGTCAGTTTTCAATTAAAACAATCGGTGTTAGCTCTCAAAAACGTGCCATTAAAATGTTGATAGCAAGTGAAAAAGGTACACTTGAAAATGATAAGCCAACGGTATTATTACAAGCTGGTATTCATTCAGGTGAGATAGATGGTAAAGATGCCAGCTTTATGTTGCTAAGAGATATCAGTGAAGGCAAAAGAGACGATATATTAAAGCGCGTAAATATTTTGTTTATCCCAATTTTAAATGTAGATGGTCATGAACGAAGTAGCCGCTTTAATCGCATTAATCAAAGAGGCCCTATTGAAATGGGCTTTAGAACAAATAGTAAAAATCTAAACTTAAACAGAGATTACACTAAATTAGATACACCAGGTGTGAAAGCAATTGCTGACGTTGTAAATAAATACAACCCAGATTTATATGTTGATATTCATGTAACCGATGGTGCAGATTATCAATACGATATAACTTATGGGTATATGCCTGTATTTGCCAGTGAATCACCACTGATTTCAAAAGTATTAGATGAAAAGTTCAAACCATTATTAGATAACAAACTTGCAAAATCAGGACATATACCTGGCCCTTTAGTGTTTGTGATGAACAAACGCGATTTTAAACAAGGTTTGGCGGGCTGGGTTGCAACGCCAAGGTATTCTAACGGTTGGGGAGATTTAAGAAACTTACCGACTATTCTTGTCGAAAATCATTCATTAAAACCTTATAAACAGCGTGTATTAGGCACATATGTATTTATTGATGGCATTATTGATGCTTTATCGAAATATGACTCAGAACTTTCAAATGCAGTAAAACATGAACAAACTCATCTACCAAGTGACTTAGTTGTAAAAAGAGGCTATAGCAAACAAGCTGATTTAATGTCATTTAAAGGTGTTAAATATGAAACCTTTCACAGTGAATTAAGTGGCCATAAAGAAGTGCGCTATATAGGAGAAAAAGTTCAATACGATAATTTACCTATTTATTGGCAAAAAGAAGTAAAAGCAAAAGTTAAAGTGCCAAAGGCATATTACATTCCATCGCAATACGCTGACGTGGTTGCTAGATTAAAACTTCAAGGTATAACAGTAAAGCAAGTGAATGGAGATTTTAAGGGCTTACAACAAATATCTGTAACTGACTTTGAATTTGACAAAATGCCATTTGAAGGAAGAATGCGCGTATCTGCAAATTTTGATTATAAAAAACTACCTCAAATAAGTTTAAATAATTGGTATAAAGTTGAAACACAGCAAACTTTAGGCAAGTTAGCAGTTCATTTATTACAGCCTGAAGCAACAGACTCTTTCTTTCAGTGGGGAGATTTTAATACCATATTTCAAAGAACAGAATATGTCGAAAATTATGCTCTAGTACCTTTTGCCAATAATATGCTTGAAAATAACCCTGCTATAGCTAAAGAATTTAACCATAAATTGGCAACAGATAGTAATTTTAAAGGCAGTGATAAAGCAAGGCTCAACTGGCTTTATCAACAAACGCCTTTTTATGATAAAGGATATTTAAAATACCCAGTTTTAATTGAAAGCAATTAATTTCAATAAAATTAATGCGTATTTCTCTTTATACTAAGGTGAATCTGTTTCAAATACTGGTATAAAGAGAAAAGTTATGTATAATTTCACCTATTAAAAGCGAAAATAAGAAAAAATCATGTCATTAAATCAAGTGGATCGCCAAATCCTTTCTTTACTGCAACAAGATGCAAGCTTATCTACAGCTGAAATTGCCGATAAAGTAGGTTTATCTCAATCACCCTGTTGGCGTCGTATTTCAAGATTAGAACAAGAAGGCTTTATTAACGGCAAAGTTGCTTTACTCGATCCTAAAATGCTTGGCTTTGATATGTTAGTTTATGCTCATGTGCGTTTGTCAGACCATAGCAGCGATAAATTAGCTGAATTTGAGCGCTTGATCATGAGCTATGAGCAAGTTACAGAATGTTATACTATGGCCGGTACCATGGATTTTATGCTGAGAATTATCTCAAAAGGCATTGAAGGATATGAGCATTTTGTTCGTGATAATTTATTATGTTTAGATTATGTGCAAGAAGTGCATTCAAATGTCACTATGACATGTGTAAAACGTACCACTTCATTACCATTGTAAATACAGTTTATACAACAAGCGCAATCAGCGCTTGTTGCGTCAATCAAATTATAACGTCTTCAAGTTTTGATATAATTCAGTAAATTTAACCCTTTTTTTATAGCCCTCAAAAAAATGCTTATGTGTCATTTTACCCTGATTATCAATTACAACAACGCCAGGGTAGGGAATGCCATAATGTTCACTTCTTTTATTATATTGCTTATTTAAAATCCCATAATTAATCATCGTTTTAGCATCGATATCTGATAGCAATGGGTAAATGATATTATGCTGTAGCGAAAAGTCATTAAGCACTTGTACATCATCATAAGAAACAGCAGCTAACCCATAGCCTAATTTTTTAAGATGAACAGCTTGATCATTAAATTCAATTAAATGCTTTTGACAAAATGGACACCAATCTGCTGAGCGAAAAAATAAGATAATAAGCCCGTTTTCTCCAGTTAATGATTTAGTTGAAACTTGTTGACCTTTTTTATCTAAAGCGGCTAGTAACGGTGCTTTAAAACCAATTTCTGGACCTATATCAATTGATTCAGCAAAGCTTAAATGCGTAAAAACAACTAAGCTAAGCAAAATTAGCTTTGATGCAATTGTTTGTAAAAGTGTCATATAAAATGAATCCTGTATTTATTGTTTTTTGAGCAAGCTGCTCATTCAGTGGGAAAAGACCTTGCAAGTCATCAATAAATTTCAGCGAGCTTAAAAAATATTGGAATAGGTACTGACTTCGAGATTTTCTATTATTATCATTTGTATAAATATTAAGAGATTGATTTGATTTTATTTTTGATTCGGGGATGAATCGTGGCGCAATTAATTTTAAACTGCCAAAAGAATATTTAGGTGGTTGGACTCCTTACCTTGGGGTTGAAATAAGAAAGTAATGGCGGAAGTTAATTGGTCTCAAATACTTTTGAGTGAATGAGTATTCAACACTTCAGTTGTAATTATCTTACTGAGGTTTCACTATAATAGGTACTATGTTGTTCTCATGGCATGTTTTAAAATGACATCAAGGAATGAAAATGTCGCCTAAAATCGACCTTTGTTACAGTAGTAGTAATAACACTTCTTATCCTATTGATACGAATGATAAAGAAGCAATGAAAAAATTTCGTAATGATAACCCGCATCTGATAGGTAATTTTATACCTGCAGGCACGCCTTTTGTTATGCGTGGTGCTAAAGACAATAATACTCGCTCATGGCGAGAATCTAGACCTGATTTAGTGTGTGCATTCAATCGAGTTCAATCTTTACCCCCAAGAAGCAAAACGAAATATTGCAGCTATTAATGAGTTTTACGATGGAGATATGCTTCAGGCAATAGCTGATTTTCACCAAAGTGAAATAGCGCCCTTAGTGCGAAGTGAGTCAATAGGTGCTGTTGGTGCAGCTGCTACAGCGATGGATAGCCGGTTGAGTGAATTTTCAAAATCTGCTATCAAAGTTCAGCAAGCATTAGAAAAAGTACGTGAGGGAAGTAAAGCAAAAATCCCTAAACATCAAATGACAATGTTAGAAAATATAGCAAAAAATTTGGGTAAAGAATTAAACTTGAAATTTCAAACTGAAATAACTAAATTTTTAGGTAAAGTCAAAACGGGGCGAAGGGGCACGGTTTATACTAATATTCAAGGAGGTATTAATAAGGCCAAAAGTGGACGTTCAATAAAACCAATCCAGTTTACTTCAGGCAAGGCTTTTGAAAACATGCGTCACTTTGAACGCGGTGCAAATTTTTTAGGTAAGGGCTTAATTGTACTAGATGCTGGTGTACGTACAGGTAAAGTACACCTTGATTATTTAGCTGGCCAAAATTGGCAACGTCGTGCTGCTGTAGAAACGGTGGGTTTTGGTTTAAGCACCGTTGCAGGACTATGGGTTGGGCAAGCAACAATTGGTGCTGCAACTGGTTTGGGTATCGCTATGTTAGCAACACCTGTAGGTTGGTGTTTTATAATTGGATCGGCTTTAGTTTTGGGATATGCAGCAGCTAAAGCTGGAGATTGGATGGGCCAAGGTACAGCTGGTTATATATACGATAAAAGTGCAAGCCAAGGTTGGTTTTAATCACTATGCCCAGTATTCTTAGTGAAGAATGGTTTTATGTAGTAGGTACCTCATTATTTTTTATTTGGGGAATAGCTGTTTTTTTATTTGGTCGGATAACGGTTAAACATATTGAAACTGAAATGGCTAAAGAAGGTATTTTACCTCCTGAATGGGATAAAGGAATAGGTACCAGAGGGGCTACTTATGCACTTATAATTCTTTTTCCAAAACTTAATCCTACTATACTCGATGCTAAAGCTACTAGACGTTATATGCGAAATAAAGATTATTATTTGGCACTTTTTGTACAAAGTTCATTTACTGTTTTTATTATTGTGATGAGTATTGGCTATTGTTTATATGCTCCAGATAATTAAGTAAACTTAAAATCAGTACTAGTAAAAGGTATATAAGTGTAAGTTATCAATCCAGTTTACTAAAACATTCGTTACTTTGAACGAACTGCAAATTTTTTATGTAAGGGCTGAATTGTAATAGATACAGGTGCTTTATTATTGGTTCGGCTTTAGTTTTGGGATATGCAGCTGCTAAAGGAGGAGATTGGGCTGGTAAAGAGTTAGCTAATCTTACTTATAATGCAAGTGCAAATTTTACTCGGTAAAAGTGTAATGGAGATAGAGTTAACAAAAAATGCAGTTGTACTCACTATCGGGATTCTATTTTTTATTTGGGGAATAGCTGTATTTTTATTTGGCCGGATAACGGTTAAACATATTGAAACTGAAATGGCTAAAGAAGGTGTTTTACCGCCTGAATGGGATAAAGGAATAGGTGCCAGATATCCTGCTTATGCCGGAATTATAATTTTACCTAATATAAAACGCCATGCTTCTGTAGTTAATATAGAAGCAACTAAACGATATGCTCGAAAAAAATATTTTTACTTGGCACTTTTTGTACAAAGTTCATTTGCTGCATTTATTATTGTCATGAGTATTGGTTATTTTTTATATGCACCAGATAGTTAAGTAACTTAGAATCAGTACTTTTGAAAGTTATATCAGTGTAAGTTATCAATCCAGTTTACTACATTTTAAATTATTAACGAGTTGAGAAAGTTAAGATATTAAATTAACAATATATACTATGATAAAAGCGCCTTAGGCGCTTTTTTTGTTTGTGTTAAATAATAAATAAATTGTGAAAAGTGCGTTAACTTGCTAAAATTCGCGCCCTTTTTTGTAATAAATTATTAATGTCTTTGGGGACTTAAATGTTTAATTTGCTGTCAAAAGCTCCAAAATCAGCTAAAAACGATATTTTATCGGGTTTAACTGTAGCACTAGCATTGGTTCCAGAGGCTGTTGCCTTTGCCTTTGTTGCAGGTGTTGAACCTTTAGTTGGTCTATATGCTGCGTTTATCGTAGGTTTAATTGCTGCCATTGTTGGCGGGCGTCCTGGTATGATTTCAGGTGCGACAGGCGCACTTGCAGTAGTTATGGTGAGCTTAGTTGCTGTACATGGCGTAGAGTATCTATTTGCGACCGTATTGCTTATGGGCTTTTTGCAAATACTGGCCGGTATATTTAAACTCGGTAAATTTATTCGCATGGTACCGCATCCAGTGATGCTAGGTTTTGTAAATGGCCTTGCTATAGTGATCTTTTTAGCGCAATTAGGCCAGTTTAAAGTGATGGATGAAACAGGCACATTACAATGGTTGCAAGGCGAAGCTTTATACTTAATGCTAGGTTTAATTGCTTTAACGATGGCTATCATTCATTTTTTACCAAAGTTGACCACAGCAATCCCTTCAACTTTGGTTGCTATTGTTGTTGTTACAGGTTTAGTTGTAGGATTAGAACTTGATTCTCGCACTGTACTTGATTTCTTAAAAGATATGACAGGCGATTTAGATGCAACAATTGCTGGTGGTTTACCCACTTTCCATTTCCCAGTTGTACCATTTACACTTGAAACACTTTATATCATTTTACCTTACGCATTAATTTTAGCCGCAATTGGTTTAATTGAATCATTATTAACGCTTACTTTAATTGATGAAATAACACAAACACGTGGTGATGGTAACAGGGAATGTATTGGTCAAGGTGCTGCAAATGTAACTTGTGGTATGTTTGGTGCCATGGGCGGTTGTGCAATGATCGGGCAATCTATGATCAATATAAATTCAGGTGGTCGTAGTCGTTTATCAGGTATCAGTGCTGCATTAATATTACTTGCGTTTATTCTTGTTGGTTCTAGTTTAATAGAAATGATACCACTAGCTGCCTTAGTGGGTGTGATGTTCATGGTTGTTTTAGGTACGTTTGAATGGTCAAGTCTTCGTATTATGAAAAAAGTTCCTAAATCAGATGCATTTGTAATTATTTTAGTTTCTGCAGTTACCGTTGCAACAGATTTAGCTATTGCGGTTTGTGTTGGTGTAATTGTATCTGCATTGGTGTTTGCATGGGAACACGCAAAACATATCTATACAAATTCATACATAGATGAAAATGGCTCTAAAGTATATGAATTACATGGACCTATCTTTTTTGGCTCAGTAAATAACTTTTTAGAATTATTTGATGTGAAAAATGATCCAAAAGATATCATTATCGAATTTAAATATAGCCGTGTAACGGATCATAGTGCAATCGAAGCAATTGATACGTTAGTTGAACGTTATGCAGCTACAGGTAAAACTCTACATTTACGTCACCTAAGTGAAGATTGTAAGGAGCTATTAAACAAAGCTGCTGACTTAGTGGAAGTAAATGTAATTGAAGACCCTAAATATAAAGTTGCTGATAATCGCCTAGGTTAATAAACCAGCGGTTTAGCTTTATTTAAAGTCACTTAGTGATGAAATATTAGAAAGGCTTGAGGTATAAATTTACTTCAAGCCTTTTTACTATGCTCAGTAAGTAGATAAATATGCGATTAATTGTAATAAAACTAAGATAGCTGACAGTGTTATTTAGATTGCAGAATTTATAATAAAGACAAATGGAATAATAAAATTAAGATTTTGAACTGGCAGCAATTAGTCGATAACCGACAACGATTTTTTTGGGTTTTACAAGTATCTGGTTGGATAGGATATGCCCTATTAAATTACATAGGCTCAAAAGTATTTGAGATGCGCGATATCTATATATTCGTCATCATATTAAATGCTTATGCGGGCTGTTTAATGACAATTCCACTGAGGTATTTATACCGTAAAGTTTGGAATGCTGGCCCTTGGGTGCTTATTACTGTTGTTTTTACCTCTTCATATATAACTGGCACATTGTGGTCTGTTTTACAAAAGTTTAATCTGTGGGAAATATATAGGCATGGTTTCAGACCAGATGAATGGTTTTATTATTTTCAACAAGGTTTAGATTCCGTATATATAATTCTATGTTGGAGTGGTTTATATTTTGGTATTAAATATTACCAACTATTACAAAGTGAAAGACAAAAGTCACTTAAAGCGCTAAATATGGCACACGAGGCACAATTAAAAATGCTTCGATATCAATTAAACCCGCATTTCTTATTTAATACTTTAAATGCAATATCGACATTAATTTTGATTGAAGAGAATAAAAATGCCAATCAAATGGTGTCTAAATTAAGTGACTTTTTACGCTACACTTTAAACACAGATCCGATAAAAAAAGTCCCCTTAGAGAAAGAGCTATATGCGCTTAAACTCTATCTCGAAATAGAAGAAGTCAGATTTGAAGATAGGCTTACGGTTAATGTTGAAATCAGTGATACCGCAAAAGACGCATTAGTGCCCAGTATGATTTTACAACCGATTATTGAAAACTCAATTAAATATGCCATTGCAAATACAATAAGTGGCGGCACCATAGAAATTAAAGCCCAGATATTTGCAAATGAACTATTGTTAGAAGTTGTAGATAATGGTCCCGGAGCTGAAATAGAAGACGGACAATTAGCTAAAATATCAGGAGTAGGGATAGCAAATACAAAAGATCGACTAAAGACGCTTTACGAGAACAACTATTCGTTTGTATTATCTAACAATGAACCTTCGGGTTTGAAAGTTAATATCCGTATTCCGTATGAAAGAATTTCTAAAAAGGCAATGCCAAATGAATAGTATCAAAGCAATCATTGTTGATGATGAGCCACTTGCACGAAAAGGGTTAGCGGTAAGGTTAAAAGATTTTAACGAAATAGACATCGTCACTTTGTGTAAAAATGGTAATGAAGCCATTGAAGCTTGTAAATCACAACAAGTAGATTTGATTTTTTTAGATATTCAAATGCCCGGGAAAAATGGCTTTGAGGTAGTTAAAGCATTAGTTGAATTTTCAACAACGATGCCTGCAATTATTTTTGTTACAGCATTTGATCAGTATGCAGTAAATGCATTTGAAAACCATGCTTTAGATTACCTATTAAAACCCGTGGATGACAACAGACTAAAACAGGCGGTAGAAAAGGTGCAAAGTTTTTTTAAAACTCAACAAGATAATGCTCATAAGAACAAATTGGCAAATTTTGTAGCTGGATTAACGGGCAATAACTATGAAGAAATCTTAGAAAAACTTGCTACCGGAGCAAAAATTGAAGAAAAACGTTTTCCAGAATCAATAGCAGTAAAAGAACAAGGTGAAATAGTACGTGTACCCACTGGCACAATACAGTGGGTTGATGCGGCTGGTGATTATATGTGTTTACATACAAATGATGGTAAAACACATATTTTACGAAAAACAATGAAAGAGCTAGAAGCAGAGTTAGACCCAAAACTGTTTGTACGTGTTCACAGAAGCGCAATCGTTAATACTAAGCAAATTAGTAAGCTTGTTACTCAAGTAAGCGGAGAGTACCAGTTAGTGCTTGATAACGGTCAAGAACTCAAAGTAAGCAGAAGCTATCGTGACAAAGTAAAAGCGGCTTTGGCCAGCTAGTTAAATAGAAAAATTTAAAGCAATAATGTTTTTTCTTTACCAATAAGGGTGATAATATCACCCTTTTTTTATTACCCATTAAAAATACTATGCGTTTGTCTCCCCAGCATCAATATCAACAACAATTAGAACTGCCAAACTATGTCATTGATGAACAGCAAAGTATTGCAGTCACTAAGCTTGAACAGTTATATCAAGACCTGAATAATCCTCAAATACAACACGCTAAAGGTATTTATATCTGGGGGGATGTTGGTCGAGGTAAAACATTTTTGATGGATATGTTTTTTAATAGTTTAGACAGTGACAAAAAACTAAGACTGCACTTTCATCATTTTATGGCAAAAATTCATAAAGCTTTATTCAAAGAATCTGGTCATAAAAATCCATTAAAACGCATAGCTAAAGATTTTGCTAAAGAATGTGAGGTTTTATGTTTTGATGAATTTTTTGTATCAGACATTGGCGATGCAATGATATTAGGTCGATTGTTCGAAGCGCTGTTTGAGCAAGGTGTTACTTTAGTTGCCACTTCAAATATACCTATTGATAAACTCTATGAAAATGGTCTGCAGCGTGAGCGTTTTTTACCAACAATTGCATTGCTAAATGAATATACAAATGAGCTTCATTTAAATGGGAATCAAGACCATAGACTAAGGCATTTGGAGTTTTCACAAACATATTTTTTGAATGATGATGACTTTAAAAATATGTATTACCAGATCATAGGCAAAAATGAAGAATTAGAAAATATAGTAAATATATTAGGGCGTGAAATTAAAGCCGAATCTCATTGTGACAATACCGCTTGGTTTACTTTTGATGCGCTATGTAATGGACCCCGCTCACAATTAGACTATATCGAGCTAGCAACAAAATATAAAAATATATTTTTAAGTGAAGTGCCTTTACTTGGTGGACAATGCCGAAGTTGGATCAAAGCCAGAGGCACCGAAGATGGTGCTATTGCCACTGTAACAGGCGAGCGACAATTAAGTTATGCCACACAAGATGATGCTGCTCGTCGCTTTATAAGTCTGGTTGATGAGCTATATGATCAAAGTAGCAATTTATACATTAGCGCTGAAGTACCTTTGGATGAGCTTTATGGAGGCGGGGCACTCAATTTTGAATTCAAGCGTACTTTCAGTCGTTTGACAGAAATGCAATCTGTTGAATACTTAGAACAGAAGTGAAAACTGTAAAAAATTAATTCTCTACTATACTGAAAAACATTATCAAAATCAGAATGCTAAATAAAAGTGTTCAGAATATAAAGTTAACAGAGGAATTGATTCATGGTTTCAATAAAAAAATTTTCAATTTTAATTTTCACAATTGCAACATTAACGGCTTGTAGTAAGGCCGATCCTGTACCAGTGAGTGAATGTAAAAAAGTGGTCAGCCACGCTAAAAAAGTATTAGGCGATCAAGCACCTAGTAGCAGTAAAATGCTTAAACAGTGTAAAGCGGCATCAGATGAAGCCAGAGGATGTGTTTTAGCTGCTGACAAACCGATGAAAATTTTAAAATGTGACTTTTAAACAAAAAATCTGCTTCGCAGGTTTTAGTATGACCACTACGTGGCTGCAATTTAAATTTTCAAATAGGTGGGTGTATATTCAAACCCACCTAACGATATTAAACTCCCTACTTATAAACGATTTATCTTCGTTTCATTACTCTGCATGGTAAAGCCAATTTTTAGTGATATAATCTCAGTTCTGGGTCAACGTAAAACCTAAATCATACGTCATTCCCGTAGTGTTTTTATCTGGAATCTATTTTAAATTGTACTTAAAAGCATAAATTTAAGAGGGATCTCTGAGTAAAGTTCTTCGAGATAACAAAGAAATATTCAAATAAAAAAGTAGAGTAAACACATGAAAATTTGGGTTGATGCAGATGCATGCCCTGTGGTCATTAAAGATATTTTATTTAGAGCCGCAGATAGGAAACAAATACAAGTAACATTAGTTGCAAATCAATATATTAAAATACCACCTTCACGTTTTATTAATCAAATCCAAGTTTCTTCTGGCTTTGATGTTGCCGATGATGAAATCGTAAAAAGAATGCAAGCTAACGACTTAGTGATCACAGGTGATATTCCGCTTGCCGCAGAAGTAATTGAAAAAGAGGGCATAGCACTGAACCCAAGAGGTGAGCTTTATACCACGGAGAATATAAAGCAGCGATTAAATATACGTGACTTTATGGATACCATGCGATCAAGTGGCGTTCATACGGGTGGACAAGCACCACTTAGCCAAACAGATAGACAAAACTTTGCCAATAACCTAGATAGGATTTTGGCAAAGGCTTAATTTTAATACTTTTCTAACAGTACCTTTAACTCTGCAATAAAAACATCTATATCCTGTTTAGTGATATCTAAGTGCGTCACAAGGCGCACTGGGTTGCCTGGGCTTATTAAAATATTTTTTTCTTTAAGTGTAAGTGCAATCTCATTGATAGCATCAGGATTATCTAGTTTAAAAAATGCCATATTTGTTTGCACATGTTTTGTATTAACACTGATCCCATTAATATCGGATAAAGCATGGGCTAAATACAAAGCATTGGCATGATCTTGTTTTAACTTTTCGACATTTTGTGTCAAAGCTAGTTTTGCTGCGGCGGCTAAAATACCCGCTTGGCGCATACCGCCACCGAGTACTTTTCTCCATCTTCTTGCTTTAGCAACTAACTCTGTAGAACCTAATAATAACGAACCAATTGGCGCGCCTAAACCCTTAGATAAACAAATTGTCATAGAATCAAAATGTTTGGATATCTCGGTTATATCTACATCTAAAGCCACTTTTGCGTTGTAAACTCTCGCACCGTCTAGATGTAATTGAAGTTGGTGTTTATTAGCAAATTCGCGTGCTTGAGCAAGGTAATTAAGTGGGAGTACTTTGCCATTAATGGTATTTTCTAAGCTAATAAGTTTGGTTCTGGCAAAATGCGGGTCTATTGGTTTGATATAACTTTCTAGTTTTTTAAAGCATAAAGTGCCATCTTTCTCATTTTCAACTGGTTGTGGCTGGATTGAACCTAAAACAGCAGCACCACCACCTTCAAACTTGTAATTATGTGCTTGTTGACCACATAAATATTCATCACCTCGATCACAATGTGACATTAATGCCAGTAAATTGGCTTGTGTGCCAGAGCTACAAAATATAGCCGACTCAAATCCATGAGTTTTAGCAACCCATTGTTCAAGTTCATTTACAGTTGGATCATCGCCATAAACATCATCACCCACTTGGGCATCAAACATTGCTTGTTTCATTATATTACAAGGTCGGGTAACAGTATCGGAGCGAAAATCAATCATGATTAATCCTTTATTTGGGCAATTTTTTCATTAATAAGTCTGATGGTTTCTTTTTGGGTTGTCATGGCACAGTTAAAAGCAGCTTGTGCATCTTTATTTTTTATATGGTTTAAGATATCTGCATGGGTTTGGTATTCATCTTCAGTTACCGCTCTCAAGCGTTTAGTAAAACGAATATTGATTTTAAGTGCTATTTCAATAAAGTGAGTTAACTGACTAAAAAATGGATTATTACTGGCAACTAAAACACTTTTATGAAAATCGATATCGGCTTCATGGGTATCATCATAACCTTCATGTGCTTGGTGCATTCTTTTTAATGCATTTTCAATGAGGATTATATCATCTGATGTTGCATGTTCAGCCGCTAGAAATGCAGCTTCAGGCTCAATTGCTAAACGTAATTGCTGAAAGTGTCTGAGCATATATAAATCGGGCTTACCGAGTAAAATCCATTGCAATATATCAGCATCGAATAAATTCCATTGCTTAATATCAAGCACAGTAATGCCTTTTCTGGGCCTTGAACTAATTAAACCTTTAGCCGTGAGCATTTTTACAGCTTCACGGGTAGCTGTTCTACTTATATCGAATTGATTACTTAGTTCTGCTTCAGATGGAAAGCTGCCTCCAACACTATATTTGCCTTGAAGTATTGATTTTCCTAATTCTTGCACTAATTGCTGCGTTAAATTGCGATGGAGTTGTTGCATTATATTTTATATATCTCGATAAAATTTAATAAATTATGAGCGAGTCTACCATAAAAAAAGATAACAAATACGTTATGAAGTTTATATTTTATGAATTGATATTCTCTTAAAGGAATATCAATTCATAGTGCTCTTCCTTTTCAAATAATGACCCGAAATAGGTTCAAAATCTGTTTGTGTACCTACTTTTTAGCTCGTTTAATTACCTTAAATAACAAATTTTAATATTTTAGATAATATTTTGTATATTTTATTTACATTTAAGTCCTATTTATACTATAAATAGGACTTAGCTGATTTATAAGTTAAAAATAAATGGTCAAAAGAGCCATAAATTCAATGGGTATGTTTCAAAGGAAAAAATATGATCAACAAAAATAAATTTAAGTTGAGTTACTTATCATCTTTATTACTAGTTAACTTAGGCTTAGCATCAAGTGCTATCGCACAAGAAGATACAAGAGCAGTAGCTGAAAAAGATATCGAAGTGATTGCAGTAAGTGGGATCAGAGGAAGTTTAATCAAATCTCGTGATATTAAAAAAGATGCTGCTACGGTTGTAGATGCAATAACAGCTGAAGATATTGGTAAATTTCCAGATCAAAATGTTGCTGAGTCTTTACAGCGTATTACTGGTGTTGCGATAGATCGCAGTGGTGGCGAGGGACAATTAATAACCGTTAGGGGAATGGGACCTGAATTCACTTCTGTTTTGATGAACAACAGAACAATAGCAACGACGAGTGGTGGGCGTGCTTTTAGTTTTGACATTATGGCGTCTGAATTAATTAGTGGTGCAGAAGTACACAAAACACAATCGGCTAATTTACAAGAAGGTGCTATTGGTGCAACAGTTAATGTTACCACTTTAAAACCATTTGATATTGATGGGTTCAAAGCAATTGGTAGTGTTAAAGCACAATATGATGATATGTCTGGTAGTACAAAACCACAATTTTCTGGTTTGATCAGCAATACATTTGATGATGAAAAATTTGGTGTGTTATTTTCTTTTGCACATAGTGAAAGAGAAAGTCGTTATGACGAGGCTAATACAGCCTATTATTGGCATACTGATTTAACGATGGATGATGGTACTTATTATGACGATGTTTATTTTCCACAAAATTACGATCAAATAGCGCAAACAGAAGAGCGTAAACGTACTGGTGGAAACTTAGTATTTCAATATCAACCAACAGATAACTTAACTGTTACGGCCGATGCACTCTATTCAAAATATGACATTAATTATCGTCAAGATATCTTAGCGCATTGGTTTACTAAAAGTCAGCTGACAGATGTTGAATTAGATGAAAATGGTACCTTAGTTAAACTGTCAATGGGCAAAGGCAGTAATAGTGACTTTATGGTACGCCAGTCTGAGACTTCAAATACCTTAAAAGCATTTGGCTTAAATATGGATTGGGATTTAAATGATGACTTAAATCTTAATTTTGATATCGCTTATTCTCAAGCTGACTCAGATCCAAAATCAGGTAAAACAGATACGGTGGCTTCACGACCTGGAGATTATACTTATGATCGCAGCTCAGGTTCACAATTACCTGTATTATCATTTGATCGTAATAACGCAACATCTGGTTTAAAAGCAGGTTGGGGTGACCGCTCAGGTACTATTGTTGAAGATGAAGTATTTGAATCTAAAATCGATGGTGTCTGGTTATTAGATCAAGGTGTTTTGGCAAAAGTTGGCTTTGGTGCAATGATTTCAGATAGAACGCTATCTAGCAGATATCAAAGAACAACACGTCCATTGCCTTGGTTATGGGGTGATAATAGTAACGCTATTATGTTACCTGAAAACCTATTTACTAATTTTGATGCAAATGGATTTTTATCTGGAGCAAGTGGCAGTCCTGAACAAAACTGGTTGAGTTTTGATTCTGAAGATTTCTTTGATTATATTACATCAGATGAAGTTATAGATATGATGGACGATCCTGAACAAGTTCGTAAGTTATTGGCTGATAACGATGGTCATACTATGCATCAGGTTCCTTGGACTTACGAGGTAAATGAGCAACTTAAAGCTGTTTATGCAGATATATATCTTGATGGTGAAATTGCACAAATGCCATGGTCAGTTACAACAGGATTAAGATATGTTCAAACAACAAGTAAATCAATTGGCTTTGCGATACCTTTACTTGATTTAGAACCATCTAAAACTGAAGAAGGAGTTGTAAGAGCAATAGAAGGTGATGATTATACCGAGTTGACTGTAAAAAATACTTACGATAATTGGTTACCTAGTCTGAATGCAAAATTAGAGTTAACTGATGATGTTGTGGCTCGATTTGCTTATTCAAAAAGCATTACCCGTCCAGAGCTAGATGAAATGTCACCTGAATCTGGTTATGGCGGTGGACGAGTTGATAATTTAACTGGTTGGGGCTCAAATCCAAATCTTGGTCCATTTGAATCTAAAAATTTAGATTTAGCACTTGAATGGTATTACGAAGAGGGCAGTTATGCAGCTATCGCCATGTTTAAAAAAGATGTTGATGGCTACCTTGCATCAGAGGAAGTCGATGAAAAAGTCACTGTGCCAAGTGGTACATATGATTATCGTATTTCCCGTCCAGTTAATGCAGATCAAGCCGATATAGAAGGTTATGAAATTGCAGTTCAGCATATGTTTACAAACTTACCTGAGCCACTAGATGGATTAGGCATTATCGTTAATAAAACATTTGTTGATAGTGAATCTACTGCTGATGATCCATCACAACCATTACCGTTAGTTGGATTAGGTGATGCATCTAATTTAATTTTATTTTATGAAAAAGATGCTTATCAGTTCCGTATTGCTTACAACAAACGAGATAGATTTATGCAGTCAAAACCGCGTTCATGGCGTGATGGTCATTACGTAAATGATTATGCACAAGTTGATATCAGTGGTAGTTATGATGTGAATGAAAATTTAACTGTATTTTTTGAAGGTATAAATATTACTAACGAATTAACAGTTAAAACGGCGCAATACTCAAATCAAATATTAGAAGT
>Ga0209396_1003267_pt1 | contig 16458 bp, 16 predicted proteins | sample GOMGulsemesocosm_6_FD_184638 | JGI IMG/M metagenome (GOLD analysis project Ga0209396, IMG submission 184638) | Methane-oxidizing microbial communities from mesocosms in the Gulf of Mexico - GOM8C Gulf of Mexico (SPAdes) (version 2) | ecosystem: Environmental > Aquatic > Marine > Cold seeps...
TAACCCCAACAGTTAGCTGATTGACAATAATATCTTGTGCGGGCGTTTCTTGCATCGAGTGCACTGGCGAGTCATGAGCATACGCTTGGCTAACTGCTATCCACAGTCCTAATTTAAGCCCCAGTCCGAACCGAAACTGGGCTGGTAATATGCATCCATTCAACATTTAATCGCCTTTAATTATCATCCTATATGATATTAATACTAGCGTATGTTTTGCTTGTCGTTGGCGGCAATCACTGATTTTATAATGCTTTATGTTGTTATTAAGGCTGTTGGATCCCACTGTTGGCTAAAGTCGATAAACGCGGCTATTAATTCACTTTTGAATTTCTGTTTGTGCATGATTATTTTGTATTGTCGCTCTAATTTGTTATCTAGCGGCAATATCCGTACACGACCATTGGCCAAGGCATGTGTTGCACTGAATTTAGAGACGCAGGCGAGACCTAATCCAGCTGCCACAAAGTTAAGTTGTGCTTCAATCGAGTTTAGTTCGTAGGCCAGCTGCCATTGTGAAACTGAGGGGATAATATGGCTCTCAAAAAAAGCACGACTGCCTGACCCTGGTTCGCGTAATACCCAGGCATTATCGGTTAAGTCAGCCAAGCACAAGGCTGTTTTTGCCAGTAAGGGATGGTCCGCTGCGGCAATAATGCACATTTCATCTTTAATCCAAGGAATTGTTTCAATATCATTGTGCTTAACATCACCTTCGATAAGTCCGATATCCAGTTGGTAACTTAATATCATTTCAGCAATCGTTGCGCTGTTGCTGATATGCAGCGTTTGTTGAGTATGTGCTGTCAGTTGAATAAATTGAGCGAGCAGCCAAGGACATAACTGATTTCCAATTGTTTCACTGGCTCCAATTGCGAGATCACCAATCAGTTCTCCTGATTGCTGAAATAAAGTATCAATACTCGCTGCACGGTGCAGTAATTCATCAGCAACGGGCAATAAGCGTTGACCGTAAGGGTTTAGATGTAAGCGGTTATTGGTACGATCAAATAGTTGTTGCCCCAACTGGTTTTCAAGCTCGCTTAACGCCATGCTTACGGCTGCTTTGGTTAGGAATAATGTTTTTGCTGCGTGGGTAATGCTTTGTTGCTGGCTGACCGCAACAAAGACACGTAATTGTTTTAACGATAGATTCATGCTTGTTCAACTTTGTTTAACTTATAGTTAAAAATATACAGATTTTATTAACCAAAAGCTAGGCATATAATACTGGCATCAACAAGTGAGGTGCATTATGTTAAACCAAATCAGAATTAACTTTAAATTATTACCAACACCTGTCGCAGGTCTGGCCTTGGGTATTTCATCTCTGGGAGCTCTGTGGGAGTCAGTATATGGCTTTAATGGCTATATACAGAATGCGACATCAACGATCGCAGCGGTGATCTTACTCACTTTGTTATTACGCTTTGTTATTCACCCACAAACGCTCTGGAATGATCTTTCTCATCATGTTGTTGGCAGTGTCGTTCCAACATTTGCGATGGCGACCATGGTGGTATCAAGTTCATTAGCGGCAACTTATCCAGCCACAGCTTCTTTTTTGTGGTTAGCTGCGATTGTCATACATGTAGTCTTTTTAGTGCTTTTTCTTTACCATCGTTTTCAAGATATGCAGTTAGAGCATATGGTACCAAGCTGGTTTGTGCCACCAATTGGCTTGATTGTTGCGGTATTTACTTGTCCTCAACCCGCGCAATTTCAGTCTATTTGTTACGCCATTTTGGTATTTGGTCTTATCAATTACGCATTGTTATTACCGGTAATGCTTAACCGTCTTATTTTTGGTGACAAGATACCAGCGAGTGCGAAACCATCAATTGCGATATTAGCTGCGCCAGCAAGTTTATGTTTAACAGGTTACTTGGCTTTTATGCCACAGCCATCACCAGTAATTGTTGCGGTATTATTGGGCATTGCATTACTGATGACCCTCGTTATTTACATGGCGCTATTACATCTATCCCGTTTAACTTTTAATCCTGGTTTTGCTGCCTTTACTTTCCCTTTAGTGATCAGCGCGAAAGCCTTGTATAGCACCTGTGATTGGTTTGCGAGTATCGGTATTGCCGAACATTATATTGCTCAACTACATGTGGTGGCTTTGTTTGAGTTATGGGGTGCAACGGCTGTCGTTACTTGGGTTAGTGTATGTTATATAAAACATTTTTTTACAAAATTAAAAAATATGCATATTGCGCATAAAATAGGGCCTGAAATACTACTATAAACATGACTATTGTTATTAGGTGTATTTACAAGTTACATGGTGATAAAGTAGCTTTTTATAACACTATTCATTCTTTCTTGAGTCACTGATTACTATGCTTATAGAACAAGACATTACCGAGATTACCGCGGGTACTTATATTGAAAAAATCACCTTGCAGACCGGTAGTTTCAGGTTGACGAAATCAGAGTGGGTAAAAAATGATGCAGTTCTTAATAAACTGATTGAATTAGGTATTAAAAATGTATTAGTTGATACTGACAAGTTTAATGCACAAATGGCTGCTGATGCTGCAGCCTTAAATGCAGCATCCCTCGGACGTAAGCACGAATTTAGTGTAAAAATGACGCAAGCCAAGGCGCTTATATCAACCTCGAAAGATGTGCAGAGAAAAATATTTCAGCATATTGAAGAAGGCTCACAAATTGATCTTTGCTCAGTTAAAAACCTCACCACTGAATTAATTGATACCTTATTCGCTGATTCAAATGCGTTAATGTGTGCGATCAATATTCGTAAAAAAGATGAATATTTATTGGAACATTCATTTGCTGTCTCTATGTTGATGGCGTTATTTTCGCGTTATCTTGGTATCGAGAAAACGCTGATCAGAGAGTTGGCTATTGGCGCTTTTTTACATGATATTGGCAAGATTCGCACGCCGGATCACATCCTTAATAAGCCGGGTAAATTAACGGTAGATGAATTTAGCATTATGAAGCTTCATGTTGATCACTCTATTGATATTATTAAATCTATTCAGGGTGTTTCTCATATCAGCTTGGATGTTGCCGGGTTACACCATGAAAAGTTAAATGGTGAAGGTTATCCTTTTGGCTTAGCTGGCCAACAAATATCAAGATATGGGCGTATGCTTTCTATCTGTGACATTTATGATGCATTAACAGCAAACCGTTGTTATAAAGAAGGCTCGACTCAACTTAAAGCATTTTCTATTCTGCGTAGCCTTGCTCAAGATGGGCAATTGGATTTGAGTTTAGTTAATGCCTTTATCAAATGCATGGGCGTCTATCCTGTTGGTTCACTCGTTAAATTACATTCGAACCGGTTAGCGATTGTTGAGGGTTATAATCAAGCGGATCCTACTCGTCCTAAAGTGAACTCGTTTTATAGTTTAGACAAACTCGATTTTGAACATTCGAATCAGATTGACTTGTCGATGGTGGATGATGAAATTGCCCAGTCGGTAAGAGCGGATGATTTTGATTTAGACATGGAAGAGATCATGCGCTTCTTAGTCAGTGAAGCGTAACTGTTAATACAGAGCTATAACTGTTAGCAAAGTGCAGTAAGTTGCACATTAACCAGCAATACTTAACTACTGCTGGTTAGCTCCCCTCATTTGTAAGCCCCATTTATATTATGCGCTTTGTTAACACTTCCCCTACCGCAATAATCATGTTGTAACATGCCGCAAGTTTATAACGAACTGAGTGTACGACCATTGCTGCAAAGCCACTGACAACCGCTGCTGCAGCGATGTCGAAAGGAAAGTGTACGCCAATATATACCCGTGATAATCCACCGATAATGGCTAATACTGTCAATCCTAATGCTAATTTTCTGGTTGCTTGATGAAACAGTAAACTAAAGGCGATACAAAACATAAATGTGGTGTGATCTGAGGGAAATGATGAATTTGGCGCATGAGCGACAAGTGTCGTGCCCAAATCATTCATAAATGGACGTGGGTGAAAATAAACTTGTGCAATAACATGATTGATCGCGATGCCCACAACAGAAGTCAGTGTTGCACCAATAAGGTAACGTTTTACTTGCTCCTTACTACGGAACCATGCGGCGATAACCAATACAATAAAGATGTAAGGCATTGCTTCAGCAAAAAACATGAAAATGTAATCAAAGAATTGATTTTGGCCAGCAAATTGATTGATGACAGAAAAGAGGTAATTGTTTAATTGTTCCATTTACGCGACTTATTATGATTTTATATAGCGTTAGGACAAGTTTGGAAGGGCTTTGTTCCTTCATATTGATAAAAAGCTACCCACAATGTTATAGGTAGCTTTTATCGATTGATATGGCTTATTAAGTGCTTATATCTTTGCGCCTTGGTTGATCCAATTGACAACGACAATACGTTCTTCGTCAGTCATTTGAGTCACGTTACCTTGTGGCATCACTTTATTTCGTACCGCAGAGAGTACGCGATCAGAGTTAAGTTTAATATTCTCTGGAGTATTTAGATTTACTCCTGCCATAGGGGCTACACCCGGTGTCGCATGACACATAGCGCAACGTTCTTCGACAATGCTTTGCACTTCACTAAATGCAATTTGTGGTGCGCTGTTATCTACTACAGGTCTGCTCACAAATGCTAATGTGATCATCGCAACTGCAGCAAACGGTAACGTCCACGCGTATTTCTGATGTTCATGGCGTGTATTAAAGTAATGGCGTACTAGCACACTGATAATTGATACTGCCGCTAATATCAACCAGTTGTATTCACTACCATAAGTGCTTGGGAAGTGATTACTGATCATGATAAATAATACGGGTAATGTCAGGTAGTTATTATGACGCGAGCGTAATAATGCTTTGGCAGGATCTTTTGGATCCGGCATTTCACCTTTCGATACCGCAGCCACCATTTTACGTTGCCCAGGCATGATCACAAAGAATACATTACCTACCATGATAGAGCCAATCATTGCGCCAACGTGGATGTAAGCAGCGCGGCCTGTGAATACCAGCGATAGAGCATATGCTACAGCAATGATCATGACCATTAATACAGCACCCATTAAGGCCGGTTTCTGTGCTAGTGGCGACTCACATAATACATGATAAACAATCCAACCAATCACGATAGTCGCGACACCAATAGCAATACCTTGCCATTCAGTTAAGCCTGATTCTGGTGCTATTAGCATAGATTGAGCATTAAAGTAATATACGACGGTTAACAGTGCGATACCACTAAGGAAAGTTGCATATGCTTCCCATTTAAACCAATGTAATGTTTCTGGCATTTTTGCTGGTGCGAGTTTGTATTTTTCTAAATGATAAATACCGCCACCGTGAATAGCCCATAGATCACCGGCCAAACCGGTTTTTGGGTTGATACGATTAAGATGATTTTCTAACCAAACAAAATAAAATGAGGCACCGATCCATGCGATACCAACAATCATATGCATCCATCGAATTGCAAGATTTAGCCATTCCGTAATATGCGGATCCATAAATACTCCCTGTTAATTTAGTACGTACTGAGTACGCTTTTATTTAATATGAAATGTGAATTACAATATTATTGATTCTTAAACTGGATGCGCTGGTTTTTCTAGTACACGTTTTTCAGCATCAGTGAAATGAACTTCTTCACAGTTATTTCCTGGCCCTGCACGATCGACAATCAAAAATTGATCTTGGTCGGTTAATGCAAGGATAGGGTGGTGCCAAACACCTTTATGGTAATTAACACCCTGCGAACCATCGCTGATGAAACCGCGGATGGTTTGGCTATCTAAGCGATCTTGTTCTAGATCACCAGTTGACTCTGCAACTAAGATTAAATACGCATTGCCAAATAAAGGAATAAAGGCTTGTGAACCTAACGGGTGGCGTTCCATCATGCTTACCGACAGCGGATAAACTAACGGGGTCGCTTGAAAGATACTAATAATAGTACGACCACCTTCCGTCTCGGTATCGACATCGGCAAGTTGATGATAGCGACGCGTTGAACCATTGTTGATCATGAAGTAATCACGATCTGCTGTAGCAATGACATCCCCGTAAGGTTTAAACGCTTCAGCTGTTAATGGTTCAAAGGTAATAATGTTAGTCATCAGCAAATCCTTTATATTGACAATGTTGTAGTAATTATTTAGTTCGGTTTAGCATTATTTCGATTGTGTTATTTAGCTATTGTCTGCATCCTTGTTACAGATCGTTTAAGCGAAATGCAGCTATTTTGTTTATTTCTAATAGAGCTTGTTTGAACTCGGTATCGCTATCATTTTGAATACGGCGTTTAAAGTCAGCTAAAATTAAAAAACGGTTTGCGCCACGCACGGCTTTGATGAAAGGAAAATTGAATTTCGCTTTATAAGCATCATTAAGTTGCGTGAAAGTGGTAAATTCTTCGGCTGTGCACTGATCAATTCCTGCTCCGGCCTGTTCTGACGTAGATGCCTCTGTGAGTTCACCATTTACCGCTGCACGACCTGCTAAATCAGGGTGAGCATTGATTAGTGCAAGCTGACGTTCATGGTCTGCTGTGAGTAAAATGTCTGCCATGCATTGCTGTAATGAGGCAATTTCATCGATATTGCCATCAATATCTTGATGTTGGTATTGCAGGTATGCTTCTTCGGCTACCCAAGGACTGTGCTCATAGATATCAGCAAAAATTTCGACAAAATCGAGCTGAGATAGCTGGCTTGGTGTACAGGTACTAAAATGTGTCATGTTAAACTTCCTGATATGGATGATTTTCAACCCAGTGGTTTGCGATTTGTTCTCGAGTACATAACCACACATCGTCGTGCTGCTTTACGTAATCTAAGAAGCGTTTTAGTGATGCAATACGTCCCGGACGACCAACTAAGCGGCAATGTAAGCCGACCGACATCATCTTGGGCGATGTCGCACCTTCTGCATAGAGGGTGTCAAAGCTGTCTTTTAGATATTGAAAGAATTGCTCGCCACTGTTAAAACCTTGTGGTGTTGCAAAGCGCATATCATTGACATCTAAGGTATAAGGGATAACCAAATGTGGTTGATTGTTGGCTTTAACCCAATACGGTAGATCATCATCATAGGCATCTGAGTCATACAGAAAACCGCCTTCTTCAGCTACTAGACGACGTGTATTTGGTCCTAATCTGCCGGTATACCAGCCTGTTGGACGTTTGCCTGTTAGCTCTTTGATAATATCGATAGCTTTATGTAAGTGTTCACGCTCTTCGGCTTCATCGGTATATTGATAATCAATCCAGCGATAACCGTGGCTGCAGATCTCGTGATTGGCGTCAACAAAAGCTTTTGCTACATCAGGGTGTCTTTCTAGCGCCATTGCGACAGCAAATACAGTCAAGGGTATTTGATATTCGGAAAATAAGTTTAATAAACGCCAAACACCGACACGGCTGCCGTATTCATAACAAGACTCCATACTGAGGTTACGCACACCTTCTAGTGGCACTGCTCCTGGCATTTCCGACAGAAAGGCTTCTGATTCACTATCGCCATGTAGTACACAACGTTCGCCACCTTCTTCGTAATTAAGCACAAATGAGATTGCTAAGCGGGCATTGTTTGGCCAGTTAGCATGTGGCACATCTTGGCCATAACCAATAAGATCTCTAGGGTAGGCAACAGTCATCATGACTCCTTGTTACTGGTATATTTTGATAATCACTCTTTGATTATAGATAAGTAATTAGGTTGTTAAACAATTATTGCAATTATTGTATACAAAATCCATATCTTTTTGTAACAAAGTTGCAATAAATATGTTTATACCCAAATAGAGGGTTAAAATTATTGAATGATAGATTATTACTGTTTATTAGTAATAATTCTGAGATGTTGGCAGTATTTATTTGTGCTTTTAAGATTAAATTTGATTAATGATTTAACTTTTGGCCGTTTTTCTGTAATCATGTGAAACATAATGTTAACATTTTGTATCATATTATGTATGCATTTTTTATTTAAACGATATTAAAATCGTAATATTCAATCGTGACAGTAAGGTATTTTGATTATGAGTGGACTAAGTACACACGTACTTGATACAGCCAATGGCGTACCAGGTGCAGGCATCAGCATTAAGTTATATAGAGTAGAAGCAGATCAATTAGATTTGGTTGCATCGGCTATCACCAACAGTGATGGACGCACCGACGCGCTATTATTGACGAGTGATGAACTGCGTGTAGGTAAATATCAGCTACAATTTGATACGGCTGATTATTTCCGTGCATCTGGTAGTGAAGTGCCAGAGACTGCTTTTTTAGATGACATTGTTATTCGCTTTGGTATTAGTGATACGCAGGCGCATTACCACGTACCACTGCTGGTATCACCGTTTAGCTATTCTACTTATCGTGGCAGCTAGCCCGAAGTACGACTAACAAATTTTGCAAGGCTGTATTATAGAAACATTAACAAACCGACTACGATAAAATAAATAATATAAAAAAATAAAATCGGTAAAACCGAATACAACAAGGGAAGTATGATGGATAAAACACAACAAGGATCTGAGTTACAGGGATCATCGAAAGGTGGCTTGCTGGAGAGATTGTTTAAACTCTCAGAGCATGGCACTACGGTTAAAACTGAGCTTATGGCAGGTTTAACAACCTTCGTTACTATGGCTTACATTATTTTTGTAAACCCCGACCTTATGGCTAAGACAGGCATGGATAAAGATGCCTTGATTGTTGCTACCTGTATTGGTGCTGCAATCGGCTGTATGTTAATGGGTCTATACGCGAACTGGCCTGTAGGTCTTGCGCCGGGTATGGGGCTTAATGCTTTCTTTACTTATACTGTTGTATTTGACATGGGTTACACATGGCAGGTTGCAATGGCGGCTGTATTTGTATCCGGTGTATTGTTTGCGCTGATGAGCTTTTACAAGATCCGCGAATGGATACTCGACAGTATCCCGCAGAGTTTACGTTATGCGATGACGGCGGGTGTGGGTCTATTTCTGGGTATTATTGGTTTTAAAAATGCTGGCATCGTGGTGGCTTTTGAACCAACTTTGACCACTTTAGGTAACTTTAAAGAACCGAGTGTACTACTGGCCGCGTTAACGTTCTTGATTATTGGCTCATTATTCCGCCGTAATCTATTTGGTGCGGTATTAGTGGGTATGTTAGTAACAACGCTTGTTGGTATTCCACTGGGTCTAGTTTCTGCCCCAGCGTCAATTATTTCTTCGCCACCAAGCATTGCGCCAATCTTCATGGCAATGGATTTTGAACACCTGTTTTATAACGCTGAAGGTCTATTTAATGTAGGTATGGTCAGTGTCATTATCTCATTCTTATTCGTGAACATGTTTGATACAGCTGGTACATTAATGGGCGTAGCGGATAAAGCGAATCTGATTAATGAAAAAGGTGAAATTGAAAACCTGAAAAAATCATTAAAAGCCGATTCAGTATCAAGCGTATTAGGTGCATGTGTAGGTTGTCCACCAGTAACATCGTATGTTGAGAGTGCGTCAGGTGTTGCTGCGGGTGGTCGAACAGGTTTAACAGCTGTAACAGTAGGTGCGTTATTCTTAGCAGCGACTTTCTTTACTGATATTGCGTTAATTATTCCAAGTTATGCGACTGCGGGCGCGCTTATCTTTGTATCATTCTTGATGATGAGTGGCTTGAGTAAAGTAAATTGGGATGAGTTTACCGACTATGTACCTGCATGTATTACTGCAATCATGATGGCGTTTACTTTCTCTATCGCCAATGGTATTGCGCTTGGTTTCATCGCTTATACTTTCCTAAAAGTAGGTTCAGGTAAAGCAAGCGAAATTTCAATTAGTATTTGGGTATTAACGGCAGTGTTTGTGGCTAAATTAGCATTTATGTAAACATTGTTTTAGGTGATTTACTGATTAAAAATTAGTAACAGCTTAAATGAAGAAAGCCACTGATGTTATATCCTTAATCTTGGGATTGTCATCAGTGGCTTTGTTGTTTATATCGCTATCAAGCTATCAGTTATTGTTTTGCGTTATAAATCGTTGTATCTAATTCTTTTTCTGATTTAGCAATGATGACTGATGCTGCAATGTCACCAGAAATATTAACAGTTGTACGTGCCATATCAAGAATACGGTCAATACCAGCAATCAGTGCTACACCTTCAACAGGTAGACCAACCGTAGTAAGTACTAACGTTAGCATGATCAGACCCGCACCCGGAACGCCCGCAGTACCAATTGATGCCAATGTCGCTGTTAAGATAATCGTGATGTATTCAGGCATACCTAAATCAATACCAAATGCTTGCGCCACGAATAATGTCGTTACACCTTGGTAAAGGGCTGTACCGTCCATGTTAATGGTGGTTCCCAGTGGTAATACAAAGCTTGATACGCCTTTTGATACACCGAGTTTCTCACGTGCACACTTCATTGAAACTGGTAAGGTACCTGCACTTGATGTCGTGGTGAAAGCAACTACCTGTGCATCAACAATGCCACGGAAATACTGTACCGGACTTAGCTTAGCAATAAATACAATCAGTGCGCTATAAACACCCAGTACATGTAAGATACTACCAAGGTAAACCGCACCAATAACTTTCATTAATGGTAATAATAATGTTAAACCATATTTACCCGCTACCCATGCCATTAATGCAAACACACCATACGGTGCTAGTTTCATTACTAGATCGGTCAGCTTATACATAGCTTCTGCGAGGCTTTCGAATACCGCGACAGCAGGTTTACCTTTTTCACCGATCAGTGTCAGTGATACACCAAGGGCAACAGCAAAGACAATAATTTGAAGTATATGACCCTGAGCTAGGGCACTTACTGGGTTAGTTGGTACTAACGCAACGAGAGTGTCAGCTAGTGATGGTGCGTCTTTTACTACTTCAACTTGTTGAGCAACAAGTCCTAAACCAGCGCCAGGCTGTAGAACATTACCTAATACTAAACCGATTGTGATCGCAACCGCGGTTGAAATAAGATAAAACATCACGGCTTTAAAACCAATGCGGCCCATTTTACTGGTGTCTTGCATTGAGGTAATACCAACAATAATTGAACAGAAAACCAGTGGTACGATTAACATTTTAATGGTGTTAACAAAGAATGAACCGATTGGTTTTAGGACGGCAGCATCTTCACCAAAAATGATACCCACGGTAATACCAAGGAGCATGCCGATAACAATTTTTTGCCAAAGGGGTAAATTAAACCATAATTTTTGGCCTAAAGTGGGTGTGTCTACTGATTCAGTATTACTCAAAATTGACGTCCTCTGCTTTCTGTATCGAATTGTGTAGCATAACTGAGTGCTAATTTAGCATCAGTTAGCCTAGCTAAGAGAGGTCAGTCTATCGGTCAGATGGTAAATGTAAAGCCATTCGTGCTTTATATTGATAAATCCTTAGTTATATTGACTAGATCGTATTTTTTAATCGGTTATTCTGTCGATTAAATGAACTTTGTTTAACTAAGTTGAGATACTGTTGACGATTCCGTTATTACTGTGTAATTATTTCATTACCTTTTTAACGTCATCGATCAGTGCTTTATAACCATCAGAAATTAACATTATTATGGTATCTTTTGAATTCGGTTGCAGTGCTTTTTGTTTAATGTAAACAACTAAAGTAACGCCAACAAAGAAAGAAATAAGCATAAAAGAGAGCCTTATAGAGAGAGTAAATTAAGGATATTGATAATAACATAATCTAATAGCCGTAAAATACTCGAGTTGTACTGTAAAGTTTATAAAGAGATGTATTATAAACATTATAAAGGAATGTAATGTATAAATTTTTAATTACTAAGACAGCCAGAAAAGTGTATTTTGTGCTGCTTACTCTATTTATTCTAGATATGTTTATCGTATCTTTACAGTCAGGTGCTGCCCTAAGCTCAAATCGGGCGACTAATGTAGTGTTATCAGAGCAGACTATTACTACCATCCCCGTTACTATTGTGCCTGCTTCTGTTCCCAGCCAAAAAATATTACGCGTACTTACCTGGGCTGGTGGCGAAATTATTTTTCCTCGTCGAGGTCACCCCCAAGATATTGAATTAGATTACCTCCAGCAATTTGCCGACGAAAAGAATTTAAAGATTGAAAATATTCGCGTAACAAAGTTCGCTGATCTTATTCCTAAGCTATTAGCGGGTGAGGGTGATGTGATTGCCGCGAATTTAACTAAAACGCGTAAACGTGCAAAATTGATCAACTTTAGTGAACCTTTCTTACTGACCAAAGAATATTTGGTGATGGGCAGCCAAAGTAAAAGCTTAAAAACAGGTAAGGATTTAAACGGTCGCGAAATTGTGATTCAAAAGGGTAAGAGTTATGAATCGACGGCATTAGGATTGCAGAAGGTCTATCCAAAACTGAAAATACGGTTAGTAGATAGCAAGATTAGTCATGAAGCTATATACGATAAACTTGCGAGTGGTGAGTATGATATTACCATTCAAGATAAAAACTTAATTAAGTCAGCAAGCGCCTACCGTGATGATATTAAAATGAGCTTACAGGCAAGTGCTAGCCGACAGCTTGCTTGGGGGATTGCACCTAATAACAAAAAGCTGTTAAATGAATTAAATCAATTTCTTAAAGAACAAAATTTAGTTGCCAAAGCGAAGCCGAAATCAACACATAGCTATAAAACCCAATGGCAAAAAATCCAAGCAACCAAAACCGTGCGGTTCGTGTTACGTAACAACCTTTCTTCTTATTATATTTGGCGTGGAGAGTTGCTTGGCTTTCATTATGAGTTAGCAAAGCGATTTGCCAAAGAGCATAAATTACGTTACGAAATTATCGTCGCGCCGAACAATGTGGCCTTGCTTGATTACCTGCTTGAAGATAAAGCTGATATTGCTCTGGGTTTTTTAACCCCAACGGCGCAGAGACGTAATAAAGGCATTGCCTTCTCACGTCCTTATCATTATGCCTCTGAACTGGTGGTTGCTCATAAGGATCGTGTCGAGATAAATGATGAAACAGAACTGGCTAACAGTAATATTTATATCCGCCCATCGAGCTCGTATTGGGAGAGTGCGGTCGAGTTAAAGAAAACGGTCAGTGGCATTAATTTAGTCGGTGTACCTGAGAGCCAAGAAACCGAACTCATCATTGATAAGGTGGGTGAGAAAGAATACGAAATGACTATAGCTGATAGCCATATTGTCGATATTGAAATGACCTTTCGTGATGATATCCAATCTTTAATGGCGCTAGGTGCGCCGAAATCGCAAAGTTGGGCAGTGGCATCGGGCAACGACAAGCTTTTAGCAAAATCCAATGCTTTTATTAAGAAGCATTACAAGGGGCTGTTTTATAATGTTATTTACAATAAATACTTTAAGAATCAGAAGCGCTTAGATACCCATTATAAAGACTATGTGCTGCAGAATGACTCTGGTGTGTTGTCGCCTTATGACGACATAGTGAAGAAATATGCCAGTCAGCATGATTTTGATTGGCGCTTACTGGTATCTCAGATGCACCAGGAAAGCCGTTTCAATCCGAAAGCAAAATCGATGGCTGGCGCGAAAGGGTTATTTCAATTAATGCCACGTACTGCCAAAGAATTGGGGATCCTTGACGTGCATGTTCCAGAGCGGGGAATTAAAGCGGGAGTGCTTTATATGAACTGGGTTCGTGAGCGCATGCGCAAAGATGAAGTTCAAGCGGATCAGTTAATCTGGTTTACGTTAGCGTCTTATAATGCCGGCGCCGGGCATGTCCGCGATGCAATGCGTTTGGCGAAACAAAAAGGCTGGCGCGATGATGTTTGGTTTGGCAATGTTGAAAAAGCCATGTTGTTGCTGTCTAAATCTAAATATGCAGCAAAAGCCCGTTATGGTTATGTGCGTGGGCAAGAGCCAGTTAATTATATCCGGGAAATTAAACGCCGCTTTGAAACTTATGACAATATTTTGAAAAAGATCTAAGCATAGCGGCAGCAAAGGTTTCTCTGTTTATCTGGTTAAATAATAGCTGACCGATTAGCTGAATATTGCGTTAGGTCATTGCTGTTTGATTAATAAGATCATTACTGTTGGAATGAGCTTGTTAATCAGGCAATAACAGTAGACATTACTAAAGAGGTATTTTATGCTGATTTTATCTATTGTTCGCATGTCTAAATGTTATGACTACATTATCTTCTTGGTTTCTTGTTACACGTCCGAAAACACTGCTGGTGGCATTAGCGGTTATTTTACTTGGGCAAACACTCGCTTGGTTCGACTCTCCAGCTAACTTCAGTTTTTATATCGCCACATTGTGCATGGTCTGCTGTATGGCATTACAAATTGCGGTGAATCTTTCTAATGATTATTTTGATGGTAAAAGTGGTGTCGATGGTGATGACCGATTAGGGCCCGATCGTGCATTACAAAAAGGCTTAATATCTGCCGCGCATTTACGCCTTGGCATAATAGCAATGTGTTTACTTGCTATTATCAGTGGCAGTTATCTTATCTACGTCGGGGGTTGGCCTTACGTCGTGTTAGGCATACTTTCGCTAGTTGGGGTGTATGTTTATAGTGGTGGGCCGCGGCCATTAGCTTCACATGGGCTTGGGGAAGTGGCTGTTTTTCTTTATTTTGGTTGGTTGGCTGTGGTCGGCAGTTATTATTTGCAAACCCAACTGCTGATACTTGATGTCTTTATTCCTGCTAGTCAGGTTGGCTTTTTGGTTGTGGCAATCATGTTGGTGAATAACATTCGTGACGTTGCTTCTGATCGCCGCGCACAGAAGTTTACGTTAGCGACACGCTTAGGCGTGAAAGCCAGTAAGCACCTTTATTGTATCACTGTGTTATTACCTTCATTGCTGCTTGTCATTGATAGCTATCAAGGGCTGTTAATGTTGTTATTACTACCGGTTCAATTTGCTTTGTGTATGGCGATATACCAACGAGATGGCAAAAAATTAAATGCACAATTAGCACAAACATCGATGGTGGTATTATTGTGGGCGGCATTATACTCAGTAGATTTAATGCTGCGTTGACCATGAGTCGAAGAGTTGGGTAAGACTGCACAGTGCAGAATAATTAGTTTCGTAAAAAATACCGAGTTAGTTTTTATTTACACTAAATAAGAGGCTAACTCGGTATTTTTATTTCAGTCTATCGTTATATATTATGGTGCTTAATAGCGGGTTTTCTGCACGCGAGTCGGCATTGATGAGGTATTTTCATATAGCTCAAAAACACGTTTAAAATCGAGTTCTAATTCTGTGGCGTAGACATCTTCATTAACAGGGTAGGTCTGTACTACACGTGCACCACGGATAATACCGGATACTGATGCTTCCATTGACTCGCCTTGTAATGAACGTGATTTATAGTTGGTATCACTGTAAATCTCTTGTCCGCTCACTTGCTCTGCTAATTCTCGATAAGCATCTAATTTAGATGCGCGCATTGCATTAAGCATACGTTCACTTTCACTATTACCTGGCTGAGAACTTAAAGCAGCATAGCCAACCGCTTTAAGTACAGGGAATGTTTTTGGTTCTTTGATATCATAAACCGTATTTTTTTCTAATAGTTCACAGCCTGTTAAACTAACCAAGGTTGCAAGCATAAGTAAACGCAGATATTTCATTGATAAACCTTAATTAGTAATTTTAACAGAAGGTGCTGAACCCGTTCGGTAGATATAACGACCACGGCCTTCTAGTGGACCCATACTGTTTGAGCCACCGATCACCAAATGGTTAGGAATAATGCCTTGAGAAGTTGATTCAACAAAACCTGATTCCATATTAATCACACGCATATTCACAATTACACCTTCACTGTTACGTGACATGGTACCTGTAAGGATACGCGATACCGGTAGTTGACCACGTAACTTTTTCCAATCTCGGGTAAATACAAAATCGCCTTGGCCAGTCACGCTGATCGTGCCTGTGGTTTTATAATCAATAACCGGAATACGACGAATGGTTAATTCGTGAATAAAAGATTCTGACAAGGTTTGACCGAGCCAATTTGTTGTCGATAGATCGTCAAGATTTACGAAGGAAGTGACAGCGATCGGTTCATTATTAGGAATAATAGACAAATCATTGACGATCAACTGATCCGCTAAACCACGCACGATGAAACTTAATTCTTGTGTATAGTTTATCGGTTGGTTTGGTAACAAACTTCTTGGGTATTTTGGCTCATACGAATTACCATCCCAAGTCGAGTGAGGCGGTGTTTCTTTCTCCTCGTCAGGGGTACTTGGTGGCTGCTTTAATGCGCAACCTGTGAGTAAGGTAATTAGGCTGATAGCTATGACTGCCTTTTTCATGTTACTTCCTTAAATGCTTTAATTATTGTCGTTAACCTGTTATTTACCGCTGGTTGATACGTCGCGGCGGTAAGGATAGGTATAAGGACTTCTAAATATATTGTTGTACTGTTCTTTAGTAAGCATACTTTGTGCCATATTTGTATTACGGCCATTTGGCTGATA
>Ga0209396_1003270_pt1 | contig 16445 bp, 13 predicted proteins | sample GOMGulsemesocosm_6_FD_184638 | JGI IMG/M metagenome (GOLD analysis project Ga0209396, IMG submission 184638) | Methane-oxidizing microbial communities from mesocosms in the Gulf of Mexico - GOM8C Gulf of Mexico (SPAdes) (version 2) | ecosystem: Environmental > Aquatic > Marine > Cold seeps...
CTGTTAATGGGCCATTTTCTTTCGCCGTAAATACTAATGTAAGACCGATTTTATCAATGCTTAGATCTTTAATCTTTTCTGCGAGTTCTGCACCTAATGCATTTTTATCCGTATAAAGATCTTGTTTTACATCATGGATTTGTACAACAGAGATTGCATCACTTTTTTCAACGGCGTAATTAACACTGTTATCACGTGGGTTATCAGTAAACATTCTTTTGTTTAGGTCGCCCTGCAAGAATGAGTTAGTGAAGCTACGGTTAAATACTTTATGCAAGTTGCCATCGTCAGCTAATAACTTGCCTGATTCAACAAAGTTGTTGATCTGTTTACGCCATGTATCGACGACTGTGTAAACATAGTGTGCGCCTTTAATACGGCCTTCTACTTTTAATGAATCAACTCCCGCATCAACCAGCTGAGGTAAGTCAAAGTATGCCGAGTTATCTTTTAAGTTAAGTGGGAAACGGTGACCTTCTGCAGTCACTTCGTATTCGTCACGGCAAGCTTGGCTACAACGACCACGGTTACCTGAGTTACCCACACTTACTGAGCTTGAGTAACATTGCCCAGAGAACGCGATACATAAGGCGCCATGCACGAATACTTCAGTGAGTACATCATGATCATGGGCGACTGTTGTTAATTGCTTAATTTCACCAAGGTTTAGCTCACGAGATAAATTGACGCGCGTGGCACCAATTTTGTGTAAGAATAAGATCTGACCTTCGTTATGGGTTGTTAACTGAGTAGAAGCATGAATATCTAACGTTGGGAAATGCTTTTTAACAATATTGAAAACACCTAAGTCTTGCACAATGATGCCATCAATACCACTGTTAACCAGTTTATTAAGCAGACGTACTAAGCTAACAACTTCGTGTTCTAAGATCACGACGTTAAGGGTTAAAAAGACTTCACAGCTGTGTTCGTGTGCAAGTCGTAATACGCCATTTAGCTCATCAAATGAAAGATTGGACGCACGGTTACGGGCATTGAACATATCCAAACCACAGTAAACAGCATTTGCACCAGCTACAATCGCCGCTTTAATCGCTTCTACATCACCACCCGGTGCCAATAATTCTATTTTTCTACTCATGCGAAATAACCCACTTATTGCTTTTATTGTAATTTTTTGAGGGGGCATTCTACCTGTATATGCAGGTCAATGCTACGAATTAGCCGTTATTGATCTAGATCAAGGTTTCTGCATGCTCATTACAGGGCTAAATAGTGCCTATAATGCAGTAAAAATAGCGCAAGGTGAGGTTGAATATTACCACTAATATCCAGGGTATGTTTTTGTACCATTAATTATCGATACCGATAACTAAAATACGGTGAGTTAAGTCATTAACTCACCGTCATAGCTAAAACTGAACGCAATTAAAAACTAGTTTGCATCAGGGACTAATTGTTTCACCGCGTTAGGTAATACCGTTACGATCATGCCACGTACAGGATGCCATAATGCAGATAACAGTAATAATGCCGCACCAATCGCAACACCAGTAATGGCAAAATTAGTACCTACGTCACCATACATACTCATTAAGCTTGATAATGCATACAATACATATATCAGTGATGACACCATAAAGGCACGGCGATCAATAATAATAGAAACAAGTGACATCAATAAGTACAACGCAATAATAATCACGATACTGCTAATGCTTTCCTCGCCGTTTAGAATTCCCACACTTAAAAATACCGGGTGAATAATCAAAGGTGCTGATAATAAATGTAACCAGAATGCCGTATCAGTACGGTTAGTAACACGTTCACGATCGGAAGAATCCCAATACATAGCAAACAAGAAAGTCAAAATACCACAGGAAAATATCACTACCAGTATCCAATCTGTTAATACATTGATCGTTTCAGGCGTCGTAAATGTTGATATGAATGAAGACACGATAAAGCCGATCATTGCAGCAGTACCCGCTGCAATCGTAACTGGCACATTGAAGCGACGCCAGTGACAGAAAGCGGCAATAACCGATACACCAGTCGCAGCAATAATAGCTTGCTCATCAAGCGATGAAAATACTTCCATTGATAACTTAAACACACCACCAATAAAGGCGAGTAATAACATAATCGCGGGAAATGCCATTTTTCTTTTCAGTACAAAAAACTCAGCAAGTGCCCATGATAATCCAGCAAACGTCGCTAAACCTAATCGAGGGTCTATGGATTTAACCACCCACAATGATGAGAACAATAGCAACGCACAAGCAATAACAATGAAAATATCGTTAAAACCGCCAATTAAACGAAAATTTTCTTCATCCGCAATCGTCACTTGTTTTGATAACACTTGCTCACGCCGAAACTCCTCAACGGACGAAGCAGTAAAAATTCCTTTATCTATAGCATGGTTAAGGTCTTCATCTGTATACATAGTGGTCCTAAAAGTGTTATTAATAATATATATTATTTGCAAAGACCTAAAGTGTATTAACTTTGCTTGTAAGGAACAAGAATTTTCTAATATTTGACTATATTCCCTTTCATTTTAATGGCTATAGCTTTTAATAAGCTTCATTTTAAATATATAGTAAATTAGCGTATACATTCATTCAGTGCCTTTCGCACCATTGCCAGTACTGCCACTGTCATACGCAGTTTTAACAAGGAGACGTTGTGAACCCACAAAATTATTTTAACCAGCTTAATGACGACTATTTAACACTACACCGCCGTAAAGAAGATCTATTTTGGCAAACTTACATGGGCACCAGCGATGACCATGACGGTTTTGCAACTGCAGAAGCTAAACTCAGTGCTTTTATCTCAGACCCAAGTCACATTCAAACGACACGTGGCAACCTTGACGTGCTATTACAATTAACCGATGAAGATGATGAGTTGGTGCAAGGACTCAAAGGTTGGTTAGCCTTTTTCGATGCCAATGCAATTGAAAGCGCGGAGGGCAGAGATAAAATGGCCGCCCTCATTCGCAGTGAATCGGCATTATTTACTAAACGCCAAGATTACCTGATGTATTGTAATGATGAAAACGGGGATAAGCAGCAAGCATCTTTAACCGTACTCGCCGCGAATATTCGCACCAGCAATAACGAAGGTGTTAGACAATCGGCACATCAAGCATTATTAGATCTTGAGCAATGGGTGCTAAATAATGGTTATATCGAACTGGTTAAACAGCGCAATGACTTTGCTCGTCAACAAGGATTCCGTAACTTCTTTGATTACAAAGTAAATAAAACCGAACAGATGACACCAGAGCAACTATTCACTATTTTAGATGATTTTGAATTACGCACGCGTGAAGGTAACCTTAGCAGCATCCAAAATTTAGCAGAAGCTAAAGGTGACAGCGCGATTCAAGGTCATAATTTTAGCTTTATGTACGCTGGAGATGCAGCACGTCAACTTGACCCTTACGTACCATTCTCAAAATCATTACGTCGCTGGATTGAATCATTCGGTCGCCTAAATATAGATTACTCACAAGCCGATATGACCCTCGATTTATTAGACCGTCCCGGTAAATACCAAAATGGTTTCTGCCACGGTCCTATCCCATCCTTTTATGCTGAAGATAAGTGGCAAGCGGGTAAAATCAATTTCACCAGTAACGCGAAGCCCGATCAAATAGGTAGTGGTTATGACGGTATCAATACCTTGTTCCATGAAGGTGGTCATGCCGCTCACTTTGCTAATATTAAATTAAACTCTCCGTGCTTCTCACAAGAGTTTGCACCAACATCAATGGCATATGCTGAAACGCAATCTATGTTCTGCGATAGCTTATTAAACGACGGTGATTGGCTTAAACAATATGCTTATAACGCCGATGGCGAAGTTGTACCCGATGACGTGATCCAAGCATTAATAGCTGCAAAACAGCCGTTCAAAGCTTATCAAGAACGCAGTATTCTGGTTGTGCCTTATTTCGAATGGGCCGTATATAGCTGTGATGAAGAATTACTTACACCTGAATATTTAACAACTTTAGCGCGTGATACTGAGCAACGTATTCTTGGTTTAGCAGCAAGTCCACGCCCATTACTCGCTGTTCCGCATTTGCTATCGCAAGAAGCCGCTTGCTCTTACCAAGGCTATCTACTCGCGCACATGGCGGTATATCAAACGCGCGCTTACTTTACTAAAGAGTTTGGCTACCTGACGGACAACCCTGCAATTGGACCATTACTGGCTGAACATTACTGGAAACCGGGCAACAGCATTAGCCACGATGCAACATTACGCAGCTTAACTGGCGAAGGTTTTTCTGCTGCTTACCTCGCAGACACCTGTAATAAAACCAGTGAGCAAGCTTGGCTACAAGAACAAGCAAAAATCAAAGCCGCGCAAAAAAGAACTCGAGTTCAACCAGCTGCATTAAACGCTAAAATCAGTATTGTTGATGGTGCCGAAACCATTGCTGATAATCATATTTCTGATGGCCAGTTATGCGATGATTTTGAGACTTATATTACACAACGTTATGGAAATAACTGTTAGATAAACAGATAAATAAGTACGTATCACCTGTCAATAATTAGGGATACGTACACTCTTCTCACCATAATTACCCCCCTCCATATCTTCTAATCTTCCACTAATACAACCACTCACCCTGATCAATATTTGATCAACACCACAAAGTCAGCCTAATCAAGCTTCACACTTTACTATTTAAATCAGCAACATACCAAGAGAACTCATCTGACCAGTGCGGTTAAAAAACACACAGAACACACGCGAATAGATATTACTAAATAGGTATCATAAATGTCAATAAAAATGATTTTCGTTTGCATTTAATGCGATTACGCTCTATTTAAATGATACCCATCATTGATAATTTAAATTTATAATTCTATAAATCAGGTTCTGAAAGTCGAATAGGGAAGTTAATGACCATTTGGCAGCAGGTAATAACTCTCGCTCAATAAGGAACCCAGCAACATGAAAAATAAAATCAATAAAAAAAATTATCTATTAAACTCAATGGCAATAGCGACAGCTATTTCAGCCTTAGGGATTAGCTATGCAAATGCTTTTCCTCAGTTTGACGAACACGACTTACCAATGAAATACATAGTTAAATTCAAAGACACCGCCGCAGATGCACCGTCTATGATGGGGCTCAATCCCGTTTGGGGTGCCAAGCTACTTCAAGAATCAGTTCTCGAACGAGTAAACGCCAAAAAAGTAGAAAAACTCGGAAGTAAACCGCTTTATAGTGTAGAGATTGAACCACAAGCACTGGCGAACTTACAACTCAACGCTGAAATTGAATACGTAGAATTAGACCCGCCACGTTTTTTATTAAGCGAGTCCATTCCTTGGGGGCAAGGTGCCATTAATGCTGCGGGGTTAAACGATAGTAATACCGGAAATCGGACCATTTGTATTATTGATTCTGGCTACGATCTTACTCACAATGACCTAAGCGGTAATCAAGTCGCTGGTACTAACGATAGCGGCACAGGCAGTTGGAGCTCACCAGGTAATCATAATGCTCATGGTACCCATGTTGCAGGTACCATAGCAGCGATAGCCAATGGTGACGGTGTTGTAGGTGTAATGCCAAATCAAAATGTAAACTTACACATTGTGAAAGTATTCAATGAATCGGGTTGGGGTTATTCATCTAGTCTGGTCAAAGCCATTGATACCTGCGCGCAAAATGGTGCCAATGTAGTGAATATGAGTTTAGGCGGAAGTCAATCGAGCCGAACAGAAAGGGATGCTCTGCAAGAATTGTCTGATGATGGCGTCCTACTTATTGCAGCTGCTGGCAACGCAGGGAACACCACGCATAGCTACCCAGCTTCATACGATTCTGTTATGTCAATTGCAGCAGTAGATAATCAAAATCACCACGCAGCATTCTCGCAAGCTACCGATCAAGTTGAAGTGGCCGCACCAGGGGTTGCAATACTTTCAACAGTAACCGTTGGCGAAGGTGTTCTATCTGACATTATGATTAACGACCAACGCTATTTTGACCGTGGCATTGTACCGCATAACCGCCTAACACTGGATGGCACTGGCAATTATCAGTCGAGTCCCGTTTCAGGTTCTTATACAGGGCAACTCGCACGCTGTGATATTTCAAACAACAATTATAACTGTGGTGACATGACAGGTAAAATTTGTTTAACTGAACGAATTGAGAACCAGCGTACTGGTTATCGACCAGAAATTGATCCAGTAAAAGCTTGTCATAATGCAGGCGCCCAAGCCGCAATAATCTATAGTAATGCTGCCTTATCTGGTTTGCAAAATCCGTTTGTGTTAGATGGCAATAATAGTTATCCGATAGTTTCGGTTTCAGTCGATAGAGCGCTTGGCCTTGAACTATCTGCAATGCTAGAACAAGACGTCACAGTTTCCACTACAACAGGTGAAGACTATCAATATTATAACGGGACCTCTATGGCGACACCACATGCAGTGGGTGTAGCGGGTCTTGTTTGGAGCTATCACCCTCAATGTAGTGCTACACAGATTCGTTCTGCATTAAAAGCTTCAGCCACTGATATTGATGTTGTAGGCCGAGACGACAGAACCGGCTATGGATTGATTAATGCGACAGCGGCAAATGACTATCTAGACGCAGGCTGTGATGGTCCTGACGGCGCTAAAAATTATACTAATAGTACAAGAGTCGCTATCCCAGATAATTCATTTTTCGGAGTAATCAGTAACATAGATGTTAAACGCACTGGCGATGCTGGAATGGTTAATATTAAGCTAGATATCAAGCACAGCTACATTGGTGATTTAAAAGTAACATTGACGTCACCAACAGGTGCTAAAGTGATACTGCACAACAATAGCGGTGGTTCAGATAGAAATCTAAATACGACTTATGATGTTGACTTCTCAGGCTATGAATCAAATGGTCTTTGGCAATTAAAACTCGTCGATATGGACATTCGAGATACTGGGAGCCTAGAAAGCTGGGGATTAAACTTCCAATAAGGAGTGACTATGGCAAAGCAAGGGGTTCGTTTTCAACTTCGATATGTCGGTATTTTTTTGGCTCTGGTACTCGTGGTTCCGGTGAGTTATTCACATCATTCCACGCAAATGACAGAGTTAACAGGTATAACCAAAATAACAAAGGAAAACAGGTTGAATCGGTATTATGTGAAATACCAAAAAGGAGCGGAAGGTGCAGCAACAGCACTAGTGAAGAAACATGATCTCGCTATCGTTGATGTGATACCAACGCGTAATATCCTGATTGTATTTGCAGATAATCTGTCCATTCAAAAACTGGTCAAAAATACTGTTATTGAATACGTTGAACTAGAACCAATACGCAGTTTGTATTCACAATAATAACCAATCCCCCACCACGTGTGGGGTTTTGTGATTAAAATGGGCCACAAACCAAAGCGCGTTTCACACCTGGCGTTAGTTTATCGAGCCCATCAATCAATTTCTCACGACCAATCAATACGTCGGTAATTTGACCTGAGTAGCGTATCGCCGTTTCACGCATCATGCCCATCATTGGCCAACCCCATAAAGATGAAATCAAAACACCGTCTTGAATAAAATAAGGCTGAGTCAAGAAGCTACAGCTAATCACAGGTTCTACCGGACTACGGTTAGTCGCACTGCCACCCACTAAATCGATAACGACAGAATTGTCAGGTATTAATTCTTTCACATGCTGGTTGCTGATTAAGAAATTCTTGCCTCTAAGCTCCGAAGGCTGTTCGGCACCATTAATGACGATATCAGCATCTTTTAGCCAATAACCGATACTCTCTTTTGCGGTCTGCGCGCGACCTAACACATGGATATGTTTTACACCCTGTTGATGTAATTCATCTAAAGCACCCTGCCCAACATTACCATAACCAAGGATAACGGCTTTAATATTGCGAATATTCACAGACGGTTTATGCTCTTTCAACAACGACACCCCATATCTAGCACCGGCTTGACCTGTTTCATGCAAACATTTAATACGACGTAAGCCAAATTCGAGTGGTGGATGGCTGTCTCGGTAAGCTGACATTGCTTGTTGTCCATGCTCACGTTCAAATTCAGTCACATCAAAAAGATGAGTGCCCGCATTGTGTAGCTGTAGCAATATGTCTTGTTGATCGTTAAAGGTCTGACTATCATAGAAATACAGCGCATTAGGACCTACAACATCTAGCTCATCATATGAAAGTGTCGGTTGAATGACCCGTAATGAACGCGGTGAACGATTTCCAGCTCGCTTTATACCTCCTCGTAATCGTTCACTCCAACCGATAACTCTGACTTGTAAATCACCTATACTTTGATCATTGATAAAAGGGGTTAATACCGTATTCATCGCTACACGAGCAAGGATCTTATGATCAGGTTCATACTTAGGTGACTCATGTATTTCTTCCATCGCAATAACGTTAATACGTTTATCTTGCAGCAATTTAGCGCGGTCTGGGTAGGAATGAAAATGAGCCATACAGAATAAAGTACAGCCTTCTCTTATTTGCTCTACAGAGGCAAGCGCGGGACCTTTAAATTTAATAATTAATGATTTATTCACATAAATTTGCTCTGCCGTTTGCATAATCGCACTATGTTTTAAATATTCGTCATCACTAAAACCAACGCCATCGCCAGCACCGCACTCAACATAAACTTTAATACCCGCTTGAACAAGCAGACCTACATCACTCGGTATCAAAGCAACGCGCTTCTCTAGCCCTTCTGGATTCTCAGGTGATTCAATTTCTTTAGCCAGTGCAATGGATGAATAACGTGCTGAATTATCTAACATAAATGTATATTTCCTAATGCAACAAAGGAATATTAGTAGCATGAAACATTGACCACTCAAAAGTCTCAACATCAAAAAACCACAAAAACATATTTATGCAATTTTTAACACTGCAACACAGCAGGAAAAACCAAAATCTACCCCTTTAGCTGTATTCTTTCTTTTAAATATTTGATAAATAACTGCGTACGAGTATGTTCATAATCAAGGGTTGGGTAGTAAGCACACACCGAACCGTGATCGACAGTGAGCTCAGGCAATACGGGAAGCAACTCCCCTACCTCGGTTAAATCTTCAAGCATTTTCTTACTTGCAAGTAAGACCCCCATACCGCATTTGGCACCATAAAATAAAGCCTCAGGATTGGTCGTAGCAAAGTTTCCACGTAGCGTAATGCGATTACCCGTCGATAACTTCACTTCTCGTATTGGCCTTTCCCCCCAAATTAACATGTTATGAGATTCAAGATCATCAATGGTTTCGGGCTTACCATATTTCTCGATATAGTCAGGAGAAGCAAAAAACTTAGCGTCGTTTTTAAACAATTCAATAGCTTTATAATTATGTGAATTTAACTGTTCTAAATCACGACTAATAAAAACATCGACATAAGTCTCGGGCATTTGCCCTGGTGATGTGGTCAGTAATTGTATTTTAATTTTAGGATACATGAGCAAGAAGTCATTTAAGTACTTAATGATGAATTTAGAGCCTACCGCAGTTGTCGCGCCAATCTTTAATATCCCAGTCGGCGTTTGGTTTACCGAACGCGCTTCGTCCACCAGCGACATCCACTGATCAAGTTGTAATCGTGACCGTTGGTAAAATAGCTGTCCAGCTTCGGTTTGATCAAGTGATCGCGTAGTTCGCTTAAGTAACTGCACACCCACCTTCTCTTCTAACCAGTTTATACGCTTACTGATCGCTGACCCCGTGGTATTAAGCTGATAAGCTGCACCGTTAAAGCTACCCTCTTCCACGACTTTGATATAACTACGCACACATATTATCCAGTCCATCACTACCTACCTTTTCGCATTATCGCTATTGAAGTAAACATTCAATCCTAACAAGACCTAATTTAGCATAAATAGTCCTATTTATAGCGATAAAAAGCCTTAACCAAAGATAGTCCACTCTACGCACATCAATTCATTGGTTTGAACATCAAGATACCGTTGCCGTTTTATTTTAAACCGCGGCAGAAATAGCGGCATCGATAGTGACAGTTTTCTATTATGTAGATATCGTAAAGGAGAGTTTTCCAATATAAAAATAATAATTTCAAATATAATTCACTTAATAATATAAATTTTATTCCATGTATAAAGAAATTATATTAATTATAGTTTCTTATTTTAAATGTTTTTTGAGTACTCATAAAAACAATATTCAGAGGTATAGCCTTCTGCTGACGGAGCTATATATTAAATTTTACCTTTACACTCCATTATTATTGGTAATTCTTCCCCTCCAAATATCCCCCATTCATTTTCAAGATCGACTATCGATATAAAAATAAATTCAAGTTCCTTATTGTTAGTAAAAACCTTCGCTTCATATTTGACAATTCCTTCTGAAAATACAGATTCACTAACAATAGGATAAAAACCGATACTTTTTTCAAAATGATGGATAAGTTCCTTTTGCATCAATTGTTCACTGCCATTCAAAACAATCATTTCGTGACAATACCAGAATGGCTGGTCAACATTCACATTTTGGTCAGCGCAGATTTTAATAAGCGTTTCACCAGGCTGAGTTTTAATCCTACTTGATTTTGCTCTCTCAAGTGTCTTTGATTTTAAAATAGAAGAATTAGGGTAGTATTTGGATTTAGATAGGGAAAAGTAATCGGTTTTAGTGCAGGCAGACAAAGCCACGACAGAGCCTAGCAGCAGTATTTTTTTATTCCCGCTATTGTGTTCATATTTATTAATTCCTCTTAAAATAACATTCTTAAAGATATGAAGGTAAGCAGTAAACTACAAGTACTTTGAACAATTTACTGCATTTAAGAGAAGACCATCATGCCAAATGGTTCAATTTTTATTGTAATGCTTTGGCTAATTACACGATAAGTTTAACGAATATATAAACGCATCAGTATTTACAGCATTGGACAAGAAGTTGAACTCCCCTGTGTTATTAATTCCAATTCATCATGCACTTGAGCTATAACAATATTCCCTGCTACAGCAGTGAGCTTTATCTGGTCTTTATCTTCCCCCCTTGTTAAAGCAATACTTAAAAAGTAATGAGTTCCATCACTAACGTATTGATCTACCACATGCTGAACTCCATTAGGCAACTTTATTTTAGAATAACCAATCGTTGCCTTGGTAGTCACATTGTTCATTTTTATATAGCTAGTCTCAGCATTGTATATCCTTACATAACTTGGTCTATAACACTTCCGCACAAAAGACTCTATTTTACTATCTAATTCATACATTGGTAAATCTGAATAAAGAACAGGTATTTTCCTGCCGTTTGTTAATAGCTCTTCAACTGTATTAGGTCTCACACAAGCAGTAAGTAATAATACAAATACTCCGATGAATACAAATCTCATTTTTATTCCTTTAAATTATTAAATACCGAAATTTCACATCAATATTCTAATTATTTTCGAGACGATATTCTATGCTCTATCCTCATTTTCACAATAGAGTTGGTTGTCTTCATATAATAATAAGAAGTAAATAAACAAATAAATGATAATAACAGTATAAAATCATTTAGCATTGTTCATATAGCAACCTATCCATTTTAAATATTAGGTTCTATAATATGGTTTCTGTTTGTTACATAGCCTTATTTTCCAGCCGAACGATTCTAATTAAAGGCGTGTCTTTGAAAGTGTTGGCGTGATATTAAAATAAAAAATTGTTATTGAAAAATAGTTAACAGTGTACTGGATAAATTAGGGGGGAATAAGTCTAGACGTAGCAACAATGATAAGCCGTATACGTCAGATTACTTTTTAATCCTTAATGACTTGGCCGAACTTACCGCTAAATTTCTTTTTATGTGCTCTTTTCATGACAAAGATTATATCAGCCCACTCTATATCTTAGGTACTTGCATGAACCTCCGCATCGCTACTGATACCAGGCGAATAAGCTACCTAGCCTTCAGAATTATTGAAGACCACTTCAGCCGTTGGACGTCTCAATTCCCTAAAATCTGTTTATCCTAGTCAATAACAATTAATCAATGAAAATAAGATAAAACAGGAACGTAACCAAGTACACCATATCTGTTCGTAACCTCAAAAGCTCTCACAAAAACCTTAGCTTTGTGAGAGCTAATCCGACACACGGAAGTTATCAGACTTGATTGAATTTTAGTGTCTACTACACGCTAAACATCTAAAAATTCAACATTCATATAACAACCTAATCATCTCTCATGATTTGTACTTTAATGTGCGCCACCCTACGTGAATAACCTTGGATTATTTACGACTACGACAATAGCACATACCATAAGTGAATCAGGGATATATAACCGACAATTCAAGTCGTTTTAAATCAATAGGTTAAGAGCGGAATTTAAATTCACGGCGACAAAATGGCGATGATTTATAAGATATGTTGGCATTACGCGAACGACCTAGCCGAAAGACGAAGTACCCACCAAGCTCAAATACGTAATTTACTATATAAAGAAGGGCTCGGGCTTGTTCAACACTAGAATAAGGTATCGCCTGCGCGACACCTATTCTTATATGCTATATTTTTTTACCTGAGAACAACGCAACACATCCTATCACTTCAACTTTTACATCGGTAAAGTGTTCGTTTAACGATGCCTCCAATGAGTCTAAGTCATCGTTGTCATTGCTAAATATGCCTTTCTTATTATAAACACCCATCAATTTTTTAGCGAAAAAGTTCAGTTTCATACCCTTACCCAAAATTGTACTACCAAACAGTACGCCACCATCGTTCAGATGGCTCTTTAGATGCTTAAACATAACGCCTTTATCAATTAGATTTCCAGGTAAGCAATGAAGCAAATAATTAATACTAATTGAGTCGAATTTTTCGATACTTAATTCAAGAGGTTCAAGTACATCCCTACAGTAAACTTCAGGTTGAAAATGATTAATTGCTTTTGAGGTTGTATCAAGACTATTTTCATTCAAATCTAGCAAAGCGATACGTTTTGTTGTTTGAGGTAGAAAATTCTTAAGGTAATAGCCCGAGCCAACGCCAACATCTAAATGGTTAGATGAAACTAACATTGAAAACTGCTCACTAATAAATTTAGTTGGGCATTTCCAAAAATGGTTATTTGAGACCCCTAAAACCCAGAAATCGTATATTGAGAGCACTTTCTTCGAGTAGACAGCTTGTCCAGCAACGGTGGATTCTTTATTCATTTTTAATTTCATATAGTTATAAATTATTAGACTTCAAATTTATACTAAAAAATAAAGATAGCAAGTCTTACCAGAGTTGAAAATATAACGTTTTACTAAGCGCGCTAAAATAAGCGAGGAATGAGCAAAAGCCAACTGTTTTTGTCCGTTTAAGCAACTTATTGAACGAACTTGACTCGCACTGCGTAGCCATTGGCAAACGCATCATCATGCGCGACTGATTTTCCCTGGGATTGGTAATGGTATGAACTCACCGATGGATAAAGGCCGCATTCAAAAAACCATCAAGCAGGTTTTTTACATGGTAATGCCAAACAGCTGAGAGTGCAAATTCAAGCTATATTTCTGCATCTGTTCAACTGGAAAATGCCTAAACTCGTCGCAACGTTCACTGCGAAAGCCATCAGAATTTGTCCTTGCTGCCAGCATGAAATGAAGTGCGTTGGTATCACACGAACGACCTGGCCGAAAGACGAACATAATAAAGATAATGACGTTAACATTAGAACTTGGAGATATTCAATTTATGGTAAAAACTGGCTAGTTAATTGATAAATAACAAGTCTGTTATTTATCTCAAGTTCGCTCGTCTTGGGTTTAACCCCAGACGAAATATCCACCAAGATCAAACACGTTATTTACTATATAAAGAAGGACTTGGGCTTGCTCAACACTCGAATAAGGTGTCGGCTGCGCGACACCTTATTCTTATATGCCATACGTACCTACAGCGGAAGCCATTTTTTATATTTTTGTGCTCGAGCTAACTCAACGGCATTAATTATATCGTCTCGTTTTGACGTTGAACAAAAAGCTAAATACTCCTCTACTTTTTGCCCTGACCAACCAGGAGCAGCAGCTAAAACCCAAAAGTGCATTCCGTCATTTTTGTTTTTAGCGGTAACATAATTAATGATTTTTTCTATATCTAAATCCACAGGCACCATTTTAAGCATTGCCATTGCTCGAATAGCTCCATCAACAAGCATGTCATTGCCTGAATCAATGGCTTCAAATATCGATGCAATATCCTGTTCATTTTGCATAGATAACCTTTGGATTGCATCACCTATAGCGACATAAATCATTGTAGCTTCAAAAGTTTTAAGTGCTAGTGATTGAAGAAAGTCCAGCGCAGGTTTATAGCCACATTCACCAATGGCCATAACCATTTGATACTGAGTTTCCCAAGTACGTAAATCTTCAAGTTCTTTTTCTAAGGCACTTAATATAAATGGACCCGCCTCGATATTTTTAAGTTTGCGCAATTTCTTAGCCGCAGAGCATCGTTTAGGCGACTTTTTATCTTTAAGCTGCGAAATTATTTCATCTAGCACAAAACTCTCCGGTACGTATAAGGCCCGCTTCAACGAGCAAATTTTTGTTGACGACTTTTATGCGTTTTTTACACAAAAGGTGACACCGGAAATTTGTCCGATGAAGGTGTTTGTTAGTTTACTCTTCGGCTTGTACTGGAGTTTTAGCAATAGTCCATTTATCACCGACGTTATTTCTCCAAGCATGATAGCCGGGCTCAATTTTAGCGAGCTCCAAAACAGTTGGATCAATTTTCGTAATTTCTTCTAGACCAACCAATTTAGCATCTTCCATTGTGTATTCGACATTACTTACAAACTGCCAACCACCATCTTCTAAGTCGTGATATACAACTTGAATTGGGCTCTCACCTTCAATCACTTGGCGGATAGTAAACACTGCACAATTTTTAGGTTGATCGAATCGCCACTTAACTTCCTTTTTCCTGAATATACCGAACATTACTCGTCCCTATTTTGGAAACTAACGCCTCATTAATAGGCTAAAAATAGTTGGTTAAAATAAGCGACGAAGGAGCAAAAACCAACTGTTTTTTGTCCTGCTTTAATGACTTGTTATGAGTATTATTCACCAATGCTATCAAGTGCATAGAAATACCACAAATTATTTGCTGGTGCACGATATACGCCTTGGGACTCTAGAACATGAATAGACATTGCGACCATTTCCCACGCCATATCTTCATCGACTTCGGCAGTTGGGTTTGTGAACATTTCAAAACCAGTTAAGTCCGCCAAGGATTGTAATTTTTCAGATTTAGCTCTTAGCGAGTCTGTAAATGCCTGATTATTCCAAGCCCACATCCATGAGTTTTTATCTGGTGAAAACGTACCGATCGGAATGAAATTAGCTTTAAGCCTTTTACCATTGGATGAGCTAAAAGTAATGATTTCGTTTTCAACATCCAAGTCATACCTATCAAAATGACCGAGACCATACTTTTCTTCGAGGTTATTTTGTTTTGCTTCTAAATTATCAACGCTAGCTTCGATAAAACTTTCGAATTCATCATCTTCCATGGAGATACTCATAACGCTTTAGCTAAAGGGCGTGCGACTAGCACGTCCTGTGGAGGCCGTCTTTTTGGCCGGAACGCATTTCAGCGTATTGTTATACGTTTTCTTGGATATAATCCGCAAGCTCATGCCAAACATTAACCAATGTAACAAGTCTCGATGTTTCAGGCGTTGTTATGCCACTTACAGGAACAGATTCAGCTTCTCGTTCAAATAAGTAATCTGCAATACTTTCAGCCTCTTCACTTAAACACTTAACTTTGTGATAGGTCACTGAAGAATCACCATTGTGATTATCAGGGAATGGAATAGCTCCTTTAAGCAAAGCCATTTTCACAACCAAAGCTTCACGAACACTACCATTTACCAGAATACCTTGAGTCTCTATAAGTATATTCTTAGGTAATACATCAGGTGCGTTACAAATTTTCTTATATTCTTCAGAATTCATATTACGTATAAAATTTGTATAACAGGACACTCGATTCCCCAAATTCATTCACCTCAATAAAAGTAGATTAATTAATTGAAAAATAAGATTATACTTCAAATTTATTAATTACATGTTTATGGGAAAATGAGCCGTCCTGTAAATTATTTCTTTAGTCTTGTAAGTTATATACAAGACTAGCTATGCAACTGATTATATTGATATTAATTTTAGACTACAAGATAAACCTGACTGCCTTTTGGCAAATCGAGACTGCGTTCACCAAAATACAAATAGCACTGTATAAAATCACCCTGTCTAGCCGTTTTCTTAGTGCAAAGTATAATCGAGGCAGAACCTTGATAGAACCTAATGTAAAATCCGTCAGCTATTCAACCGCTTTAATTTACGGTTAATCTTTGTTGTGACACGTCATTTAACATGGCTGCATCATTTTGTGTTAAACCTTTGGATAGGTATTCAACCAAGGTG
>Ga0209396_1003277_pt1 | contig 16431 bp, 12 predicted proteins | sample GOMGulsemesocosm_6_FD_184638 | JGI IMG/M metagenome (GOLD analysis project Ga0209396, IMG submission 184638) | Methane-oxidizing microbial communities from mesocosms in the Gulf of Mexico - GOM8C Gulf of Mexico (SPAdes) (version 2) | ecosystem: Environmental > Aquatic > Marine > Cold seeps...
TGCCATAGTTGTTTTTGCGATTTAACCAATATAAAAGGCCATTAATACCAATTACCAACCAAATTAATGAACGGTGAAAATAAAAATCGATATTCATGTTTGACAACCAAGCTCCTCTATCGACATGACCTGCTACCATAAAGTCAATAGTCTGTCTAACTTGAGTTCCTAATAGTATCTGGATTACTGTTAAAACGATAGAGGTATAAAATAAATACTTAAATGATTTAGTCATTTTTATACTAAATGATTTTCCCTTTGCAATTTGGATAATTTTTATTTGAATCCAAATAATGATTAAAGCAAACAGCATGTGTAAAGTTAGTATCCAAGGAACTAGGTTTGTAGCCACAACAATTGAACCCATCCAGCCTTCAAATCCCATTAAAATTAAATTTAGAAAACTTAATAGAACTAAATTCCTATGGCGTCTGTACTTTAATAATACCCATAATAGGGTAATAAGTACAAGGTTTCCAGCAATAAATCCAGTTAATCTATTACCGTATTCAGTCCACGTTCTTTTCCAATTAAAGTCTTGTTCAATTAGTAATGATTTGTCATTTTTTAATTCCTCTGCAATATTGATCATGCCTAACTTAGTTAACAAATTGGCGAACTTGTCTACTTTTGTTTTTCGTTTAGAAACATAAATATCTTTATAGTTTGCAGGCAATTCACTAATGTCAGTTGGTGGTATAACTTGGTCAAAGCATTTAGGCCAATCAGGGCAACCCATTCCAGAACCTGTTGAACGAACAACACTACCCGCAACGACAACCAAAAATATAAAGACTAAAGTTAGCCAGCTAAATTTTATAAATGATTTTGACATATTTATTTTTTTGACAAAGATAATTCTATTTTTCAGTTGTAAATTGATTTAAATCAACTCTAATCATATTCAAAGACAATAAATTTACTTAGTTTTAAGTTTTATTAACAAATATCGAAATTATGACCTATATAAAAGTTATTCTTCTTGGCATTATTTTTAGCACATCAACTGTGTTTTCTCAAAAGGTGTATGCAGAAAAGGGGAATGTTGAATTGGGTTTAAGAACAACATCAAGCATTTTTGGTCATGACCCATATAGTGGGTTAGGTGTTGGCGGCCAAACTCGTTTTCAGTTGACTGATTATTTAAACACAGAATGGTTTGCCGATTGGATTACTATAGATTTAGCTGGATCTGGAACAAGGAAAAACGCTCATATTGGATGGTCAGTATTGTTTTACCCAAAAAAAATGGGAAAATTTATACCTTACGTAATAGCAGGACATTGCTTTGATTATGCAAAAGTAACACCTTTAAGTACGCCTTATTTAGATAGAAGTCATGATGAAGTAACTAGATGGAGTTCTGCAATTCAAATGGGATTGGGAACGCATTATTATTTAAATGACCGATTTAATTTAAGCTTTTCTGCTCAATATATGATGCATTTAGGAAAGCATTTAGAATATGAAGTGTTGGAAACGGAAAATGGATATTATTTAGAAACAAATCAGGATCAGCATGCAGGTGAAAGACTAGAAGGACATGTGTTGTTAACATTAAGTTTAAATTATAAAATTGCAGACCTTTGGTAAACCCTATAATTATGAAGAATATAGTATTAATACTTCTTACAGTTTCACTAAGCCTAATGAGTTTTGGTCAAGCTGAAGATACACTATCTAAAAAAGATTGGAAACTTAAAGCTGCTTTATCGTTTGCACCAGGCTTATTAACAGAAAAAACCAAAACGATTCAGTTACAAGGAACATTTGGATTTGTTAAAGATAAAATTGAATTAAGAGGTGATGCATTTTATTTTCTAAATTCTTTTGGTGATAGACCTAGGTTTTCAATGAATCATCAACTATATGCTGGTGTATTCTATAAATTTTTAAGCGATAAAAAGTTTCAGCCTTATGTTGGTTTTCAGCCAGGTATTGCCATGTCTCAATCGTCAGAATATGGAGCGTTAGATTTTGAAACACAAGAGTTGGAATATCAAATTACATATAATCCAGTAGGTTCAATTTCTGGAGGGTTTGACTTTTTTGGAGAAAAATGGTTTTATCTTTTTACGGAAGCAAGATATATTTTTGGTAAGCACAAGTCAAATACTTATCCGATTTTTTTAGATGAATTTAGATTGTCTTTCGGTTTAGGTTTTACATTATAACAGATTATTTTGATTATTACTCAATTGAATAAGTAATACAACCTTTTAACATTTTTACCGTTAATGGTATTAATTATATTCATAACTTGTCAAAATGCGATTACTTTTAATTGTTTTTCTATTCTTTAATCTTAATGGGTTTGCATCACATATTGTTGGTGGTGAAATGTATTATGATTGTATAGGAGGTAACCAATATAGTATAACATTAAAGCTTTATAGAGATTGTTTGTCAGATGGTGCTGACTTTGATGATCCTTTACCAATTACAATTTTTAATGGTAGTAATGAAAATATTGGAGGGTTTACAATTAATTTTCCTGGGTCAGTTAATTTAGACGTAAATTTTAATAATAATCCTTGTGTGACTGTACCAAGTGATATTTGCGTAGAGGAAGCTATTTATACTAAAATTGTTACTTTGCCAGCTTCTTCTAATGGTTACACATTGGCATATCAAAGGTGTTGTAGAGGGCCAAATGTAACAAATTTAAATACGCCGGAAGATCAAGGATTAACGCTTACTATAACAATTCCACCTAACGATTTAGCGGTTTGTAATAGTTCTCCAAGATTTACAAATTACCCTCCTTTATTATTATGTGCAAATGAAGAATTAATTTTTGATCATTCTGCCACTGAGCCGGATGGAGACGAAATAGTCTATGCGATCTGTGCGCCAAATGAGGGTGGTACATCTAATAATCCCGCTCCTGATCCTGTTCCTTCTCCACCATATAATGCCGTAGTTTGGGCTGGAGGATCATCAACTACAAATCCATTTGGAATGGGAGCAATAACTATTAACTCAACAACGGGTTTACTTTCTGCGACACCGCAAACATCAGGATTATATGCTGTTGGGATATGTGCTAAAGAATATAGAAATGGTGTGCTGATAAGTACAACTACTAGAGATTTTTTGTTTAGAGTAATGAATTGCGAAATTGAACTGGGTGCTGATATTACACCGCAAGTAGATTTACCAACGTTTGTATCCTATTGTCAAGGATTAACCGTTGATTTTGAAAATGAAAGTTTTGGTGGTACATCTTGGCATTGGGATTTTGGTGTAGATGGTATAAATACAGATGTGTCTTCAGTTTTTGAACCAAGCTATACGTTCCCAGCGGCAGGGACATATTCTGTTGAATTGATTGTGTCTCAGTCGGTTGGTTGTTCGGATACTACTGTTCAAGACTTTATTATTAATGATTCATTAACTGCTGAATTTTCACCTCCCGAGCCGCAATGTATCACAGGGAATAGTTTTGACTTTATAGGTGAGGGTGTCCAGCCTGCGGGTTCAACATATGAGTGGAATTTTGGAGTAAATGCTACGCCATTAAATTCTGTAACACAGAATCAAAATAATGTTGTGTTTACACAGTCAGGATTTGTTCCAATAACATTTACGACTCATTTTGAAACATGTACAGAATCGTTTACGGATGAAATATTTATATTCAAAGAGCCTACGATTGCATTTACAGTTAAAGATGAATTAAAATGTGCTCCCTATAATGCACATCTAATTAATTTGTCTCAAGCAGATACCCCAATATATTCAGAATGGAATTTCGGTGACGGTTCAGCGACTTCAACAGATACGCATCCTTTTCATATTTATGATACACCAGGTGTTTATGATGTAAGTTTAACTATTTTTACGGATTCAGGATGTGTTGCTAATTTAGCATTAATTCGACCCAATTTAATTGAAATATTTCCATCTCCTGTATCTGAGTTTTTTGTGACTCCTTTAGTTCAAGACGAATATGAAGCACATTTTACCTTTACAGACTTATCGGCTGATGATGTTGTAAAGCAATGGTTTCATTTTGCAAATGGGGCCTCAACACCTTTTGATCCATATACGTATACATATCCAGAACCAGGAGTATATCATCCGTATCAAATCGTAGAAAATCAGTACGGTTGTCAAGATAGAAGTTATAAAACGATAAAAGTAATTCCGGTAATTCCAATTTTAGTTCCAAATGCCTTTACACCAGATGGTGATATGTTTAATAATACATTTAAACCGATTTTATATAAACCGCGACAGTTTCAGATGTTTATCTATAACCGCTGGGGTAATTTAATTTACTATTCCAATGATGCTTATGGTGAGTGGGATGGCAGTTATAAAGGAGAATTAGCGCCTGATGGTGTTTATATATGGCGAATAATTTATAATGATTTTAAGTATAATTTGCCTCAAGAGTTAAAAGGTCATGTTACGTTGTTGAGGTGATTTATTTTACAATGAATTGCCGAGTCAACTGCTTATTGATTGATAATAAATAGGTGCCAGGATTTAAATCTTTAATTTGAATTTCATTAGTTTGAATTTTACCAAATTTGACTTCTTTTCCATCTAGCGAATAGATTGAATAGCTTGTGTTTAGTCCTAGGTTTGGATAATTAATATGTATAATATCACGCGTTGGATTTGGATAAATCGTTAAGGCTGTTAAATTGAATTCTTCTAATTTATTAGTTGGATTATTAGTCAGCATATAGGTCCAAACTTCATGGTTTTTTAAACTGAATTTTACTGGTGAGGAATGATTTAAAATCACAAATCCAGGTGCTTGTGTGGTATATAAATTGTGAGAATTATTAAATGGAGCAGTAACGTTATCAACATGTATGCTGTCTCCAGGAACACCAATGGATAATGCATTTAGATATTGTTTTTCGTAATTTACAACTTCATCAAGTAAACTTAAGTATGAATAAAATTTTGTAGTAGGGGTAACGCTAACCTCATTTAACCAATTTCCTGGACAAGAAAAAAAATCACTGTAATCATTTAATCCAGAAAACATTAATACTCTGTCTACAGCGTTTGATTTAGCAAGGTACGCTGCGTGACCAGAGCCTTGAGAATGCCCAGCTACAATGATGTTATCCCAATTTATACTAGTGTTTGAATTTAAATAATTACCCCAGTTTTGGGTAGGGTAAGTTGAATTCAAATATGTAAGTAAATAATTAAATCGGGTGTGAATTGAATTTAATGAATCAACTGAGACGGTATTACTTAATGGTGTTCCGTAACAAATTTCTTGTCTATATTCATCAAATGCTAAAGCGTTTGTATTGTTGGATAAAGAAGCTGCAGGAACCGTATTTGGATAACTTAAGTTTATAAATTTATATCCCAAATCAACTATTTTATTTTTTAAGGCTGTGTAATTATCAGTATTACTATTTGTTCCACCTAAAAAAAGGACTAGTTTGCCATTAGATAGGTTGGAATTATAGTCAACTAAACTACTGTCTTGATTAATGTCATAATTTGAGTTTGTACTAAATGGGGTGACAAAAAATGAGGTTTGAGCGTTACTATTAATGAGATAACTAAGACATATTAAAGAGAGTATTATTTTCATTTTTAATTGTTTTATCGAAAGTTACATAATTATTTTTATAAATTTGATTAAAATTAACACCATGATAGCATACATCACAGGAACATCATCAGGAATAGGAAAAGCTATTGCTTTAAAATTATTAAAAAAGGGGCACCAAGTAGTTGGTTTGTCCCGTACTTGTACGATAAATGAAATAAACTATAGCCATGTTACTATAGATTTGAGTGATTTAAACGCGATATCAAAATTTGAATTTACTTCAAATAATTCTGACGATATTATACTAATAAATAATGCTGGTGTAATTGGCCCAATTAAACCTATTGGGTATCATGTTGAACAAGAAATTATACAAGTTAATACAGTTAATGTTATTGCGCCACAAATATTGTCAAACAAATTTATAAATAAATTTATTCATTCTAATCAAAATTATCAAATCGTAAATATAAGTTCAGGTGCAGGAAAAAATCCAATTGATGCCTGGTCAACGTATTGTGCTTCAAAAGCAGCAATTGACTTATTTTCTGAAACTATCGCACAAGAATTGTCGAGTAGAAATCATAGGAATTGGCATGTGTTTTCGATTGCTCCTGGGGTGGTGGATACTAAAATGCAGAGTGAGATAAGAGATTCAAATCCTTCTCATTTCTTATCGCATCAAAAATTTGTTGATTTAAATAAGAATAACGAATTATCAAACCCTACTTATACGGCTGAAGTGTTTTATAAAGTGATCTCTGACCCTAATAGCTTTGATAATGTAGTTTTTTCTGTTCGAGATTTAGATTAAATTTACCTTTTTCTAATTAAATTACCGTTAACTCAAAGAATGGCATAGTTAAATATATTACTCGTTTTTTTTAGTGAAATTTGATTATTTTTGGTAACAGATTTTTTTGTCTAATTTAAATTGGAATGAATATCTGAAAAATTAATACACCAACATGAAAAAACTTATCGTTATTGGTTTGGCTTTTATTGCAAACTTTTCTTTTGCACAAGAGCACAATCATGAGTCACCTGCTAATCCAAGATTTTGTGGACAGGTTGAGCAAGAAGAGGCTATTTTTAATTTGAATCCTGAATTTAAATTACAAGATAGTATAGATCAAGCTCAATTTCAAATTGATTATGAAAATTATTTAGCCAATGAGTATAGTCCAGATGAAAGGGTAGCATATACCATTCCTATTGTATTTCACGTAGTTCATTTAAATGGACCAGAAAATATTTCGAATACTCAAATTTTGGATTGTATTGATAATCTTAATAAAGATTACAGTGCTAATAATTTGGATTTTGGGAATACAGTTTCGGCTTTTCAAGGTATCGCAGCAAATGCAGATATTAAATTTGTTTTAGCAACTAAGGATCCAACTGGTGCTTGTCATTCAGGTATTACGCGTACGTATTCAAGTGCAACTAATGATACTGGGTTAGGTAATGGAGGTCATCCTATTGTAGATGCCGTTTCTGCTGTACATGGTGTTTGGCCTGGAAATAAATACTTAAATGTTTTTGTTTGTATTGATCCGAATGGTGCAGCTGGCTATACATACAGACCTGGTAATTGGATGGGTTCAGGTACAAGTATGTATTATGGAATTATTTTGAGACATGATTACACTGGTACAATTGGAACTGGAAGTAATACAGGAAGACATACTTTAGCGCATGAAGCTGGACATTGGTTAAATTTAGCGCATAACTGGGGGAATACTAATGAACCGGGTGTAGCATCTAATTGTAATGATGATGACGGTGTAAGCGATACGCCAAATTCTGAAGGATGGACAAGTTGTAATGTTAATGGAGTAACATGTGGAAGTCTTGATAATGTTCAAAATTTCATGGAATATTCATATTGTTCAACTATGTTTACAAATGGACAGGCAGCAAGAATGTATGCAGCATTGAATTCTAATACTGCTGGTCGTAGTAATTTATCGACTCCAGCAAATTTAATTGCAACGGGTACTGATGTTCCGAGTAGTGTTTTATGTGGAGCAAGTTTTTCTAGTACAGAGACAATAATTTGTGCAGGTAGTACAATTGATTTTTCTGATTTATCGTTTCACGGTGTAACAGATAGAAATTGGAGTTTTGAAGGTGGTACTCCATCTGTTTCTGTAGATTCTAATACAACTGTTACTTATAATACTGCAGGGGTTTATAATGTGAGTTTGGAAATTTCTAATGGAAGTAGTACTTTAATGGAAACGACCCAAAACTATATTACAGTGCTTGCTAATCCAGGGTTAGAATTGCCATATTCTGAGGGGTTTGAAACAGTAAGCGTTCCAGATAATAATAACTTTTTTATTACAAATGAGGATGGTGCAAACGATTGGTCTGTGACTAATACAGCATCAAGTAGTGGTGATAAGTCTATTAAAATGTCGAACTTTGGTGTAGCTGATGGTTCGGTTGATGAGTTTTATTCTGGTACCATTGATTTAAGTGTTTTAGATCCATCTGAGAATTTAATTATGACGTTTAAATATGCATATAATAGACTGAATTCGTCTACTAATGAGTTTTTGAAGGTTTATGTATCTAATGATTGTGGTAATACTTGGTCTTTGAGAAAAAGTATTTATGGAATTGGGTTAAGTGAAGTAGAGTCAACTTCCGCTTATACGCCTACATCTGATACTGAATGGAAAACGGTTTCATTTGAGAACATTCACAGTAGTTATTATACATCTAATTTCAGATATAAGTTTTATTTTGAAAGTAATGAAGGAAATAATATTTATATAGATGACATTAATTTATATCCAGAATCTTGGTTAGATAATCCAGAAAATGATGTAGAAAATTCAGTTTCAATTTTTCCTAATCCAACATGTAATAATTCAACCTTAAATTATTTTTCAGCAATGAATGATCAGGTTAGTATTTCTTTGTACAATGTTGTTGGGCAAAAAATGAATACAGTATTTAACGGGTCTGTTTCAACGGGTAATAGCCAGTTTGAAATTAACATGGAAGAATTACCTAAAGGAATTTATATTGTAAGAATAGAAAATTCAAAAGGAGTTAAATCTGTTAAATTAATTAAAGATTAAGCGGAAAAGGAAGTATTGTATGTAAAATTAAAAACCCTATTCATTAAAATGAATAGGGTTTTTTAAGTTTTCGATTGAGCTTTTTTATGCTTTCTCTTCCCAAATAGATATTAGTTCAACCATGGTGTAAACTGCTTTTTGCATGTCTTGTACGCTCACGTATTCATGTTTTGAGTGTATGGCCATTTCTCCTGTAAATAAGTTTGGACAAGGTAGCCCCATAAAAGATAAGCGAGATCCATCAGTTCCACCTCTAATAATTACTGGTTTAGGGGTTACTCCCGCTCTTGTCATTGCTTCAATCGCATTATCAGTAACGAAAGGAACAGTTTGAATAACTTCTTTCATGTTTCTGTATTGTTCTACAATTTCAAATGTTGCTGTAACACCTTCATATTGTCTAACTGTATCGTCTAAAATTGCTTTTAGAGCAGTTTCATACGTTTCTAATTTTGAAGTGTCATGGTCACGAATAATAAAAGTAACAACAGTTGTTTCTAATTCACCTTTTATTGATGTAGGGTGAACAAATCCTTCACGTCCTTCAGTTGTTTCAGGAGACCATCCATTCTTTGGTAAAGCATCTAAAAACGCACCTGCAACTTTCATTGAGTTAACTAGCTTGTTTTTTGCATATCCAGGATGCGCACTAATACCATTAATTGTTATAGTTACTGCATCTGCTGAAAAGCTTTCATCTTCTATTGAGCCTAAAGTCCCACCGTCTAGGGTGTAACCGTAGTCAGCATTAACTTTTGACATGTCTAAATGATCAACACCTCTTCCTACTTCTTCATCTGGTGTGAATAAAATACGAATTTCACCATGTTTATAATCTGAGTTCGATACTGCATAATTTGCAAAATCCATGATACAAGCTACACCAGCTTTATCGTCTGCTCCTAAAAGTGTTAAACCAGAAGCTGTGATTAAATCATCTCCAATTTTTTCCTTTAAGTATTTATGTTTGTCGGTTGTAATAATTTGTGTCGAATCATCTGGTAACGTAATTGGATTGCCGTCATAATTTCTATGTACTATTGGTTTAACGTTTGTTCCACTACAGTCTGGAGCTGTGTCCATGTGTGCACAAAAACATATGGTAGGAACTGTTTTGGATGTGTTAGAAGGTATTGTACCAAAAACATAACCCCATTCATCCATTTCTACTTTTTCTACGCCAATTTCTTTTAATTCTTTAACTAAAAGTCTACCCAAATCTTTTTGAATCATACTACTTGGAAAAGTAGTAGAGTTAGGATTTGCAGTAGTGTCGATTTTTACATATTCGATAAATCTTTCTTCTACAGTGTATTTGTAATTTTTCATTTGTAATGTATTATTCCAATTTATACGAATTAAATGAACGTATTTTTCATTGGTCTGTTAAATTTTGTTTCGTAACTACGAAAGTAATCATTTTTGTATAATTTTTTTATGAAATGAGTTTTTTACAATTTTTTGTGGATTTCTATTCTGTATGTAAAATAATTAGGGTGACTAATTTTTTATATTTGTAGCATGACTAATAAAATTGATTCAAAAACAGGGTTTTTTCCTACATCTATTAATGACTTACGTGAAAAGTATTATGATGGTAAGGAATTGTCTGAAAATGAATTGTTAGCTATTCAAAATTTTGATAAATACCGAATTGATTATTTAAACTCATCTGAATCAGAAGAACAATTCGATACCCGTTATTTAGAATTGCAAGCCAAAGCTAATTTAAGTAGCTTTAATGATTTTTTGTAATTAGTTTACTGCCTTTACCTTTGTTAAACTAAAAAATATATAAGTGCTACAATTATGTAGCGTGTTAATTTTCCAAAAGTTATAGTTAACGTTAATGGTATAATTTTCACTTTTAAAAATCCAACCACTGCCATTAATGGATCTCCAATAAATGGAAGCCACGCAAGCAAGCCTAGCCAAAAGCCGTAGGTTTCAGACTTGTGTGTCCAAGTGTCAATTTTAGTTTGATTAAGGTTAAATTTTTTAATCAATTTTTCTGAGTTACTAAAATAACCGATATAATAATTGGTGAGACTCCCTAATACATTTCCTAGGGTGGCTATCAAAATTACTAAGTACACATTGAAGTTGTTTTCAAATGCAACAATAAGTATAAGTTCTGAAGGAGCAGGTAATAACGTAGCTGCAATAAAAGCCGCTAAAAATATTCCAATATAGCCAAGGTTAATATAGTCCATAATTTAGAGGTGCTAAATTACAAATTAGAATAGTTATTTCATAAAAAAACCTTCACAACATAAGTTGTGAAGGTTTTAAAATAGGGTTCTAAAGGTTATTTAGAAACAACCATTCTTTTAGTTACTTGGTAATTACCAGCAGTTAAAGTATAGAAGTAAGTACCTACGGCTAAAGAAGCTCCATCAACAGAAATGTTGTGAGCACCAGCAGCTTGAGTTCCTTCATTGATTGTAGAAATAACTTTACCTGTTACATCCATAATTTGTAATGAAACGTTTGAAGCTTCATTTAAGTTATAAGATACTACAGTTTCTCCATTAAATGGATTAGGAACGTTTTGAGAAACGCTTAAGTTATTTAATTCATTGTTATCTTCAATAGATACAGTTGGATCAAAGTTTAATTCTAAAGCTAATTCAGAAGTTAAACCAAACCAACCTCCGCCGTTTTCATTTCTAACACTAGAGTAATCAGGATCTGTTAATTCACCTAATCCCCATAATACACCATTACTTGGGCAGTAAACACTAAGTCTATATTGTTTACCAGCTTCTAGGTTAACTGCGCCATTTGAAACAGAACTACCTATAGGATTAGAAAAACTGAACGTATTCCAATCACCAATTGTAAGGTTAGCCATATGGTAATCAAATTGTCCTATTGTAGTTGGATTTGAAAAATCACCATTTTCTTCATATATCTTAATTGAAACATCCCAATCTGTTGTTGTTGGAAGTGTGTTGTTAGACAAGTTTTCAGTTCTAGTAGCAATATAAAAGTTAATACCTTCTAATACTTGATTAGCATTAATTTCAAACATTGAAGCAAATTCATATTCAGTATAAGGATCTCCTTCATCATAACTTGGTTGACCTGGGTTACGTGGTGTTAAACCTGTTGCAGCTTCATTAAAGTGACTATAAATGTGATCAGTAATTTCAAATGTTTTAACTAAAACATCATTAGTTAAATCTTGATCAGTTACGTCAGATTCAATTGTAGTAGTTACAGTATAAACACCAACAGCTAATGTTGACATGTCTAAAGTAGTTACATAAGTAATTGTATCTTGATCTCCAATAGCTAAAGCTCCAGATAATGTTCCACCAGTTCCTGTAAATACAGTTGCACTTGAAGCATCAGTAACAGTAACATTAGCAACAACATTTGATGGTGTATTAGATCCTAAGTTTCCTAAAGCTGATTGTACTGTTAACATACCTCCTTGAGTTTGTGGAATTTTAGTGTATTCATAAGAATTTACGATATCACCTAAGTACATACTCTCATGTACAAGATTGTCAGTGTATCCTTCAATAATTTTTAAATTATCAACGAACCAACCATAATCAATATAGTTAAAGTTTGGTCCATTTTGTGCACCATCCCATCTGAAACGTATTGTTACGTTTGAAGGGTCAACAGCAATAGCGGATGCTAAAGTATACTGTCTGTTTTCTGGTTCATCATAAACAGATCCTGCTGCATCTGTTAATGGAGCATGATCATCATTGTTTCCAACTTCTGTCCAGTTAACACCACCATTGATACTTACTTCAACAGCTTGAAGTGTAACGAATCTAGCACCTGATTGGTCAAAAGTGAATATTGGAGAAGGTACTCCAGTTAAATCAATTGTATTGTTAAATGTCATGGTTTGTTCTCCTGAAGCTGGAGTTCCAGTTGCAGGGCAAGTTAATGCAGCAAAATCTCCAGTTAATCCTAATGCACCGTCACCACCAAAATACCAACCAGTTGCGTCATTTACAATTTCCCAACCATTTCCATTTCCATCAATTCCTGATGATGTCCATAATCCTGCGTCATCAAATCCATCTTGCCAAACAATATCACCAGCAGCTCTGTTTTGGTTTTGTACCGTTGGACGATTACCTTCAACTTTTAACGTTTTTGAAGCTGGCATTGAAGGCATATTCTCTAAAGTTGGAGCTTGTTGAGCGTTTAAAACACTCATAGCAAAAACTGAAAGAGAAAATAAGTAAACTTTTTTCATTTTATCGTTTTTTAAATTATTACCGTTAAAGTTACTAAATATATAATGAACATCAACTTGAATGTTGTAAATTCTAACATAAAGTGTATGAATAGTTTATTTATCTGCTAGATTAAATGCATTTGCATCTAAATATGCTGGAAACTTTATATTAATGTCGTTTAGAATTGATCTTTTCAATGTGAATGTAACAGCCTCCTCTTGATCTGGTTTTAATTGTGTGGTTTCACCCCAGGGTGAAGTAATTGCGGAGTTTCCAGAATGGGATATGTGATGAGTATCATTACCAACTCTATTAATACCAATGCAGTAGGTTTGATTTTCTATTGCTCTAGCTTTTAATAATGTGCTCCAAATTTCTGAACGAACTGCTGGCCAATTAGCAACGTACAGTACTGCGTCATATTCTTTTTCAGTATTGATTGTTTGATTTCTTGAAAATACAGGGAATCGTAAATCGTAACAAATTTGTAATAGTATTTTCCATCCTTTGAGTGTATGTATTACACGGTTTTCACCTTTAGTAAAATGATTATTCTCATCACCCATTCTAAATAGATGGTTCTTATCATAAAAGCTTTCTACCCCTTTGTTCGAAACTATAACAAAACGATTATAGTAATTGTTGTTTTCCTTGATGATTATGCTACCTCCAATTTGAGTGTTTAGTGTTTTTGCCCAAGTTTGCATCCATTTGATTGTTGGACCATCCATTTGTTCTGAATACGCTATAGTATTCATTGTGAATCCAGTCGTAAATAGCTCAGGGAATAAAATTAAATCTGTTTCTCCAAATCTCAATTTTGATAGATATTCTATGTCATACCTATTTCTATTCTCTACACTATTTTCCCAAATAATGTCAGTTTGAATTGTGGTGATTTTTAAATCTTGCATTTGCGTTAGTGTTGAAATGGTAGCTTTTGTTAGTTTACTTATACAGCAGTAGAGTTTATAAATTCGATTTTATGAGCGCTTTATAAAGCGTACTGATTGTAAACAAATTTATAAAACTTTAATGAAAAATAGGCTCGAATGCCCCGAAAACAAATTATGTTACTATAAATTTAATTATTACCTTTACTTATATGAATGTATTAGTAATTGGGGCAAGCTTAAAAACTGTGCGATATTCGAATGTTGCAATAAATATGTTGACAGAGTTTCAACATACTATATATGCTTTAGGGTTGAGAAGTGGCTTTGTAAATGGAGTTAAAATTGAAACCGATAGGAATAAAGTAGTTCCAAATAATGTGGAAATTGATACAGTGACACTGTACTTAAATGCAACTAGACAAAAAGAGTGTTATGATTATATTTTGGAGTTAAAGCCAAAGCGTGTAATTTTTAACCCTGGAACTGAAAATAATGAATTTTATGACCTATTGTCAAATTCAAATATTAATTATGAAGTGGCTTGTACCCTTATTTTGTTACGAACAGGATTATTTTGATTGTGAAAATTTAGTTATAAAAAACCCCGATTTAAGCTAAATTAAATCGGGGTTTTTAGTATTCTGTTTTTTGATTATGCGTTCTCTTCAGCGTAAGCTTCAATAGGAATACAAGCACAAATTAAGTTTCTATCTCCGTGTGCATTATCAACACGTCTAACTGGTACCCAGTATTTGGCATTGTCTAAATAAGAAGCAGGATAAACTGCTTGTTTTCTTGAATATGGTAGATTCCATTCGTCAGAAGTAGCTAATGCTGCAGTGTGAGGGGCATTTTTCAATAGGTTATTATCTTGATCCAAACCATCCGTTTTAATAGCTTCAATTTCAGCTCTAATACAAGTCATGGCTTCAATGAATCTATCTAATTCAGCTTTGTCTTCACTTTCAGTTGGCTCAATCATTAGTGTTCCTGCAACGGGAAATGATACCGTAGGTGCGTGAAATCCATAATCAATTAAACGCTTTGCAATATCACCAACTTCAACTCCGGTGTCTTTTTTAAACCCTCTACAATCAGCAATCATTTCGTGTGCTACTGTTCCGTTTTTACCAGAGAATAAAATTGGGTAATGAGCACTTAATTTTACTTTTAAATAGTTAGCATTTAATATTGCGTTCTTAGTTGATTCAGTTAATCCTTTTGCGCCAAGCATTTTAATGTAAGCGTAAGAAATAGCTAAAATTAAACCACTTCCAAATGGCGCACCAGATACGGCATTAATGGCTTTGTCTCCACCTACGTGATCAACATTTACATTTCCTGGTAAAAATGGTACTAAGTGTTTAGCCACTCCAATTGGTCCAACACCTGGTCCACCACCACCGTGAGGTATAGCAAATGTTTTGTGTAAGTTTAAGTGACAAACATCAGCTCCAATATTTCCAGGGTTGGTTAAACCAACCTGTGCATTCATATTGGCACCATCCATATAAACTTGGCCTCCATTAGCGTGAATAATAGATGTAATTTCAATAATAGATTCCTCATAAATTCCGTGCGTAGACGGGTAAGTAATCATTAAGGCTGATAATGTATCTTTATACTTTTCAGCTTTTTCTTTTAAATCTTCTACTAAAACATTTCCTTGCTCATCAGATTTTACAACCACCACTTTCATTCCTGCCATTACAGCAGAAGCAGGGTTAGTCCCGTGAGCAGAACTTGGAATTAAACAAATGTTACGTTCAGTGTCTCCATTGTCCATGTGGAATGCTTTAATAACCATTAATCCAGCATACTCACCTGTAGCTCCTGAATTTGGTTGTAATGACATGCCTGCAAAACCTGTAATTTCACATAAGTCTTTTGATAAACCGTCAATCATTTCTAAATAACCTTCTGTTTGATTTTGAGGTGCAAATGGGTGAATGTTATTAAATTCTGGCCATGATAATGGAATTAATTCTGCCGCAGCATTTAATTTCATTGTACAAGATCCTAAAGCAATCATTGAGTGAACTAATGATAAATCTTTATTTTCTAATTTTTTGATGTAACGCATCATTTTAGTCTCAGTGTGGTATGAGTTAAATACCGGATGACTTAAAATAGCGTCTGTTCTATGTAGATCTTTAGTTAATGTAGATTCTGAAGAATTCCATTGACCAGCTTCAATTGTGATTTCTGAAGAACCAGCGATCTCAGCAAATACGTTTAATAAATTTTGAATCGCTTCAGTTGATTTGTTTTCATCTAAAGCAATTGTAATTGTTGTATCGTTTAATATGTTAATATTAATTTCATTCTCGGCTGCTGTGTTTTCAACAATTTCAGAATTAATTCCAGTTGGTAATTCAACTGCGATTGTATCAAAGAAAGAATCATGTTTAATTGTGAATCCTAATTTAGATAACTCTTCAGAAACAAAAACAGCTTTTAAATGAATGTCAACAGCAATTTGTTTTAAGTATTTTGGTCCGTGATATACAGCATACATTCCTGCCATTACAGCTAAAAGAGCTTGAGCAGTACAAATGTTTGATGTGGCTTTATCTCTTTTAATGTGTTGCTCTCTAGTTTGTAAAGCCATTCTTAAAGCTCTGTTACCATCAGCATCAACAGAAACACCTATGATTCTACCAGGAATATTTCTTTTGTATTCTTCTTTAGTT
>Ga0209396_1003279_pt1 | contig 16426 bp, 13 predicted proteins | sample GOMGulsemesocosm_6_FD_184638 | JGI IMG/M metagenome (GOLD analysis project Ga0209396, IMG submission 184638) | Methane-oxidizing microbial communities from mesocosms in the Gulf of Mexico - GOM8C Gulf of Mexico (SPAdes) (version 2) | ecosystem: Environmental > Aquatic > Marine > Cold seeps...
TCTCTAGATCTAATAGTTCACTTGCTTGATCAATTATGTTTTCAGATAAACTAAAACCAATGGCAAAATCTTGAAGATCACAGGGGGTCGCCATCATAACGGCATGAGAGATCCCGTTATAAACAAAAGCGATTGCTTGTTCATCTATAACAAGATCTTGTTCAAGATCAGAAATTTGATTTAGTTGTGTATTACAAACTTGTCGAGATACTTTGACTAAGCCATTTGAGACTTTAATATTCTGATCTTGCTTCACAAGTAGCCTTTATATTTAAGCTGTTTTCTCTAGGATTTTAGCAAACTTATCTGCACATGTTTCTTCATGTGCATGCTTGCCTGACTCTATTACCCAAGCACCATTAACCATAACATCTTGAACAGGGTTTTTCTGACTGGCAAAAATTAAGCTATCTAATAAGTTTCTATCGCTGTTAGCAAATAATTTTGTTTGGTTAGCATCCAATACAAGTAAATCAGCTTGTTTACCAACCGCTAAGCAACCTGTATTACTATTGGTACTTTGTGCGCCACCAGTAGCAGCACGTTGCCATAAATTGAGGCCAACAGATGCCTGCTCTGAAGTTGCTAGAATCGCACGTTGTTGCTTAATTAAACGTTGCGCATATTCAAGCCAGCGTAATTCTTCAATTGGATTGACTGATATATGACTATCAGAACCAATAGCAAAAGTACCTTCTTCCGCCAAAAACTCAGTTGTAGGAAAAATACCATCACCTAAGTTAGCTTCAGTCGTAGGACAAATACCAGCAATTGCACCCGTTTTAATAATGCCTTTACGCTCATTTTCATCTATATGTGTTGCATGGATCAAACACCAATGCTCATCTAAATCTGCGTTATTTAATAACCATTGAACTGGACGTTCGCCATAATGTGCAAGGCAATCATCAACTTCTTTTTGCTGCTCACTAATATGGATATGTATTGGTGCTTTATTATCTAGACCACGTACATGATTAACTGCGCTATGAAGTGAATTTTTATCTACAGCGCGTAAAGAGTGTGGTGCGATCCCTACATTTGTATTACTGTATTTATTGGTTAAACCAAAACAATCGGTTACTAACTGATTAAACTGCTCGACTGAATTGATAAAGCGTTTTTGGCCATCATTTGGCGCTAATGGACCAAAGCCACTAAATCGATACATTACAGGTAACATAGTTAAACCTATGCCTGATGTTTTTGCAGCTTTAAATATTGACTCAGCCATAGTTGCAAGTGGCGTATAGTTTTGACCGTCAATCTGGTGATGTAAATAATGAAATTCAGCAACTCGGGTATAACCCATTTTTAGCATTTCAATATAAAGTTGGCTGGCGATAGCCTGAGCATCATTTGCAGATAACTGATCTAAAAATTGATACATGATCTTGCGCCAAGTCCAAAAGCTATCTTGCCCTTCGCTACCTTGCTCACTAAAACCAGCAAAAGCACGTTGAAATGCATGAGAATGACAGTTTACCATGCCAGGGATCACTACACCGTTAGCGACTTGTGCATCAGTATCTTGACCAGCTGTAATCGCAGTGATCACACCATTTGTAATTGTTAGGGTTTTATCATTTGCCCAACCATCATTGAGCAATACTTTATGTGCGTATAATTTCATTATTTAACTCTTTATAGATCTGCTACGCATCTCTATTTAGGCCACTGTGTGGCATTAATAAATTTAGGGTTATTTACTAGCTGTGCCATCGTATAAATAATAGTTATGCTAATAAAATTCCTACACTTCTCAATCAAACCTAAGACATAAACTGATCTAGGAGAGTTTTATTTGGCTTGAGCAAATTTAGCTAAGGCTTCAACTAGTGCTCTTAACTTAGGTTTTACTTCTGCAGCTTTTGTTTCGTTATATTCATTACTTGGTTCATTCATATAAGTAATTTGTGATAACTCAAGTTGTAATGCATGAATGTTTTGTTCTGGTTTGCCAAAATGACGTGTAATAAAACCACCTTTAAAGCGACCATTTGTGATATTTGTGTAAGGAGAAAAATCTAAAGCTTCAACTTGTGAAATTAACGCTTTATCACAGCTGGCACCATCGCTGGTCCCAAAATTAAAATCAGGTAATTGGCCTTCAAAAAAACGTGGTACATGAGATAAAATTGAATGTGCTTCAAGTAATACCGCTTTACCAAACTCTTTTTTCATTTGGTTTAATGTATCTTCAATTGCTTGATGATATGGGCGCCAGTAAAGTGCAACACGACGTTGAATTTCAGCTTCATCAGGCTTCATGCCTTCTAAATATAAAGGTGATAAATCAAAAGCGGTTGTAGGGCAAAGTTCAGTGGTGTTTTGGCCTGGGTATAAATTTACGCCATCAGGGTTACGATTTAAATCTATTACAAATCGACTATATTTTGGGTTAATAACATAAATGCCAAGTTCATCCGCAAAATCATAAAGTTTATCCATATACCAATCAGTATCGGTAACATTAATACCGACCTCTGTCATAGCATGTTTTATTTCATCAGCAATGGCTTCACCATTGTGTGGCATGCTGATTAATAATGGGATTTTACCTTTACTGAGCGTATAACTTGATGCCATTTTATAACCCTTTTTGTTTAATAAGATAGCTTGTATATACAAGCTGTATCTGTAATCTATCACGAGTGAAGAAAACAACCTAATTTATCATTTAAAATGAGCTTAATTTAGTCGAGTGAGTATCCATTTTAAATATAGGGGATTTAGCCAAAAAGATGGAGTTAATTGATGTTAGATTTTGAAATGAAAAAGCCTCAACTGGCTTGAGGCTTTTGGTTTATATTCCATTGAACGGGGAGAGTATATGCTAAATTTCTATGCTGCTATCATTTCATAAAAGCGTGTAAGTAAGTACGCAGCCTGTGTAAAGATAAGAAATAAAAGTGTTATTAAATGAAAACAAGTTTATGTTTATGTATTGCTACTTGTACCTATGTCATAAAAATGAAATTTTAATATTTTATTATCCCTTAAAAAAATAAGGTGGTAATTAATATATGAATAAAACATTTGATACTTACAGTGATGAGTTAATATCACAATTAAAAAAACTTACTCAATTATCACTGACAGAATTTGAAATTCAAATTTCATATCAAAAGATGCTATCGGAGCAAGACTATCGAGAGCTTGTTCTAAAAGAATTATATGAACTTAATCACCCTGAAATAATTGAAATCATTAATTGGATCAATAATTACTCAACCTTTGTTAACCAACCAGAAGTACAAGAAGATATTGTAGTAGAAAAAAATAAAAAATTATTATTACCTTTATCCTTATTTTTTGTCTCTGTTATTGCAGTTATGGCATTTTTGTTGATATCGCAAAGTCGTGATTCCAATAAAATATTAACAGCATTACCAGCTAAATATGAATCCGCTCCTATTGAAGTTAAAACAGCGCAAACCCCAAAGAAAGCTAAATTAGTATTACCTGTAACTGAGGCGGAGTTTAGCTTTAAAATCCATGGTTCCAACACCATAGGTGAGAAGCTCGCTCCTGCATTATTAATGAAGTATCTAGAGCAGCAAAATGTAAAAGACTTTGTATGGGTCCAAGGTGAAAACGCTGTTGAGCGAACTTTACAGTATATTAAAAATAACAAAGCTTATGCTATAGAGCTACATGCCCATGGTTCTAGTACAGGGTTTAAAGACTTAAAACTGGGAAATGCAGATTTAGGTATGGCTTCTCGTCGTGTTAAAGCGAAAGAAGTTTTAGAGCTAAAATCTCAACTAGGAAATTTGAATAAAGTCGGTAATGAACACATTATTGGTTTAGATGGTTTAGCAGTAATTGTAAATCAGAATAATCCAATTCAACATATCTCAACAGAAAAACTGTCTAAAGTTTTTTCCGGTGAAATTAATAACTGGTCACAACTCGGAGGTACAGACTTACCTATTAAGATATTTTCAAGAGATGCAAAGTCAGGTACTTGGGATACATTTAAAAATTTAGTATTAAAAAAGTTTAACAGAAAACTCGTTACCACCGCTATACGTTTAGAGTCTAGCTCTGAGCTATCAACTTTTATCTCTCAAGATGAATCTTCCATTGGTTTTATTGGCTTAAATTATGTTTTGCATAATAAAGCATTAGCTATATCTGAAGGAGCGGGCACTACAGCTATTTTCCCGACACGTTTTACAATAGGTACAGAAGATTACGCGTTGGCACGCAGGTTATATTTCTACACCCCAACTGCGGCATCAAATATGGTAAAAGATTTTGCGCAATTTGCTATTTCTCAACAAGGACAAAATATAGTTGAAAAAACAGGGCTGATTTCACAAAACATTAAAATTGAAAATGCTTATCCAATGAAAAATGCACCAAATAAATATAATAACTATACAAAAATAGCTAAGCGATTATCACTTAACTTTAGGTTTAATTACGGTGATAAAGAACTAGATAATAAAGGTAAAAGGGACTTACAAAGACTAATTACTTTTATGGAAAAAAATAATGGCAGACGTTTAGTATTAATGGGTTTTTCAGACAGCATAGGTGCAAAATTTAAAAATATACAATTATCTCTTACCCGTGCAAAATCAGTTGAAAGAGCGCTAGTTGCCAGAGGAATATCTGTTATGGCTGTTGAAGGTTTAGGTGAGGCGATCCCAGTTGCAAATAATGAAACTGAAGTAGGAAGAGAACGCAATAGAAGGGTTGAGGTGTGGTTGTTATAAAATAGGCTAAATTAATCTTTTTGTAATAAATACCTTTTATCATGCAGTTAATTCGTAGTTTTAAGAGTATATTTTATGTTTGCTATTTTTTCACAGGAAGAAAATCTCATCGGGGTATTTCAAAAATATTCAGTAACAGAGGCCCTTAAAGTAAAATTTAATATTCTTCAGGCAATTAAAACACTTAATATCCCTTCCGATGATTTAATTGAACATATGCGAAAAGAAGGCTTATGCATTACTGACTTTAGTTTAAGTTCTGATAAGTCATCATTTGCCTATGAAAGTTCACCCAGCATCATTCGTGCTCATTTACATAAAGTTTTTTTAGATAAACAAAAACTGATTGATGCAATGGATGGATTTTCAATGTCACAAGCAATAGAGATTAGGGCTTTATTACAAAAGAATATGAGTGAATTAAAGCTCCCTTCAGATGACTTAATTTCTAAAATGGAGCAAGAGGGGTTATCTTTACAGCGCATAGGTATAGAAAATTCATCTGCACAATCTACCGTATCATCAATCAAACTAGCAAAAACAAAAAAGGTATTGTCGCAGGCTATTGAAGAAACTGCTGAAGACAAAACAAGCCGCATTAAATCAAAACTCAATGCACTTGTTCACCTGGCTGAAAAATCCAAAAAGTTGCCAACTCAGTTACACCAGACTGGGCTTGAAAGTGTGCAACCTTTAGTTGCAGAAAGCCAAAATTCAAGAGTAAAAAAAATCAGTTTACAAGAAGCATTAGATCGCTCTTTGCAAACTGATATATCGCAATCAATGAACTTTTAATTAAATAGAAAAAACAAGTTTAAATTCAACACCGTCATTAGATTCTAAATTTTTAGCTGATATTTTTGCATTGTGGAAATCAGCCACTAATCTGGTGATATATAAACCTAAACCTAAATGTGGTTTCTTCTGTAGAGACTGGCTTCGAACAGATACCATAGAATCAAAAATATGCTCCCCAATCTCAGGAGGTAAAAGCGGACCTTGATTAATAACCTTAATTTGGGTTGATTGCTCCTCTACTAAATATTCAACCTTAATCGCAGTATTTTCGTTGGAGAACTCCACTGCATTGGCAACTAATTTATCCAATAGTTGTGCGATAAACTCTGGTACACCTTGCATTACTTTTTTTTCATCACAGAGGTTTAACTCAAAAGTTTTTTCAGGGTAAGCCATTTGATAGCCTTGCATACAGCCAGAAACAACTTTAGTTAGATTAAAAGACTCTGTTTCAGCACTTTGAATGCTTTGCTCCAACCTAGTCGCCTCACTCATGGTGGTAATTATTTTATTTAACCTATGCACGCCATCTGTTGCACGCTCTATATATTTTTGACTTTCTTCGTCTAAATTTTGTAATTGGAGGCTTTCAAGAGAAGATCGCACAACTGCAACAGGTGTTCTCAGTTCATGAGATAATCTCGATGACATATTTTCTAGGTAATGTGTATAACCGCCTAATCGACCAACAATATTTGCAAAACTGCGGGATAAATCACCAATTTCATCTTGTGTATTTGAGCCTTTAATATTGCCTAATATTCTACCTTGTGGATCTATGGCAGCTTCAGCTGCATCTCTAAGGGTTCTAATTCTGCTTGAAATACGTGAGGCAAAAAAGAATAAAGTTAAGGTGCCAATGAGCATCACACTTAAGATCACTGTAAATAACTTTTCTAGTGCTTTGTTTCTTAATGTGCGCACGCCATTGGTCGTCTCTTCCGCTATTACGGCTCCCATGACTTTATCATCAATCCAAATAGGATAAGCCGCAGATAAAATAACGGCTTTTTTATCAGGGGTCAGACGCCAACTAGATTGCGGTTCGCCCGCTAAAGCTGATTTAATATGTTTGCCCTGTAAGGAAGTAACATCAAATAAAGTATCTAAAAACTCTGCTGGTGGTTTTGTTAAAATTTTATAATATAAAGGATGTAAATATTTTTTTTCAAACTGGTGCCATTTACTTGTTTTACTAGGATCTTCATTTGATTTTTGCGACCAAACACCGTCAGCATCTTGAATTCTACCTGATTGTGCTAGCACCCTATGATGATTATCAACCACCCAAATTCTACTACCAGAATGTCCCATACCTTTAATGATGCGTTCAATTTCTGGGGAGGGAAGTAATACAGAACCTAATTGTGTTAAATCTTGTAGATTTGAAGTCGACATAGTTTTTATTGACTCATGTTGATTATCCTTATCAACAATGGCAAAACCTAACTTATTCCCTATCATGCTAAGAGGCATGCGAATTTCAATATTATAACCACTTTGAGTTTTTAAAAAATGCCCTTGAATTTTTGCAATTGGAGTCAAATAAGTCGCTTCATATGCAGTGATCCAACCATCTTTTTTTGGTGCAATAATATAATTTAAAAGTTGATTGTCAGGGGTCTTTAAAGCAATTTTAAGATAATCATTATTTGTAATGCTGAGGCTGTTAGCACCGCGATATACTGTTGTATCGTCTTTTACTTTAAATACGGCATATAAATAGTTACCGTATTTACCAACCATATGTGTAAAAGATAAATCATCAGGATTATGGTTTAGGTTTATAGGGGTTAAATAGCTTTTATCATAATGCCAAAATAAAGGTTGGTAGGTTTGCCAATCATTTAATTTACCATCTAATTGAATGCGATTTGGTAAATTATAAGCGTATAAATCTCGGCCTTTTACTACTTGCTCTAAAAAACTGGCTTGATGATCAAATAACTTAGGGCGCTCATGTAAAGCTGTCGCAAGTGCTCGAGTGGTGCCAACTAAGGTTTTTTCTTGCCCTTGACGTATATACTTTTCCATTTCCCATACATATTCATAGCCTAACCAAGGTAGTAGGGCTAAAAAACAGGACAATAGAATAAACTGACTACGCAATCCAAATCGCATTAAACCTGCTCCCAGCGATATCCCATACCATACACTGTATCGATACAGTCAAACTCCGGGTCGAGTTTTATGAATTTTTTTCGAATGCGTTTTACGTGTGATGTAATTGTACTGTCATCAACGTAAATCTTGGCATCATTCATCAATTCATTTCTACTTTTCACATGACCCAGACGCTGGGTTAATGAATGTACCATCCAAAATTCAGTGACCGTAAGATCTAATAATGTATCTAACCAAAAAACTTGCATACGTTTATTATCAATTTTTAATTTCCCTCGGGTGATAATATTTTCTTCTAATGCGGGAGATTTAAGCGCTTCCATTCTGCGAAATAAAGCGGCTATGCGAGCAGCTAAATGAGTCAAGCTAATATCTTTAGTTAAATAATCATCAGCGCCCATTCTTAAACCACATACGGTATCTATTTCACTGTCTCTGGCCGTTAAAAAAATAATTGGAATCGTTTTCGATAAAGAACGCAAGGTTTGACATAAAGCAAAACCCCCATCAATTTCATCACCTAAACCAATATCAATAATGGCTAAATCAGGTAATACATCATTAAAAGCGATTTCAGCCTCAACTCTAGAAGCATAACCATTCACTTGATAGCCTTGTTTGGACAGCATTTCACTGTAGTTTTCTCTAATGGCGGTTTCATCTTCTATAATGGCTACTTTTTTCATGGTCAGGTCTTTTTTATTTGAATTTATGTGATTTTATATAGCGAAGTTATGCCTAATAAAATAATTTTCATAACAGCGATAGTCAGGTTGCCCCAAAAGATTATTATGAATTTATTTTATAACTATACCTAAATTCACCACTAATAAAATGCAAAAAAGCACATTGCCATTTTTTTGCCACTATTGATCTTTGCATTGCCATTTTTCATCCATTTTCTCGCCAGAACTCAATGTTTTAATTAACTCATCAACCAAGCACAACCAACCAATTATATAAATTTAAACATTGAGGCAAACAAAATGAAAAAATCAATTATCACAACAGCATTAGTATTAGCACTTGCAACAACTGCATTTTCAACACAAGCGGCAAGCACTAAAAAAAATGAAATGCAAAAAGAAGAAGCGATTGGCTTAGGAACAGGTGCATTAATCGGTGGCGTATTCGGTGGTCCAATTGGAGCTTTTATAGGTGCTTTTACGGGGACTTTAATTGGTAAAACTGAAGTGAGTAAAAATGAAATTGATAAACAGGATAAACAAATCGCGTCTCAAAAAACACAGTTAGTAGCAATGCAATACAAAACAAAAAATTACCAAGCACTCGTTGCGCAAACAGAGAAATTAGAAACTAGATTGGAAGAAATTGAATTTGAAAAGGTGGCCTTACAAAAACAACGAATCAATAATTTAATGGCAATGACGGTACAGTTTAGAACGGGATCTGCAAAAATAGAGTCTCACTTTGCTAAACAGTTAACTGAATTAGCGCAAGTGATGCAAATGAATCCTGACATTCAGATTGATTTAAATGGTTTTGCAGATCAAAGAGGGGAAGAGCAATTTAATTTAAAACTATCAAAAGCTCGAGTTGCTCAAGTACAGCAATTTTTAATTAAGCAAGGCGTAGAACATACTCGCTTAAACAGTCATGCATTTGGTGAAAGCCAAGCCGTTGCAAAACAAACCGATTATGAAGGTGACTTTTTTGACCGTCGTGTCACGGTTAAAGCAAGAAAAACACACTCAAATTCTCAAACTGCAAGTAACCAGTATTAATCAACCATTTAAATTAGATTTTAGGATAAAGGGGCATTATACCAATTCTATTAAATTAAGGATCCAATATAAATTAGGATAAATTTTCAAGGGCAAGGCGCTTGATTGAGTAATAGCAGGCTATTAGGATTGAAAGCAACGCAGCTACTGTATATTTAGACCATTTAGATTGATCATGTATTTATTGGGATTGGTATTTTTCACCTCAATTAAAGGTTCCCATTATGATGACACTTGCCAAAGCGCTGAGTTTTACACAGTTGTGTAAAACCAGCCTTTTTTTACTTACCCTGATAATGAGTCAATCAACTTATGCATCTGATTTTGAACAACCAAAATTAGAATTAAAAGATTTAAACGGTAAAAAGGTTAATTCCGCTGTTTTATTAAGTAGTCATGCAGATATGAAAATATCAGGTTTAATCAACCAAGTAGATGTAATTCAAACATTTAAAAATGAGCACTCAGAGGCAGTTAATGCACGTTATGTATTTCCATTACCAGATGAATCTGCGGTCTATGAACTTGAAATGCAAATAGGCCAAAGGAAAATACAAGGAGAAATAAAAGAAAAACACATAGCAAAAAAAATATATAAACAGGCTCAAAAACAAGGAAAAAAAGCCAGTTTAGTCACTCAAAAACGTGCAAATGTTTTTGTGAGTCAAGTTGCTAATATTCCGCCTGGTGAGCAAATCACAATCAAAATAAGCTATCAACAAGTGTTAAGTTATAAAAACCATGAATTTTCTTTACGATTCCCTATGGTTGTTGCACCCAGATATCAGCCTCAAACGATGCAATTTGATAGGGATTTAACCTCAGGTTGGCTATATCAAAAAAATATGAAACCAGCAGAAAAAACCTCTCAAAACGAACAACTAAATCCTGAACCTGAGAATAAGATATCATTGAACATTGATTTAGATGCAGGTTTTACTTTGGCTGATATTAAATCACCTTATCATCAAATTGATGTCGAAAATATTGACATTGGTAAATATAAAATCAAGTTGGCAAACAATGGCACTTTAGCAAATAGAGACTTCGTTTTACGTTGGCAGCCAGAACAAGGCAATGAAATTCAAGCCGCTGTATTTTCTGAAAAAACGAAAGGAGATGATGCTAATAATGAAGAATATGCTTTAGTCATGTTAATGCCACCCGCAAGTGAATTTCAAACACAACAAAGGTTACCTAGAGAACTTATATTTGTTATTGATACATCTGGTTCTATGCATGGCAGTTCAATGGAGCAAGCGAAGCAAGCCTTGTTTTTAGCGCTCGCAGATTTAAGACCTGAAGACAGTTTTAATATTATTGAATTTAACTCAACGGTAGGATCATTAAGTGAGCACGCCATTCCAGCAACTGACTTTAATCTCAGACATGCTAAACAATATGTATATAACTTAGATGCCGACGGTGGTACTGAAATCGCTAAAGCTTTTACTCGGGTACTCCAAGGACAAACTCAAACTGATTATCTAAGACAAGTTATTTTTATGACAGATGGCAGCATAGGTAATGAGAAACAAATATTTGAGCAAATTAATAATACATTAGGTTCAAATAGATTATTTACGGTTGGCATAGGTTCAGCTCCTAATAGTCATTTTATGCGACGTGCGGCTGATATTGGCAGGGGAAGTTTTACATTTATAGGCAACAATACTGAGATAAGATCAAAAATGCAGCTGCTATTAAAACAGTTAAAAAACCCTGCATTAAAAGAATTATCACTGGAAGATGAAAATGCACAATCAATGGATTTTTGGCCAAAACCAATCCCAGATTTATATTTTTCAGAGCCTTTAATGGTGGCTGTTAAATTAAATAAAGATCAAAAACAAATCAATGTGATTGGGCAAAGTGTGCATGGAGAATTTAAAGCAAATTTAAATATAAGTGAAATAAATGAAGGTGATTCTATTTCTAGGATATGGGCTAGGCAAAAAATAAAGTCATTACTTTTATATAAAAACACACAAGATAAAAAGGAGAAAAATACCAAACAACAAGTATTAGAATTGGCACTTAAACATCATATTTTGAGCCCTTACACTGCTTTTATAGCGGTTGATACAGGTCCTATAAACGAAAAGGGCATTCCTGCAAAAGAAACACATAGAGTTGAAGGTATGCGACCTGCAGGTTGGACTATGGCGAGTAAAGGCATTGCTTTACCACAAACTGATGGGCGAAGCACAATGCAAATACTATTGGGTTTGATGATGCTTTTATTGGTGGCAATTTATTGGAAGTATCAGAGCAATGAAGTTACTCAATAAACAAAACTATAAAAAGCTATTTATGATGCTATTGCTTACTCTCGGTATTTGGCAATTAGGATCTGGCGTTTATATGCAGGCTAAAGCTCAGCTTGCGCAATATTTGATTGCACAAGCTTGGCAATCAAATATTACGCAAGGCGGTTCAAAGCAAGTAAGACCTTGGTTTTATGCCGATACTTGGCCTGTTGCTAAGCTAGAAGTACCAAAGCTAAATATTGAAGAGTATATTCTTTGGGGTGCATCAGGAAGGAATTTAGCTTTTGGTGCAGCATACTATTTACCTTCTGCAAAACTCTATGAACTGGCAGGAGAAAGTAGTGGCAAATCGAGTTTAATTGCGGGGCATAATGATACTAATTTTGCCTTTTTAGCTCAGTTACAAGTGGGTGATATTTACCAGTTAACCTTAGGAAGTGGTTTTAAAATGAAATACCAAGTGACGAATATTCGTATTATTCACCAATCAGATACTTCATTTTTACAGCCTGATCTAAGGGCTACTAATCATTTATACCTAATGACATGTTATCCCTTTAATAGTTTAATATCGGGTACTGAGCAACGTTATTTGGTTGAATCCGCTATTATTTGATTTTTGTCTTTATTTCTAGCTTTTTTGTTATTAATTGATTTGTGTTTTTGGCTGATTATTACACCGATAAATATAACGATAACACTAAGCCATTGCTCAAAACTTAAAAACTCACCTAAAATACATGCTCAATAAAAATTTCCAATCACCTTTTTGATAATCAAAGCGCTTTACCCAAGGCCATAAAAATAAACAAACGAGTAAAGTTGTTAGCATTCTAAGATGATGTCGCTCGGAATTTATAAATAATATGATTTTGTTTTTACAAAAAACTTTTTTATTTACTAAGCTTAAATTGAATGTAAAGGTGGAGGAATATTCTTGATTCAGCAAATGAATAGTTGTGCGCACGATTGGTTAATCTCATTAACGCAACAAGATGATGAATCGGAGTTAGATTTAATTTTAATATCTGCTGTTCAATCCATTTTATTTGGTACTAAAATTGCTATTTATGTGAATAAGTTTTTGGATCATGCCCATGCACCAAAGCAAATTTGCCTGACCAAAACGCAAGCAGCGCTTAATCTATCTAACACACAAGTCGAAGATATTATAAAGAAAGTAAATTCAAATAAAATTCATATTGGTGAAATTAATACCCATGAAGTGACTTATTTTCCGATTTATCACTTTGGTGATGTTATCGGTTTTGTGTTGGCTTTTGGTCACAATGAATTTTCAAATGTGCAAATATCAACAACGGTAAGTTTGTTGAATATCTATGCTAATCAATTATTCATGTTATTCAAATCTAAAATAGACCCTTTAAGTGAGTTATTAAACCGTCAAACATTTGATAAAAAAATACAAGAAATTATTTCTGGTAATGGTTTTTTATCTCCAAGGACACCTATCCCTAAAAATAACATTTGGCATTTAGCGATGCTTGATATTGATTTTTTTAAAAAGGTTAATGATGTTTATGGACATGTAATTGGTGACGAAGTGATTATTTTAATGGCTAGATTAATAAAATCAGGATTTCGTGCTGAAGATTATATTTTTAGATATGGTGGTGAGGAGTTCGCCGTATTATTTCAATGTGTAAAATCGGAAGGGGCGCTACAAGCTTTAGAAAGGTTACGTTGCGAAATAGAATCATTTGAATTTCCTCAAGTTGGAAAGTTAACTGTAAGTATAGGTTTTACCTCCCTTTTAAATTATGAGATGGTACCTGCATTAGTTCAAAAAGCTGATATAGCTTTGTACCATTCAAAAAATACGGGAAGAAATAAAGTAGCTGACTTTAAAGATATTTCAGATGAATCAACTAGCAAAATCATAAAAGGAAATAACCCCGAACTGTTTTAATTTATACCTGAATGAAATGGGAACTTTGCAATTTGTTCTAATATGGTTAAAATGCGCGCTTAATTGTGCTTTAGGAGCGTTTAAATGAAGTTAGTTCGTTGGGTTTTAGGTCGTATTATTTTATTGTTAGATTTTATCTTCACACCTAAAAGCATTAAACGTGCTCCGCAAGAGCAAGAAGTTGTTAATCAAAAAACAAAAGATCTTTCTTTATATCAATTTAAAGCATGCCCATTTTGCGTAAAAGTACGTCGTACAATGAAACGTAATGGCTTAAACATTGAAACTAGGGATGCTAAAAAAGATGAATTGCACCGTCAAACTTTATTAGAGCAAGGTGGTCGCGTAAAAGTACCTTGTCTACGTATTGTAAATGGTAATGATGTAACCTGGCTTTATGAATCAAATGATATTATTAGCTTTTTAGAAAAAGAAGTGGCTTAATTTTTTCGCGGGTCTAAAAGCCCGCAATTTATATTTAAACAAATATCTTCTCCTAACATCAAATAATTCAATTTCAAGGTCTTTATTTTCTGCTCTCCTTTATATTATGTTTATTGTGGTTTTAAACCTTTAGTAGACGTAATCTCTTGATAATTTTTAAAACTATTTACACTTTTAAATTTAAATATTTATTTTAGGTTATGCATGCTTTTGAATATAAATATTTATTTATGCTCAGTTCTCCTATATAAATTACTTATAGTTGTATTTATATATAGTTGAGGGATTAATGTCTGAAATATTAGAGGTCTTAGATTTAAAAAGATATTTTTCAAAAAATAAAGCGGTTGATGGGGTGAGCTTTAAAGTTAAAAAAGGTATTTGTTTTGGTCTTTTAGGACCTAATGGTGCAGGAAAAACAACAACAATAGAAATGTTAGAGGGCATCGTTAAACCCACTTCAGGGAAAATTTTATATCAAGGTAAACCGATAGATAAAAATATTTATCATGAGCTAGGCATTCAATTTCAACATACCGCTTTACAAGATCATTTAACCGTTATTGAAACCCTCAAGATGTTTTCAGCATTTTATGAAAAAACACTTCCCATAAAAGATTTAATCTCACTTTGTCAGTTAGATGAATTTATAAATCAAGATCATAGAAAGCTCTCCGGTGGACAAAAACAGCGACTATTATTAGCTTTAGCTTTGATTAATGATCCGCAACTTGTATTTTTAGATGAACCAACAACCGGTTTAGATCCTCATAGTCGCAGGTTATTTTGGGATTTAGTGAATAAAATCAAATCTCAAGGGAAAACAATATTACTTACAACACATTATATGGATGAGGCAGAATATTTATGTGATGAAATTGCCATTATGGATAAAGGTAAAATTATTGCATTAGATACACCTGAAGCATTATTACAGCAGCAATTTAGTGGTGCTTTAATTAAACTGCCTAAACACAATATAGATTCCCATAAATGTAAAGATACAATATTACAGCAGTTTAATATTCAGTTTGTGCAACAAAGCGCACAGATACAAAGTTTGGATATTCAAGTGAGCTTATTGGAGTTGATTAATCAAGGTATATCTCTTGAAGGATTACAGGTTAAGTCGGCTAACCTAGATGACTTATTTTTAAAGTTAACAGGACATGGCTTAGAGGGAGTTAATAATGTTTAAGCGATTTTGGGCAGTATTAATAGCAAGGAATTATGAGTTTTTTCGTGACCGCGCTGCACTTGGTTGGAATTTGATTTTTCCTATTTTATTAGTGGTAGGTTTTGCTTTTATTTTTTCAGGTGATGGTAAAACCTTATATAAAATCGGCGTTTTAACAGATATAAATCAAACATCAAATCATCATAAGGTAATGACATTAAAGCATATTGAGTTTGTAACCTATGATGAAAAACAATTTGCTATGAATAAACTCAGACAACATAAAATTGACCTGTTAGTGGATTTTAAAAATGAAACCTACTGGGTAAATCAGTCTTCAAGTTCAGGTTATATTGCTGAAAAGTTATTATTAGCGTTTAGTCCTAATTACCAAAGAAAGGCTATCGAAGGTAAAGAAATCAGATATCTAGATTGGGTAGTTCCGGGCATTTTAGGTATGAATATGATGTTTTCTTGTTTGTTTGGGGTAGGTTATGTGATTGTACGTTACCGCAAAAATTCTGTGTTAAAAAGATTACATGCAACACCGCTGAGGCCTATTGAGTTTTTAACTGCTCAGGTCTGTTCTAGATTATTAATCGTTATGTCATTAAGCACAGGGATATTTGTTGGCTGTAACTGGATTTTTGATTTTTATATTTTGGGTAGTCTATTTGATCTCTTTATTATCGCTTTATTAGGCACTGTGAGTTTGATTTCTTTAGGGCTGCTAATCGCAGCGCGCTCAGAATCAGAAGAATTTACAGGTGGTATGTTAAATGTCGCTTCCTGGCCTATGATGATGTTATCTGGAGTTTGGTTTTCATTAGAAGGTAGCCCTGAGTTTATTCAAACTTTAGCTAACTTCATTCCTCTCACTCATATGCTAGAAGCTGCTAGAGCCATCATGTTAGATGGGGCATCTTTATGGCAAGTTAAAAGTCACATAGTCGCTTTACTGCTAATGACAGCTACGTTTTTAATTAGTGGTTCTTTGTTATTTCGTTGGCAAGGACAAGCGAGGTAATGGCAATAGAGTGATATACCTTTATGGCAAGTTAAAAGTCATACAATTACATAGGCACTTTACTGCTAATGACAGCTACGTTTTTAATTAGTGGTTCTTTGTTATTTCGTTGGCAAGGACAAGCGAGGTAATGGCAATAGAGTGATATACCTTTATGGCAAGTTAAAAGTCATACAATTACATA
>Ga0209396_1003280_pt1 | contig 16425 bp, 7 predicted proteins | sample GOMGulsemesocosm_6_FD_184638 | JGI IMG/M metagenome (GOLD analysis project Ga0209396, IMG submission 184638) | Methane-oxidizing microbial communities from mesocosms in the Gulf of Mexico - GOM8C Gulf of Mexico (SPAdes) (version 2) | ecosystem: Environmental > Aquatic > Marine > Cold seeps...
TACGTTGTTTAAAAGCATAACTTCCTAAAAGTACAAGGGATTGCCTTTGTGAATCTACGTCAGCTTCTTTATATACATCTCGAATTAGCTCACTGATATAAAAAACACCATGCCCAGAACCTGTCATGGAGGCCAATGTGGAGATTATCTTATCTGCTAAAGGGCCTAATTGCGTTGCACCTTGAGTTAGTTCAGCAATGTCTGCTATTTGTGCTTTTAATTTACTTTGATGTGTCAAATCCGCATTGGTTTTTTGTAAGCTTGCTTCATATTTTTTTTCTTTTGTAATATCTCGAATAAATCCTGTAAAGACAGAAAAGTCGTCTTGCTTTACTTCACCTACTCTCAAGAAAATAGGAAACTCTAAACCATCTTTTTTTAACCCTATTAACTCTTGACCAGAGCCAATCACCTTTTTAACTCCTGTTGTTAAATAGTTTTTCAAATAACTATCATGCTCTGCATTAAAGGGTGCTGGCATCAGCATATTAATATTTTTACCTATCAATTGCGCTTTAGCATATTGAAATAACTTCTCAGTTGCAGGGTTACAAGATAAAATTTCACCAGATTCATTAATGGATAAAATACAATCTTCAGATGTATCTAAAATGCCCGCTGTAAGTGAATTACTGCGTTTAAGTGACGCTTGAGATGAAAATATTTGTTCTTTCATCTCTTTTAAAGAGTTGCCTAACCGGTCAGAATCGCTCAGAGGCTTAATTTCTACATTTTCATCGCCTAAGGTAATCGCATTTGCCTGATCTGCAGTTTGATTAAGTGTCAGTATTAATTGGTTAATAGAACTCGCTAACGACCCTATTTCATCTGAACCTATATTTTCTATTTTTTTATCTATTTTGCCCTGTGTTATTTCTTTTGTTAGATGTGTTAACTCTAAAATGGGTCTACTAATAACCTTAGCAATAAGGTAGGAAATAATTAACCCCAAAACAATCACAATTATGCTCAGTATTATCAAGTTTTGTAATGCTATTTTTTCATGCTCTTCAGCTTTTAATAATGACGTTGCCGTAAAGTTTGATATTTCGGTTAATAAGTTTTTCACTTCTTTATCAAGTTGATCTTCCTCATCTTCGATTGAACTTATTCGTTCATATACCTGTGCGTAATCTAATTCACCCGTTTTAATTATTTCGATTAGCTGTATTGCATGTTTTTCATAACTTTTATGTGCAATTTTTATATTCTTTAATGATTTAAGTACAAGCTTAAACTCTTTTATATCTTCAGAAAAATGTGCGATATCAATATTTTCTTCTACTTTTTCAGTCGTATCTATGATCTCTTGATTTACTGTACTTGTTAGTTTATTAAATTTTTTCATCACTAAATCAAAGTCTGATTTAATATCTTTATTGGTATTTGCATTAAAGTTAATTTCTTGAACGATTCTAAGCGCTCGCTCGAAGTTTATTGCTTGCTCTAATTGGTGAGTTTCGATTTTGGTAATTGCTGTAACTAAGGGCATATCTAACTGTGAAATTTCTTCAATTTCTTCACTTATAAGGCTAATTTGGTTGATCGCATATAGACTGATCAGACACATGAAGATTATATTAATAATTGCTGAGCCAATTAACTTATGTAAAATTGATAACTTCACAACCCCATTATTTTTACTATTCATTTCAAAGCCTCGAAATCATTACTCGCTAATAACAACTGAAAATAGACTTGGATAGATATATAGAAAACATATATATAATAATCACTTAAACCAAATGATAATTTGGTGTCATAAAAGCATAGTTAATAAAATCAAAACTGTGTATTTTTGTACTTTTATTAAGCTGTATTTCAACATTTCACGAGGATCTCAATTCAAACTTGAAGCCATACATTTACATCCTATACTTTAGTCAGTTCAGCTTATTTAAAAGTAACCGGTTTAGGGGTGCTATGCGTAAATTACAATTTTATTACGTTCTAATAGATGGTGAATTCCTGTGACTGATAACTTACCTAAAATTCTAATTGTTGATGACGAGCCGAGTAATCATAGGGTATACGAAAGAACATTAGAGTCTTTAAATTTAGAGTTTGTTCACGTACTTAGTGGTCCTCAAGCTTTAGCTATGGCGCATAAACATACTTTTTTTTTAATTTTAATGGATGTACAAATGCCAGGAATGGATGGCTTTGAAACCGCGACCTTAATTTTAGACCATCCTAAAACCAATCATATACCAATTATTTTCATTACAGCCTATGCTCGAGACGAAGTCTTTGAGTTCAAAGGGTATGCTAGTGGTGCTGTCGATTATTTAGTTAAACCGATCAATGACGAAATAGTATTAGGTAAAGTTAAGGTTTTCCTGGACTTACATAAAGATAAAAATAATTTAAATAAAGAATGCCAATTTAGAAAAAAAATAGAAAAAGAACTTCGAGTCGATAAATCTCAACTAGAAGATATCGTCTCTAAAAGGTCTGTTGAATTACAAAACTCGATACAAAATTTAGTTCAAGCTCAAACACAGCTAGTTGAATCTGAAAAAATGGCATCGTTAGGAAGATTAGTCGCAGGCGTTGCTCATGAATTAAATACCCCCATTGGTGTATGCATAACAGCCTCTTCTTTTTTGCATGAGTCTATGGATACATTAATTGCTGCATATAAAAATGGTCAAATGAAGAAAACTGATTTAAATAACTTTATTTCTAAAGCGCCTCAGTCTACTGATATTATTTTATCTAATTTAAATCGCGCCTCAGATCTGATCACTAATTTCAAACTTGTTGCTGTAGATATTTCCAGTGATATGGTTCGCCAATTTAATTTACATGAATATATTTCAAAAGTAGTGCACAGCTTACACCCTGAAACACGTCAAGGAAATCATGCTATTACAATAGAAGGCCATCATGCCCTTATGGTTGAAACTTATCCAGGTACAATTTCTCAGATTATTACTAACTTAGTAATGAACTCATTGATCCATGGTTTTAATGAAGAAAAAAGTGGCAATATAACTATAAAGTTAAGCTGCTTCGAAGACAGAATTGGTCTGAATTATAGTGATAATGGTAGCGGTATGAATGAAGAAGTAAAAAGCAAAATATTTGAACCTTTTTATACAACCCGTAGAGGCTCTGGAGGTAGTGGTTTAGGCATGTTTATCCTGCATAATTTAGTGACTCAAACATTATCTGGTGAAATATCCTGCCAAAGTAAACAAGGTGAAGGCACTCACTTTAATATTTCATTTCCAAAAAAAATGACCATTAATACAAAAAATGAAGTTCATTAATTTTACAAGTACTCAAACGATTGCATTTAACTATCATTTATCACTGCAGTAATAATCCGATTCTAATTTCACAATATACCTATTTAGTACCTTAAAATTATTGTTTATGTTGAAATAGCCAAATACGCATAATTGACATTAAATCATCAAAATCAACTGGTTTTGTTACATATTCCGATGCCCCTGATTTTAAACATTTCTCCCGATCTTCAGGCATGGTTTTAGCCGTTAAAGCAATGATGGGGATATTTTGATATTTTGGCATTTTACGGATTAATTTAGTGGCTTCATTGCCATCCATTACAGGCATCATGGTATCCATTAAAACAAGTTCAAAAGTATTATCAATTTCTAATATATCAACAGCCTCTTGACCATTTGTGGCCATTTCTACATCAACACCCACTTCAAATAAACTCTTTGATAAAGCGTAAGAATTTCTCATATCATCATCCACTAATAATACTCTTCGCCCTTTTATGAGCTCATCTTCATCATGAAGTATATTTACCGCTTCATTGTCATTTATATGATGTAAAAATAAAGAGACATCATCTAATAGCCTTTCTGCTGAACCTACACCTTTAATGACGATTGATGAAGAGTAATTATCTAACTGTTTTTGCTCTAGCTCGCTGATCTCTCGACCTGTATATATAATGATAGGTGGTAAGCTTTTAATATCAGATTGATTTATTTTTTCCAGCACTTCAAACCCAGACATATCAGGCAGCCCTAAATCTAAAATAATGCAGTCATATTTATTTTTTTGTATTTCTTCACAGCCAGAAGCGCCGGTATCTACACTCTTTATTTTTATATTTTTACTTTTTAATAACTGAGAAGTCGCTTTTTGATTTGCCTCATCATCATCAATAATTAAAATATCGCTTATATTTCTATTTACTAGCTGAGTAATATCTTCTAATACATCAACTAATTGTTGCTCCTCTACTGGCTTAGATAAAAAGCCTATCGCACCTTGTTGTAATGTTTTTTGTTTTGCTTCACTGTGACCTGAAATAATTTCAACCGGTATATGTCTGGTTTTCAAACTAAACTTTAGTTGTTCTAGTACTTTATAGCCATCTATATCGGGTAGTGTAATATCTAAAATAATGCCTTTGGGCTGATATTCTTTGGCTAAATATATGCCCGCTCTACCATCTCCTGCAACAAGACATTTATAACCTTTACTTTGCGCTAAATCTCTTAGTATTTTGGCAAAGTTTTCATCATCATCAATCACTAATAAAACATTATCTGATTCATGGATATTTCGTCTATCATCATCAACAAAAACTGACTCTGTTTTTGTACCACTAGACTCTTTTGCTACATGTGATATTGCACTATCATATTCAGAGGTTGTTATCTGTTCATTACTTTTTGCTGGAATACAATCTAGCGGTAAATAGAGTGTAAAAGTGCTACCACTGCCAAGGTCGCTTTTTAGTTGTATTTCACCAGCTAATAAACGGGTTAGTTCTCGGGCAATGGTTAAACCTAAGCCTGTACCTCCATATTTTCGACTCGTTGTACCATCTTCTTGTTGAAATGCTTCAAATATAGCTTGCTGCTTATCGAGTGGAATACCAATTCCTGAATCTGCTACAGAAAATGAAATCGCAGTATCGTGGGTTAATTTACTATGGGAAAATACGATATCATCATTTGGTTTTCCAATTGATAAATCTACTTTTCCTTGAGGAGTAAATTTCATTGCATTTGATAATAAATTTCTAAGAATTTGTTCTAGCCTTAAACCATCTGATATAAAGTTTTCACCGATCTCACTTGCAATAATAATATTAAATTCAAGTCCTCTGTCGACAGCTATTGGTTCAAACATTTTTGATAAGTTACGCTTAATCACTTTCAAGGAAATATTTTCATTATGTATTGTTAATTTACCTGCTTCTACTTTAGATAAATCCATAATGTCATTTATTAGTGAGAGTAAATTATTCCCGCCTTCATAGATAACTTGTGCATCCTCAACTTGTACGGGATCTAAATTTCCCTTTTTATTGTTCGATAAGCCTTTTGCTAATAACAATAAACTGTTAAGTGGGGTTCTTAATTCATGTGACATATTGGCTAAAAATTCAGATTTATATTTACTTGCAATAGCAAGTTCTTGTGCTTTGAGCTCAATTTCTTCATTTTTAATTTCAATGTCTTTTTGTTTTGTTTCTAAAATTTCACTTTTGTCTTCTAAATCTTTATTCGCTAGTTGTAATTCTTTAGATTGAATATTTAATACTTTGGCTTTTTCTTTTAACTCTTCATTTGCTGAGCGTAATTCTTCAGATTGACTTTGAAGCTCTTCTGTTTGACTTTGAGATTGCTGTAATAGGTTTTCTATTCGTTTTCGACCTATCAAACTGCTAATGGCAATACCTAGGTTAGACATCGCTTGTTTAAGAAACTCCACTTCATGTTCAGTAAATTTATTAAAGCTTGCTACCTCAATAACACCAATACATTTACTTTCAAACGAAATAGGTAAAACAATAATATTTTCAGGTTTTTGTTCTCCTAGCCCCGATGAGATTTGAATATAGTCTTCTGGAACATTAGTTAATATAATCACTTGCTGTTCAAGCGCACATTGACCTACTAATCCCTCACCGAGTGAAAATGCATTAGAAATATTTTTGCGTTCTGTATATGCGTAACTTGCTTGTAAAGTATATTGTTCCGTATTGGTTTCGGCGTCCCTATCCAATAAATAAAATACGCCATACCCTGCTTTTAATATATGTGAAATTTCATTAATAATAACCTGAGCCATTTGTTGCTTTTCTTTTGCTTCTTGAGACAATTTGTTAATTTTTACAACTTGCGTTTTAAGCCAATTTTGAGACTCTACTTGTGAATTTCTATCGGTTACTTGTTGCATCATATGCGACAGCGCGATACCTAACTCATCGGTTTGTGAACGTGGTTTTATTTGACTATCATAATCACCTGTTGCAAATTTATTTGCTTGCTTGACCATGTCTCTAAAGTTCTGCTGCATTTTATTTAAGGCTAACCCTAGAACATCACCATCAGAGGCTAAAGTGATATCACTAGTCAAATCCCCTTCAGATGTTTTTTCAGCCATTTTAACTTTTACTTTTAAAGCGGTGATCATTTCTTGTAATGCTGCGTATATACCTGTTTGATTATTCGTTATACCCTCTAACTTAACATTAATATTACCTTTGGCGACTTCATTGGCTAGTTCCTCTATAACATAAGGCTCACCTCCTACGGATCGTAAAATGGTATTTGTGATCCAATAACTAATAGCGCTACCGATAAAAACCGATAAAATAGCAAGTGATATGATAAGTGTATTAACTGTATTGAGGGTATCTGATAAACGTAATAAAGCTTTTTCTGCATCTTTTTGCTCATCTAGAGAAGAAGCATCAAGGATTTTTTCAAGGCGATCTATAACGTCATGCTCTAACGTATCTACAATTTTCAGTGCTTTAGCGCGATCTTCCGGGTGATAACGTCTAAAAACGGCATCTGCGGTACGGTTTATATCGGTATATAAACGATTAATACTTATTAAGTCTCTAATTTCAGTCGGTTTTTGTTCTAAAGGCTCTAACAAACTGAAGTATCTAGCAAAATCTTCTGAGTTACCGCGATATTCTTCTTCTTCATCAGCTTCGCCACCGACATACTCACTTAAAGAAGCTAACATATCACCCGCTTCGTCTACCAATTCTAAATAATACCGCACACCAGGTAGATCATCTTGTATCGCTTCTTCAAGGCTTGAGGTATTTAATGCTTCTTGAAATTCTTGCTCTTTGAGGGTATCAAGTAAAGTCTCTAACTCTTCTCCTTGTTTATGTTCTAACGAGTCTACTAGCTGCTTTGCCCAAATTTCTTCTTCTGGATGATATTTATTAAAGACCTGTTCATTAATTGTTTTTACATAATCTGATACTAAAGTTTCAATCAGTTTCATTCTGTCTATATCTGAAGCTGATGATGATTCTAAAGGCTGTAATTTCGCAAAAAAGCCTAAAAATTCTTGGTAATTTGCATTAAACTCTTCAACTTCATCTATTTCCCCTGTGGTATATTCAACCACATTACTATGCATATCACCTATTTCATCAAGAACTTGCAGATATAGAATAACACCGGGCACATCATCAATTTGAATGTCTTGAGTATCAGTCTGTACCCCAGAATTAAGAATAAAAACAGTGACACCCATTGCAATTAACAGTGATAAAATTACAGAAAATGCCAACCCTATTTTTTTACCTATCGTAAAGTTCACAGACTTAGCCTTAATCTTTATCCAGAGACTCTAAAAGATTAGTTCAATTTATATAACATATACAGAGAAAAACTAAAGATTGAAATATAATTGAGGTCATACAGTTATACTTATAAAGTAGATTAAATACTTACTATGATGGTTAAGGCTGTAATTATTTTAGCAATGCCCTTAAATAGCAGGTATTAAAGTTAATATTTCACCGTTTCGAATCCGCTAACGACACTAAATCCGAGTCGTAGTGCTTAATAATAAACTTATGTTTACTGTGCGTTTAATACCAATTGAGTTAACTAAGTAATTACTCAACTGAACTTGTAATCTTATCTACTGTTATATTTAATTTACATCAAAACTCATCTTTGTTTCGTCTTTTTTGAACTTACCTCGTCTTATAGGGTAATTAGTAACAAAAAAGAGGTTTAGTTTTGAGTTTAGACAAAAATAAAACAGTAGTAATTATTGGTGCTGGTCCTGTTGGAATATCAGCTGCGGCCCATTTAATATCTCGTGAATTAACGCCAATCATACTTGAAAAAGGAAAAAATGTTGGTGCTGCTATGTCACAATGGGGACACGTTAAGGTATTTAGCCCATGGAAATATATTGTCGATAGCCAAGTCCGTGTGTTACTTCAAAAAACTGACTGGCAAGAACCTGATAAAGAAGGTCTACCAAAAGGGCAAGATATTGTCGAACAGTATCTAATACCTGCATCATTGACCCCTGAGCTTTCTGGCACGATTAACTATGAGAAAGAAGTTATTGCCGTTTCAAAACAAGGTCATTCAAAGTCATCTTCAAATGGTCGTGATAATGCTGAATATATAGTTCATGTAAAGTCACCTGACGGAAATATTGAAATAATTCAAGCTGCAGCTGTCATTGATGCCTCTGGTACATGGAGTAACCCTAATCCAATTGGTCTAGATGGCTTACCTGTGCCTGGTGAAAAAGAAAATAAAAATTCGATTTTTTATGGTATCCCAAATGCGATAGATAAAAATAAAGCTGATTACGCTGGAAATCGAGTCCTTGTATTGGGGGGCGGTCACTCCGCAATTAACGTTGTCCTTGATTTAATTAAACTACAAGGTTCACACCCTAAAACCAAAGTTACTTGGGGATTACGAACTAATAAACTAGAAAAACTATTAGGTGGCGGCATTAATGACGAATTACCAGCACGCGGTCAGTTAGGGATCGCAGCAAAAAATGCCATTGATGCTGGATTATTGAATTTACACGCACCTTTTGGCGTTAACCGAATTACTAAAGTGGCTAACGGGTTATTGATAGATGCTATCAATGAAAATGGTAAAACAAGCTTTGAAGTAGATAAAATTATCGTAACAGCAGGATTTAGACCTGATTTAAATATGCTGAGGGAATTAAGGTTAGAATTAGATAGCATTGTCGAAGCACCTAAAGAATTAGCGCCTTTGATAGATCCTAATTTACATTCTTGTGGGTCAGTGCCGCCTCACGGTTTCAGAGAATTATCACACCCGGATAAGAATTTCTTTATAGTTGGCATGAAAGCTTATGGCCGTGCTCCTACCTTTTTAATGTTGACAGGTTATGAGCAAGTGCGTTCCATCGCTGCAGAGTTAGCAGGTGACCACGAAGCAGCAAAAAGAGTCGAATTAGTGTTGCCAAAAACAGGTGTATGCAGCAGTAAAAAATCAGATTCAGGCTTAGATTGCTGTGGTTCTCAATCGAAACCAAAACCGGCTCCGTTAACTACATCATGTTGTGGATAGAGGGATGAGTAATGGAGCAATTACGACGAGCCTCATGAGGTTTTTTCAGGGAAAGTTTTTATCCGATAAAACTTCAAGCAAATCGTTTCCATTAGCACTTCTGGGTATTGCCCAGATCTGCTCTTGGGGCACCCTGTATTACAGCTTTCCTCAACTCGCTGAAGCTATGATTCTTGAATTTTCTTGGGCTAAGTCTGACGTATACGGAGCCTTAACGATTTGTTTACTGTTTTCATCTATTACCGCCATCCCTTTGGGTAAGTTGATAGATAAAGGATATGGCCGACAAATTATGGTTTTAGGCTCTATTAGCGCAGGTTTATTGCTTATTGTAGCATCACAAGTTAATTCTATTTTTGGCTTATATTTAGTTTTTGCTGGAATCGGATCATTACATGCGGCAACCTTATATGAAGCTGCATTTTCGGTCATTGCTAATAATTATGAGCATGAAACCGCAAGAGAGAAGATAATCACATTAACTTTATGGGGTGGATTTGCCAGTACTGTATTCATTCCACTTATTGAATATTTGATCTTTAATCTTGATTGGCGAAATACATTAATTGTATTGGGCTTAATAAATATTCTGATCTGTGCTGTTATTTATGGATTTTTACCGCAAAGACATAAGAAACAAAATAAAGTACATAAAACAAATAGCATGCACAATGTAAAGTGGGCGATGAAACAACCTATTTTCTGGGCATTATTAATTTGTTTTGCTTTTTTTGCTGCGGGAGCAACGACATTTAAGTTTCATTTGTACCCAATATTGGTGGAAAAAGGGTTAAGTATTCAAGAAATCATAATAATACTCGCCGTCATGGGACCTTCTCAAGTATTAGGAAGATTATTAATAGGTTTCTTAGGTTCAAATATATCGATACTCCAGTTAGGTATTTTGACAACAGCGGTACTACCTTTAACCTTTTTTTCATTCGCGTTATTACCGACTAATATATGGATTTTCATACCTTTCATAATATTATTTGGTGCGGCAACTGGCATCATGACCATAGTGAAAGGGCTCGCTATTCCAGAATTACTGACAAGAGAAGCTTACGGTGCCATTAATGGGGCGATGAATATTCCGATAAAATTGATCAAGGCCGCTTCTCCAGCAATCGCCGCGCTTGTTTGGATGATGACAACAAGCTATGACTCTGTCTTGATTTTTCTCGGTTTGATGAGCTTGCTAGCACTAATATGCTTCACAGTGGTGAAACATTTATCTCAGTTTTCCAAGTCACCTAATCACGTTGAAAGTCATAGTTAACTTAATAGCCAATCTGCTTATTGTGATGGTGTTTTTTATATAACACCATCACATGCACAATAAACTATCGATTTCCGTCAAAAATGATACGCTATAAGGGAGAGTATTAGCGGCTTATGCATACAATAAACTTCAAACTTTGCTCAAACGAGCACTGAATGAACTTAATTTTAATATTAAAATACCAGCTAGTTTGGAACCGTGCCACGGCCCCTGTAATAAGCATATTGTATCAAGTTGATAAAGCTAAAATGAAGTATAAAATAAAGTGAGGCTCTGAAATGAAATATCATTTTCATCAGCACTATTTTCAGAAAAAGTACTCATGTATTACTATTATTGATGACCTTATTTCATAAAAGTTACCCACAGTCACTGCACTTATTTTTCTTTAAATTGTAATCAAATACATTACCTGTTTTATCAATTTTAAAATGACAGCAATCGTCAAATACACCTTTAAGCAATACTCTGCTTTTTTGAACTCGAGATTTCAAAGTTGAATAACTGATACCGACTTGCTCAGCATATTCCTTTTGTGATTGATTATTTACATCAATAGCGAACAGTAATTCTGCATGTTCATCTGGCAATGCATTAATGAAAGGAATGATACAATTTGATAATTCTATTTTGATATTTTGAGATCCCTCAAAAGGCCAGTTCTCCTCAATTTCCACATCTGGATTGCGCTCTTTTTTTCTGTAGAAATCAATGATGGTATTATTGGCTATTTGAAATAACCAAGACTTAATACTATTTTGCTTTTTCACAGCACTAAGATTGTTATAGGTTTTTATCAAAATATCTTGTAATAAATCATCTATATCAGCTTCATTTGAAATTTTAGCATGTAAAAACCGCTTTAAAGCCCCTCTGTATTCTAACCAAATTTCTTCTATATTCATTTTTATGCCAATCTCCACTTTTTGTATATAGCTACTCTTTTATATTAGACGAATGATAATCCGAAAAGACGACAAGCTTTAGTAAAATGATTAAATTTATTTTTCATCTAATGTTCATGAGCGCTTCTTGAGTCGCTGTTTTAGCTGAGTGTTGCTGATGTTCATCACAATATCTATACTTAAAAAGAGCCTCTATGCCCATGTTTTAGAGTGGGGGAATATAGTATGTTAAAAAATACTGAAGCCCGAGATTAACATAATTTCCACGGCGAGCAGTTTAATAAAATGTGCAAATAAACGACATTAGCGATAATTCATTCTCTGTATATTTACTTATGGATAATTATAAGTTGATATAGAGCTAATGAACTATCACTTGAAAAAGTTTTATCTTGTACTTTCAAAGTGACTGCTAATATAACGAGAGTTACTAATATCAGGTAATTATGGCTTCAGAGGTAAGTATGGATTTAAGACATGGTAAATGTTCCATCTCTGTTGATGGTAATATTATAACGGTTAAGGCTATAGGAGCATTTAACACTGAAGGAATTGTTAAAACCATTGAAGAGCTTGAGTCGGTAATTGAAAGTTTCTATCAAAAAGAATTTAAATTACTGTTTGATTACACCGAAACTGAAGGGGGAATTCCCGAAGTTTTTGATAAAATAAATGAATGTAATATCTGGTTAAATAGTCAGAATATGGTGGCTAAGGCTTTAGTCATACACTCGTCAACAAATTTAGACATTTTAGAAAGTAGGACTCCTGCAAGAAAAACACAAAATACCAAGATTTTTGACGATATTACTTCTGCGATTAACTGGCTTAAATTGCAATCATTACAATCTCATTAATCAAAAAAACGAATAACTTTGATGGCTGCACCTGACAGGAGTTTAAATTTGATGTGTCAGTTTTAATAAGTCATATTACCAATTTATTTTATATTAATAATAACATCATCAGATTACATCAATATAAGTAGCAACTTATCAAAAAATGTATTGTTTTGTCGCTACACAAACGGTTAAAAATAAGCCCCTTCTTTTGAAGGGGCTTGGGCCGTTCACCAAAGTGAACTGACTGCTCGGTTTTAAGTCATATTAATGACTATGAAATTGGTTAGATTATGTATATTAAATATTTTAACTAATCGATACATCACTTTAAAATAAGCCCCTTCGTTTGAAGGGGCTTGGCCGCTCACCTAAGTGAACTGACTGCTCGGTTTTAAGTCTCTTTTTATGACTTTTAAAATTGGTATGCCTATATAAATTTTCAGCTAAAAATCTCTCTATTTAAAATTGGTAAGTATATTGAACAGAGAACTCAGTACCCTTTTCTTTACTGCGTACAAGGACATTATCAGCTAATATTTCTTGTTCTTCGTTAAGTAAATTTTTAACTTTAAACTTAACGCTTGAATTAAAATCTGGAAAATAACTGTAGTTCAAATCAAGTGAGTGGAAAGGTTGTTCCATTGCATCTTGTTGTCCTTCAATTCCAGGAATAATAATGCGCTCACCAAATACGTTATAGATTAATGTTGCTGCGTGGTTACCATTTGGCGCATCATAACCAAACTGCATATTTACTACATATTTAGAATGACCGGTTAAACGACGTTTTGCATTCGTAATTGCAGCAGAAACACCCGTTTGTTCAACGATTGCTTGGCGATCAAGTTCAATTTCAGAATCACTTACGGTTAAATTACCTGTCATGAAAATATCTTGACCAATGCCTTCTAAGAATGAAAAATCTTTCAAAAATTCAAATTCAATACCTGCAACATAACCAGTTTCTGCATTGGCAATTCGAATGAGTGGCGGACCATCTTGACCAGGAGACTGAACGGTTTCAATCGGATCTTTCATATCTTTATAAAATACACCAACAGAGAAATTTTCACCTGTATCAAAATAGTTTTCATATCTGAAATCATAGTTATTGATAGAAGTTGCACGTAGACTTGGCGTGCCCCCTACAGGATATTCTGTTAACGGATCGATATAGCTGGCTTTAGTAATTTCACGTAAATCTGGACGTACAACTGTTTGGCCGAAACTAAAACGATATTGTGTTTCATCATCTTGCAAATATGTTAACGCTAACGCAGGATAAAAATCATCATTTTGAAACGCGAGTTCTTGGTAGTCATCACTGGTTGCATCACTATCTAATACAACTTGTCCTGTATATGGGTTTAGTGGTACTGATACTTGACGGAAATCTTCCCAACGCACACCACCACTTACTCTAAATTTATTGTTATAAAAGAAATCGGCTTCTATATAATATGCATCAATTTTTTGCGCAGAAATGTAGTCATCACCATCAACTGTTGTATCATTTAAAATGCTACGGGTTAATGTTGCATCTTGAATCACATCATTTGATAAGACACCATTTAGTGCGTCGCCTTTAAAATCGACATTGTCAAAAGCACGTGTATTAATGTCAAAGCGACGGTTACTTGCAGAGCGCTCTTTAGAAATATAATCAGCACCCACTTTGAGTTCAACTTCAGTTGATTCTAAAGATAAAGGCAAGGTAAAGTTATAGCCATAGTTTTCTACTTCATCATCTAGTTGCTGAAATGTATAACGTGCAGCAGTGGTTGAATTAGAAAGTGCAGCTTCATTTTGCACATCATAAATGCCATCTAAATTGTTATCCGTTACTATAAAACGCGTATTGATATTGCCTGGAGCATAACGATTTGAACGTCCTATTGAGTACTTCCAATCAAACCCCGCATAATTTAGTTTATCAAAATTATGCATGCCTTTAATTTGATTTACGATTAACTCTCTTTCTTCATATGATACATCGTATGAGCGTATTTTACGGTTATCTGATTCATTTACGTTTTCTGAGATCCCCGTTTTATCTCGAATAGTGTCTTCAGTATCATGTAAAATCATTGAGCTAAAATCTAAACGATGATTTTTTTGCCACTCGATACCAAAGTTAAGCATGCCTGACCATTTGACAGTATGTTCTGTTGTTTTAACATCATCATAACCCTGGATCATCGCAGCGCTGTTTTCACCTAATACAAACTGCTCACCTTGATATTCTTTACCAACAAAATATTCATTATCATAACTAATCGATGATAAAAAACCGTATCGCCAATCACCAGACTGAGCACTATTACCTAAAGTTAAATTCACACTATGATCAGGATTCACATTTGATTTTTTAGGGTCATAGTTTTTATTTAAATCTATTGCTAACTGTCGACTTTCTTCAGCGCTTAAATCGTCTAATGATTTACCTGAATCATAAACTGCTTTAATAGAATCAGGTAATTGGCGTGTGCCATCATCTAAACCTTGCCAATCGTCATCACCGCCTTTATATTCAAAACCATCATCAGAGTTATTTGAGTTAGACCCTAATGAACCACTCATATTAAATATAAAGTCATTTGGAATTGTTTTAATACGAATATCAACATTACCACCACCAAATGATGCAGGCATAGACGGTGAAAATGATTTTTGTACAGATAAACTTTCAATTATATCTGCTGGAAATAAATCCAAAGGTATCACTGAACGGGTAGGATCAGGACTTGGTACCGCTGCACTATTTAATTGTGTACTTGAGTAACGCTCACCTAAACCTCGTACATAAATAAATTTACCATCAACTAATGTTAAACCTGTTACACGTCTCAGAGCTGCAGCGGCATCACTATCACCACTTCGTGATATTTGCTCGGCCCCCATAATATCAGCGACAAATGCTTGTTGTTTACGTTCTTCTAAAACGGCTGTTGCAGTGCCTTTTAAACGACTTGCACTGACTACAACTTCTTCTAATACTGCTTCATCTTGTGATCCGGTTGTTGCATATGCAGTTCCAGATAATGAAAATAAAACTGCTGTTGATATTGCCGATAAACCGAACTTTACTGATGTGTTTTTCATTTTTTGCCTCGACGAAATAAGCTAAATTAATTCACTTTATTTATGCCAAGCTATTGCTAGCTTGGCATAGTGTGGGATTAGTCTTATTCCAGACCGACTGTCCAACCTGCTGTCCAGTTGTTCCCAGGTGATACTGCACCAATATGGCTAGTTGTATCAAAGAAACCGTCGAGTGCTTTTACATCAGTTGCAGCTGTCGCATCTGTAGTAAATATACCGTTAACAACATTTTCTTGGTTTTGTGCAACTTTATTTCCAAGCACATTGCTCCACCAATCACTTAAGTCAAAATCAACACCAGATGGGTCTTTAAAGCTTTCAGAACATGCAATCACTGAACTCACAAACTTAATAGTGCCATCTTGTGCGTTATTGATAGTTTCACTTTGGGTTAAAGTTGAGTCTTTCGCAATACCCTCAAGCTCTAAACATTCACCCATCCCTTGGGCACCCGTTACAACAATGTTGTACATTTGTGCACCAGTACCTTCACGGAAGTAAATGCCTTCGCCTTCATCTTCACCTTTAAAGTTGTTTCCTATGATAGTGACATTCGCAAGTGTTGGATTTGAACGTGGCGTTTTACCTGGTGCTTTACCATCGTTATCGGCTTCAATACCACGGTTTGCATCTGAGTTATCTGCAGCTTGTTTAACTAAAACATGCTGTAATTTACCTTGAAATCCGTTATCCCAGTCAATGCTGTCATCTTGAATGCTGGTTAGCACTAGATACTTTGCTTGTACTGTACCGCCAAAGAATTCAACTCCATCATCTGCATTTTGGTGAACTTGTACATATTCAACCGTAGTGCCTGCGCCAATACCGCCAAATGTGATGCCATTGAGCTCATTTCCGGGTGCAATTTCATAACCTGCATTCATTACGCGAACATAACGTAAAATACCCGAGTTATCAGATGTATTAGTTCCACCAAATACTGCACCAGCTTCTACACC
>Ga0209396_1003283_pt1 | contig 16415 bp, 10 predicted proteins | sample GOMGulsemesocosm_6_FD_184638 | JGI IMG/M metagenome (GOLD analysis project Ga0209396, IMG submission 184638) | Methane-oxidizing microbial communities from mesocosms in the Gulf of Mexico - GOM8C Gulf of Mexico (SPAdes) (version 2) | ecosystem: Environmental > Aquatic > Marine > Cold seeps...
CTGTTACAAAGCGTATGATAAAACTTGATTTATATTATGCACATAAATCGTTAAATAAACGCGGCGCTAATATAACCCATTTCAGGCAGGAAAACAGCTAACAAATGAGCACAATAAACTAACATGATGATTCCATTAACCCTATTGATGGTGATTTTAGCCTATTTAAGCGGTTCTCTTTCCAGCGCTGTTATTATTTCTCGTCTGTATAAATTACCCGATCCACGCTTGAGTGGTTCGGGCAATCCTGGCGCCACTAATGTGTTGCGCATCGGCGGCGTTACACCGGCGATTTTAGTATTACTCAGTGATATTTTAAAAGGCACAATCCCAGTTTGGTGTTCTTACTTTCTAGGGTTGTCGCCAGTTAGCTTAGGAATAATCGCAATCGCCGCCTGTCTGGGACATATTTTTCCAATATTCTTCGAATTCAAAGGCGGAAAAGGGGTCGCCACCGCGCTAGGTTCGTTGATGCCAATTGGATTGGATTTGACTGGCATTTTACTCGGCTGTTGGTTAGGTGCGCTACTTTTGACCGGCTATTCATCATTGGCTGCCGTCATCGCCTCGATATTAGCGCCAATTGTCACCTTTTATATTAAACAGCAATACACCATTCCGGTGGCGATGCTGTGCCTGTTAATCATCATTCGCCACCAGCCAAATATCCGGCGATTAATCCAAGGTCAAGAACCTAAAGTGTGGAAAAAAATGACCAAGAAAAATCACTCGCACGATGAATAAAATGTGCCCACTGGGCACACTAATTATCAAAATATGCTACTTTCCTAACTCGAGGCTAGCCATAATAAACGGCCCGACACCATGAGCATCGTTCACTAATACCGGTTCAGAGAGATAGTATTGATAACTGCCATCACGATAAGGATGACCACCTAGTCCAGCACTACGGCAAATATTCCCTAGCATCACGTGCCCTGCGCCATTCACACTAACTAGCTGTTGCAGTAATCCCTGATAACCTTTGTCGGCTATTGCTTTAGTGCTTTTAGGTAATAGATTTAACCTCACCCCTTTAGCAATCGCATAGACAAACATGCTCGAACCTGAGGCCTCTAAATAGTTGCCTTCACGGTTCATTTGATCCGTCACTTGATACCATAATCCTGAAGTATCTTGATACTTTTTAAGCGAAACGACCAAGCGATTAAGGATAGCCTTGAGACTCGCATGACCAGGGTTAGACTCTGGAATATATTCCAAAGTATCGACTAATGCCATCGCATACCAACCCATTGAACGGGACCAGAAATTTTTCGATAATCCAGTGTCTTTGTCAGCCCAGCTCTGGACCTTGCTTTCGTCCCAGCCGTGATAAAGTAATCCAGTTTTAGGATCGCGCATCTTACGTTCCGCCAACTCAAACCAATTAATAACGACATCGAGTCCTGCTTCACCTTCGCCGTATTGCATCTCGTATTGCGCGTAGAATGGTGCCGCCATATATAGCCCATCAAGCCACAATTGCCATGGATAAATGCGTTTGTGCCAAAAGGCGCCTTCTGTCGTTTTTGGATGCCATTTGAGTTGCGCTCTTAACGACTTCATTGCCGTTAGGTAGCGTTTGTCTTTGGTTTTTTCGTATAAGAAAAACAACATCTTACCGGCGTTTATTGAATCAATATTATACTTATCTTTTTGATAGGTATTAATGTTGCCTTTGTCATCAATAAAATAGTCAGCATAGCTTTGAATGTAATCTAGGTAATGATCGCCACCGTGCTTTTGGTAAATCTTTTCCATCCCATACAGTACTAGCCCATTGGTATAGGACCATTTATATTCGCCATCTGATTTACGCATCCGCCATGACTGAGGAAATGCCTCAATCGTGGTATCAGCCAAGCGCTGTGACCATAATTTCTTATCTGTTGCAGCGTTTGCTGGTAGCAATGATGAACACATCACTAATCCCAAACACGCCATCAGCTTAAATGTACGATTAAACATACTTTACTCCTTGCATAAAAAAGGCCGCAAACGTAACGAATGCGGCCTTATACTTATCATCTAGTGGTCATTAATGAGTGTAACGAACCCCAAAGAAGAACTGACGACCAGTGTGGTTGTATTCACGAACAAGGTCCATGCTGCCATCACCAGTAACGAATAAACGCTCGTTCTCATCGGTCAAGTTAACGCCTTCAAAGCTCACCATTAAGTTTTCAGTAACATTATAGAATGCAGAGAAGTCAACATGCACGGAGCCTGTAGTACCGTGTCCTTGGTTACCATTACTACCTGTTGCGTCACTGATGTAATCACTACGTGTATTGGCCGACAGGCGAGCACCGTAAACTTCAGTTTCATAATAAAGCGTAAAGTTAGACGAGTTCTTAGATAAGCCTTCTAAAGGGCTACTAAAATCGTTATCACCGTAGACAGTCGTTGAATCAACGTAGGTGTAGTTTGCAACAAAACCTAAGTTATCAAACGGCGCTGGCAACATAGATAAAGGTTGTTGATACGTTAATTCGAAACCATGAAGTGACGCGCCATCATTATTTTTTGGAATTGAGTGTGCATACAATTCTGTTAATGGATCAACCCATGTTGCTGCATCATATGATGGATCGTTTAGTACTGCTTGCGCGTAAACTGGCGCTAATAATTTCTCTTCAGACTCACGAGCGATAAAGCTTTCGATATCTTTATAGAAGTAGGTTGCAGATATTAACGACTCTTGATCGAAATACCACTCAACACCTAAGTCCACTGAATTCGCTCTAAATGGGTCTAAGTTAGGGTTACCAGCTGAAATAGTACCGTTAATGCCAGAAATTGAAGCGGTTGGCGATAGCGAACTTAGCGAAGGACGAGTCATTGTTCGCGCTAGATTTAATCTCACTTGAACATCTTCAGTCGCTTCTAATACGAAGTTAGCCGTTGGTAGGAAATCGGTATAATTATTTTCAAATGTTATCCACTCAAAGCCGCCATTAACCGGATCGGCAACTGCGCCGCTCATGGTGCCTTTTGTTTGAACACCACGAACACCTAGATTAACACGCAATGGCATATCGGAAACTTCATACGTTGAATCAAACTCAACATAAGCACCCAACGTTTTTTCTTCAACATCCCATGTTTGACCGTCGTTTAGATCCGGTTCCCAGGCACCCAATTGATAGGCAGCGATGGCTTTATCAAAATCGACCACGATAAAGTCAGTTGGGAAACCAGCAGGCGCATCAAGACCAGTACCATAATTATCAACAGGTACAGAACGTGTTAGACCAGCAGTACTTGCCGGTGTTGTGCGATCAGCAATGTTTGATTCTAAGGTACTTACTTCGCGATTATTAGCGATTAAACCGGTTTTAATTGTATAGTCGTCTTGTTCCCACGTCACGTCGAGTTTGAAGGTATCATTTTCACGTACTGCATCATTTGAACGAATCGTTGGGCCAGAGAAAATAAAGGCATCTGGATCCATATGATCATAACCATAGTCTAACGTTGAGACGTTAGCGTTTTCTCTAAAGTCATAACTGAAAGTATGGCTATCGGCAGTTGTCATATTAAAGCGATATTGTTCAACACGGAAAGTCGATTTTGCGTGGCCATACATCGCATCAATCGTCACAGAATCTGATAAGTTATAGTTTGCCGAGAGCACATATTGGTCAAACTCAGTATCAGATTTGGTTAAACGACTCTCAGAACGAGCATAAATCCCTTCAAATGTACCCGCTTCGATGTAACGACCAGTCGAATCAAGCGTAATTTCAGTCGGTGTTATTCCGTCATATTCATTACGGAACATTTCAAAGTAATTTAAGCTTTCACGATAATTTTCAAGTTTAGAATGAACATAATCAAAGGTTAAGGTTAAGTCTTCTGTCGCTTTAAATTGTAATGCAGTCGTAACACCTAAACGCTCTTGGTCATTACCAAAGTAATCGGTACGAGGCAGACGTGGTGTCCATAAACAATTAAGTTCGCCGGTTTCACAAGTACCAACATTTGGCGTGCCATTAACGACCGTGTTAGTCGTATCAGCCCATTCACGACCGTTCTTCTCAGGCGTGGTCCAACGTACCGTACCATAGCCTTCTTGGCGTACGGTACGTTCAGTGCTAGCCACCGAAATAAGGAAACCTAAACGCTCATCCATAAAGGTGTTACTGAGCATTAATGAGAAACGAGGGTCATTAGCTTCGGTTAAATCGTTATAACCTACTTGTCCAGCAACTGCATAGTGCAGTCCTGGGTTATCGAAAGGCTTACCAGTATAAAGGTCAACTGTTGCCGCGATACCACCTTCTTCAACCGATGCGGTTGGCGATTTTTGAATATCGATTTGCTTAAACAGTTCAGAAGCAAATACGTTAAAATCAAATGCACGGCTTGAGTTAAAGCCCCCTGATGAATCCAAGCCATCTGTACTCGCTGGCACTTCCATACCGTTTAGTGTGGTACGTGTAAATGATGGGCCTAAACCACGAACCGTGATTTGTCGACCTTCACCACCTTCACGCGAAATCGCAACACCAGGTACCCGCTGAATAGATTCAGCAAGGTTAAGATCTGGGAATTTACCGATATCTTCAGACAATATTGAGTCTTTTCCATTGGCTGCCGCACGCTTTTCAAATAACGCGCGATTTAGTGACCCTCTAAAGCCTTTGACTTCAATAGTCTCGACTTCCGCGGCTTGATCCTTTTTGTCATTTTCTTGTGCAAAAACATGCACCGGCGCCACCATTGCAAGGCCACCCAAAATGAACATAGAGGTGAACAATTTATTAAAGTTATTGTTTTTCATATTATCCTCGTACTTCTTATTATATTGATCATACTAACTAATTTAATATGATGTTTATACTGACTAATTAATTTATTACGCTACACTCGAATTAAAGAACTTCATTTGAACGTTTGCCATGTTCTGGGTGCTTACTCACCACCGAACAAACCAATACATCAGTCATTTAATCCTAAATTACGGTGTATTTAATCCCCAAACAATTGATCTTTTTACATCTCGTCTTACGCTAATTCGTTAATGCCAGACCGCCTTATTAATAGGCATCCCTTTTGGTGAAACAAATGACCAGATGATTAAATCTTTCAACTTGCCACCGGTGGCATCGCTACATAATTAATCAGAATGGTTCGACTTTTGTCAATGACAAGTTGTTACTAATAAGTAAAAAAAGTGTAATTAAAAATTGACTTAAACAAAAATTAACCGCAAATTGTCCACCGGTGGCAGGCCTAGCAAGGAAACGGCCATTTGATGATAATTAAGGCGCATTTAAACTTTTTATAACAATAAGGATTATTTCTATGACATCTTGGAGCAAACTCATTCTGATTATTGCAATCTCACTACTAACAACAGTGAGCAATGCGCAATCGACATCATCCGCAATAGCAGGGATTGTTAAAGAGATTAAGCGACCTAATATCCCTGACAAAAAGTTTTCAATTGTTAACTTTGGCGCTCAAAGTGGTGGCAGTATCGACACGAACGAGTCGATTCAAAGCACGATTGAACATGCGGTAAAAATGGGCGGCGGCACTGTCGTTATTCCCGCAGGTAAATGGCTAAGCAACGGCCCTATCGTGTTGCGTTCTAAGATCAACCTGCACCTCAGTAAGGGCGCGGTATTATTATTTGGTCGTGATCCAAAATATTATCTTCCTGTGGTAAAACAACGCTGGGAAGGCACAGAGGTCTATGGCTATTCACCACTGATTTATGCCAGCGATGTTCATGATGTCGCTATCACTGGATTAGGCATCATTGACGGTAATCAAGATAGTGAATTTCACCAATGGTATCTCAAACAACGGCCAGACATGAATCGTTTAAGAGTCATGGGCATAGACGGCACTCCGGTCGAGCAGCGCCAGTTTGGTCAAGGCCATTTCTTACGCCCTCCCCTCATTCAATTTTTTAATGCCAAACGCATATTACTGCAAGATTATACCAGCAAGAATTCGCCATTTTGGGTTAACCACTTGGTCTATACCGATCATGCAACGGTACAGAACATTACGGTTGATAGTCACCGTGGTAATAACGACGGCATCGATATCGAATCGAGCACTTATGTCTTGGTCGAGGATAGCTTATTTAGAACCGGCGATGATGCCGTCGTGATTAAATCTGGCCGTGATAAAGACGGTCGTGACATCGCCAAGCCGAGTAAATATATTGTTGTGCGCAATAATGACATGGGCGGCGAAGACGGCATTGGTCTAGGCAGTGAGATGTCTGGTGGCATTAGCTATGTCTACTTCCACAACAATATCTTACGCAACGGTAAAGCAGCCATACGTTTTAAAGGGTCATTAGATCGCGGTGGTATCGTTGAACATATTTGGGTTTCAAATATGAAAATCGCCAGTTTTGATGAGATTTTTTGGTTTCAATTAAACTATCCAGGTGTCATTGAAGGCGGGCATCCGTCGATATATCGTCATATCACTTTTGAGAATATTACGGTTGAAAAAGCTGGCACCGTGTTCGAAGCACATGCCTATGCAGGCTTTGAAATCAGTGATATCACATTACGTAATGTGACCGTCAAACAAGCTGACCATCATTTCAAGCTTGAACATATCAAGAATATGTCATTAGTTAATGTCTCAATTGGCGATGAAAAATATAACAGTACTATTAGTGCTGCACATTGGAATACTACGGAGTCTATCCAGCCGTAGTGCTTATTCTCCATCAGCATACATCAGAGACGCTTTTCGCCACGGCAAGGGCGTATTAATTTAATCTTAGCTGTTCCAACAAAATATTCCTTTGAATGTCGAAAAACGCGTGAATACGTCACTGCTACACAAACTTCCTTGTATCAAAGATACATGGTTTTGTTTCGCTCTAAGCTCTGATTTTCGTCATTTAATTGTTCTGTAAATTTTAGGCTATAGAGCTTGAATAGGTAAATTGCCAGTTTCTGTGCATGTGAAGAAAAACATCTTTTTCATGCTTAACCTTGGATGGTTACGTTAGGGCAATGCCTGGAGCATATTGCCGAGACGAAAAATAAGCCTCCATGGATGGATTTACGCGGTTTTTCGTAATATGTATGGATGCTGGCATGCGATAATTATAATGCGCTTGCCGTGCGCTTTACGCTGTTACCAGTAATAAAGCAATTGACAGCAACAAGGGTTAAGTGTTAATTTTTACCCACAAATGCCACCGGTGGCAGATATGAATAAAAACAACGTTATCGGTAAAATATAAGTGAATTCCAACCTGACTAAGTCAGCGCTCTTGTTGTGCGCAGGAAAGATAAACTGGTACAACTGCGCCGTTATTTAATCAGGTTGGTATAATTGAGTATCTTTAATTATGGATCAAAGCAGACGATTATTAGTAAAAGCAATGTCACTGGGAGCCTGCCTAGCACCAGCTAGCGGCCTAATATCATGCAGTCAAGGTTCGGTATCAGCATCCGATAGCGATTGGATAAAAGCAGATCAGATTAGATCAAAGATCATCCGCCCGCAATTTGCAGACAGACAGATATTGATCACTGAGCACGGCGCAATCAGCGGTGGTGAATTCGACTGTACATTGGCAATAGATAAGGCGATAAAGTCGTGTCATGCGCTCGGTGGCGGTAAGGTCGTTGTGCCTGCTGGGACCTATAAATGTGGACCAATCCATTTACTCTCTAATGTTAACCTCCATTTAGAAAAAGACAGTGTGATTGAATTTATCACTGACCCTTCGCATTATTTACCCGAAGTACTTACCCGCTGGGAAGGGCTAGAGCTAATGGGCTATTCACCATTAATTTATGCCTATCAGCAAAAAAACATTGCCATTACCGGCGCTGGTACACTCGATGGCATGGCAGACGAGCAACATTGGTGGCCTTGGAAGGGAAAACATTCACATCAGCATTGGGATCTCATTCCTGGACAAGATCAAAAGCCAGCCCGACAAAAACTGATGCAAGATGCAGAGAATGCCGTACCAGTATCACAGCGAAGCTATGGCGATGGCGCCTATTTACGTCCGCCATTTATTCAGCCATACGCCTGTGAAAATGTACTCATTGAAGGCATCACGATCAAGAACTCACCATTTTGGTTAGTTAATCCGGTGCTATGTCAGCATGTGACGGTAAAGGGTGTGTCATTCTTAAGTCACGGTCCAAACTCAGATGGTTGCGATCCAGAATCTTGCAATTATGTCCTGATTGAAGACTGTATTTTTAATACAGGTGATGATTGCATCGCAATAAAATCCGGTAGAAATGCCGATGGTCGTCGTATCGCGACACCTTGCCAAAATATCGTCATCGCCAATTGTACAATGATGGATGGTCACGGCGGCGTTGTTATTGGTAGTGAAATTTCCGGTGGCGTTCGAAACGTCTATGTTGAAAATTGCCGCATGAGCAGTGAAAACTTAGAGCGGGCGATCCGCATAAAAACCAATTCAGTGCGCGGTGGCGTGATCGAAAACATCCGTATTCGTAATATTGAAGTCGGTACAGTGATCAATGCCGTGGTTATTAACTTCTTTTATGAAGAAGGTGATGCTGGGCGCTTTGATCCTATTGTGCGTGACATCTCTATCGATAATTTAGTGTGCCAAAACGTGTTAGATAAAGCTTTCTATCTACAAGGTTTTGAACGCGCACCTATCACCGACATCCACATCGCAAATAGCCAGTTTATTCACACCAAGAACCAATCTATCGTTAGCCAAGTTAAGCGCCTGTCGTTCGATAACGTTCAGATTAACGGCCAAGTCACCACCGCGAAATCAATTCAACTAAACACATAACTGTGGTGGCTACGCCACAGTGAACATTAGCCCTGCAAAGGCCGGGCTAACATATTTAAGGAATATCATGACCAACACAGCAGCGCCGTTATCACTTCATCCCGACAGACTGTTTTCAAGTGATGAAAATGTTATTGCGGTGGCACGCCAGCTTTACGCAGACATTAAAGATTTACCGATTGTGAGCCCTCACGGTCACACCGATCCTAGCTGGTTTGCAGAGAACAAAAACTTTAGTAATGCCACCGAAATGTTCATAAAGCCTGATCACTACGTCTTTAGAATGCTTTACAGTCAAGGTATTGAACTGGCTGATTTAGGCATTCCACAACAAGGCGAACAGGGTGATGCTAACGCTCCAGATGATCTTGATCCACAGCATATTTGGCAAATCTTTGCCGATAACTACTATTTATTAACAGGGACGCCTAGCGGCTATTGGTTAGACTCAGTATTTAACGGCATCTTTGGCTTAACTGAAAAACTTTGCAGTAGTAATGCCCAAAGTTACTATCAACATATTACCGCACAGTTAGCGACGCCACAATTTACGCCACAAGCGCTGATGGATAAATTTAACATCGAGCTAATTGCAACCACCGAAGGTGCATTGGATGATTTGAGTTACCACAAAGCGCTTAAAGGCACCCCCTTTGAACAACGCGTTATCACCACATTTCGCCCCGATGATGTCGTCGATGCCAGCCGAGAAGACTTTGTCCAAAACATTGTTGAGCTCGGTGAGTTAACCCAACAGAAAACCGGCACTTGGCAAGGATATTTAGCGGCTCTCAAAATTCGCCGTCAATACTTTCAAACTCATGGCCGTGCAACCGCTACTGACCATGGTCATCCAACAGCACTAACAGCCGATCTCAGCATTAACGAATGTGAAAAACTCTTCGCTCGCTGTATAGCTCTCACTGCAAGCGAAGATGAACAGGAATTGTTTAGAGGGCAAATGCTCACCGAGATGGCAAAGATGAGTATTGATGATGGTATGGTGATGCAAATTCACCCAGGATCACATCGTAATCACAACAAAAAAATCTTCGATACTTTCGGTCGTGATAAAGGGGCTGATATTCCGTCGCAAACAGAATATGTTAATGCACTCAAACCGTTACTTGCAAAATTTGGTAATAACAGCAAACTAAGCATCATCTTATTCACGTTAGATGAAACGACTTACAGTCGCGAACTCGCACCATTAGCAGGTCATTATCCTAGTTTAAAGCTTGGTCCAGCTTGGTGGTTCCATGACAGCCCTGCTGGCATGTTGCGTTTTAGACAACAAGCGACTGAAACGGCCGGATTTTATAATACCGTTGGCTTTAATGATGATACGCGTGCGTTTTTATCGATCCCTGCTCGACATGATGTTGCACGTCGTGTCGATTGTCGCTATCTCGCAGAGCTAGTGACCAACAAGCAAATAACCTTAGCTGAGGCGCAAGATTTAGCGTATCAACTAACGTATGGCTTAGTGAAAAAAGCATACAAATTGAATAAATAACCGCAAAGGTTCGCGCCAATCGCTGGGGCGAGCCTAACAATTTGTAAAGGAACAACTTATAAAGGAACAACTACGATGACAATAATAGCTAACTTGCACAAAGCAAGCGTAGTCCTAGCCAGTACCTTATTGCTATGCAATTGTAGCAACGAGCAGCAAACGCCGATGGCATCTACGCCCATCCCAACAGATATCGCAACGATTGAGATCGCTAATCCTTCAATGTTTGCACGAGCGAAAGAGCCAATTACCCTTTCCTACGCCGACTTAGGCGTGGCTTCACAACGAGAACTAGCGGATATATCAGTTGCGGTTGGTAACACTAAGCTAGCCTATCAACATATCGACAGTGATTATGATGGCGAAAACGACAGCCTATTAGTGTTAGTCGATTTAGCGAAAGGTAAAACGGTTACGTTATCGATTGAGCGAGCGCGCGATAATGCTGCTTTAGTCAGTAACAAACTTACTCAGGCTGAAATATCTCACAAAGTGGGCGGCCAATGGCAATCTCACGCTAAATATCCAGATACGCAATTTAAGCAGTATGTCGGTGGGCAATTTGAAAATGTACAATCATTAACACCACCAGCACATTACACCGATCATTCAAATTGGATCCGCTATGAAGGCCCTGGGATTGAGTCAGATAAAGTCGGCTACCGGATCTATTTAGATTGGCGTAACGGTTTCGATATTTTTGGTAAAACCACCCGTAAACCAGCGTTGCAAAAAGTAGGCGTTGATGGCTATGACTCTTATCATCATATGCAGCCTTGGGGCATGGATATTTTAAAAGTTGGCAGCTCATTGGGCGCTGGCGGTTTTGGTCTTTGGAACGACCAACAATTATCTTTGGTCAATGAAGTCGACAGCTGGCAAGCCAATATCAGCGAGAATGGCGATCTACGCTCACGTATTAAAATTGATTATTTTGGTTGGAAAAACAGCATAAATCGACAAGATATCACCAGCAACATCAGCATGCTTGGCGGAAGTCGCCTCGCCAAACTCAATCTAGCACTGGGTAAAGACTTACCCGCCATAGCGGCAGGTATTGTTAAGCATAAAGACACCGAACTCATCGTGGGAAACCAAAATATCGCAGGAGATGCCTACACCTACATCGCCAGCTGGGGCCAACAAAGCCTAGACAAATCGATGCTTGGGATGGCGGTATTCTTCAAGAAGAACCAATTGATAGAAGCGACCCAAGATCAAAAGAATTATCTCGCGCTGCTTAAACCTAAAGGGGCTCCCGGCCAGCAACGAGTCGAGTATTTTTTTGCGGCAGTATGGCAGCCAGAAAGTGGCATCGCGACCAAACAAGATTTCGTTAACTACCTTAACCAAGAAACAGAAAAACTGACGATACGCCCTCGCCTGCGCATTGAAACGGCATTAAGCTTAGCCGCCAAGTCGCAACCATTGACAGCACAATCGGCGTTGCAATGGAGCACCCGCCTAGCGGATTCAGAGTTAGCGCGAAAGACCCTAAACTATCACTACGCTGGCTGGGACATAAATCGCCAACGAGCTCCTAAATTTGAATACGATATTATTGGCCTTTTGCCGTTCGCTTATGATGAGCTAGGACGCGTAACTGGCGATGAGAAGTATCTCAATGTCATTGCGCATGTTACCGGTAGTTTTGTTACTGAACAGGGGGGAATCAAGCGATTTTCACCGAAAAGTTACAATATAGATAGCATTGCTCCTGGCCGTAATATTTTACGTCTTTATCAGCAAACCAAAGACAAGAAGTATCAGCAAGCGGCGCAGTTTCTACGTCACCAGCTTGAAAAGCATCCTCGTACCACAGAAGGAGCTTTCTGGCACAAGAAGAAATACACCAGCCAAATCTGGCTTGACGGTGTTTACATGGGCATGCCGTATCTTGCCGAATATGCCACAATGTTCGAAGATAAACACCAGCGTGATGAAACACTAGAAGAAGTGGTCAATGAATTTGAGCTATCACGTAAATACCTAAGAAACCCTGAAAACGGTCTCTATTTTCACGCGTGGGATGAATTAAAACAACAAGAGTGGGCTAATAAAAAAACTGGACTATCCGCGTTGCATTGGGCTCGAGGTCAAGGCTGGTTAGCAATGGCGCTAGTCGATGTGCTCGATTACATTCCACTTGAAAACGTTAGTCAGCGTCAACGACTAATCAGCATGGTCAACGAACTGGCGCAAAGTGTGGTTGATGTTCAAGATCCTGAGACCGGAACTTGGTGGCAAATCATGGATAGACCTAATGCCATCGGCAATTATCGCGAATCAAGTGCTACCGCGATGTATGCCTACTTTTTGGCTAAAGCCATCAATAAGGGCTACCTACCATCGAAATATACAACGAATGCGACCGATGCATTTAACGGCCTAATTAACGAGTTCGTATTGGTCCACACCGATGGAAAGGTCAGTATGACTAATCAGTGTTTAGTCGCAGGGTTAGGGTTTGGTCGAGATGGAAGCTACAACTATTACATGAGTGAGCCAGTGTTCAACAACGACCCTAAAGGCACTGGTCCCTTGATACTTGCAGGCATTGAGATCCATCGATTATTAGGCTCAAAAGAAGTCGAAAAACCGTTGCCATTAGGCATATAAACTTTTGAGCGCCTAATAGATTAAACTTGGCATAATAAAAAACCGGTAAACATGAGATGTTTACCGGTTTTTTTATGCCTAGCTAGATTAAATCTTAGCAGTAGACTCTCTAACGATGATGTGTGGCGCTAGCTCAACATCAAGCCTCAGAGGCATGCTGTGCTCGCTTTGCACGCGATTAATCAGTCGTTGTGTCGCTAAGGCTGCCATGTTACCAATCGGACGCTGAATCGTCGTCAGCGACGGGATCAAGCGCGATGCTAATACATTGTCATCGAATCCAGCAACGGACAATTGCTCAGGCACCTTAATTCCCAATTCGTGGGCAGCTCTAATGACACCAGCCGCCATCTCGTCATTATTGGCTAAGATAGCTGTTGGACGTTTAGTGCCTGACAACAACGCTGTAGCGCATGCTATGCCACTGTCATAACTGTTGTTACCTTCACGGATATTATCACTAGCAATGGTAATTCCTGAGTTCTTAAGCTGTGACAAAAAACCTTCCATCCGCTCTGTTGATGAACGGTAATGCAATGGACCTGAAATATAAGCGATATCGGTATGGCCCAATTCAGTGAAATGAATAGCCATCTCTTTCATCGCCGCGCGTTCATCGGAGACCACTATATTGTCAGCATCATCAAAATCCACTGACGCGATACGCACATAGGGAATTTCCGCTTCGCGCAATGCCGCTGCTAATTCTTTATTTTCGGAGATTGGCGGTAAAATTATCACGCCATCAAGTTTAGAGCGCGCTATAGACGACAAACAGCTTTCAATAAAGTCACCCTTACTGGTATCACACGGATGGACGACCAATTCATAGCCTAATTCACCACAAACATCGAGGGCTCCACACTGTACTTGCATAATCGACAGCGGATCGAAGTTATCGTAAATTAATCCCAATAAATAAGAACGGCTCGACGCTAAACCGCGCGCCTGCTTGTCCGGTATAAAGTTGACCTCTTTTATCACTTGTTCAACGTTTTCTCGGGTTTTTTCCCCCACCAGTGGTGATCGGTTTATTACTCGCGACACCGTGCGTTTTGAAACGCCTGCGATTCTTGCTACGTCATTAATAGTGATGTTTTTGTCTTGCATCAAAGTTCTTCTCAATAAGGAACGCTAAAAATAAAAAATTCGAGCTACAGCTTCCGCTGCGCTCGACCGCACACCATAATTTATTAACCTAAAAAAGACAATATAATCTTAATTTATCAAACCAAAGAAACGTGGTAACGCTTCACTAATTTGAGGTACATATGTTACCAACATCAGCACTAAAAACATCATCGCATACAAAGGCAACATTGGTTTAATAATCTTATGGATCGATGTTTTTGCCACCGCACAACTCACAAACAATACGCTACCTACGGGGGGCGATACTAACCCAATCGATAGGTTTAATACGATCATCACACCAAATTGAATCGGCGACATCCCAAATTGCATCGCCACTGGCAAAAATATTGGGGTGAAAATCAATACGGCTGGCGTCATATCGATAAATGCCCCCACCAATATCAAAATGAGGTTGATCAGCAACAGCACGATTAGTGGGTTATCACTTAAGGTTAAAAAGAAATCACTGATTGTTTGCGGAATATGAGTATAGGACAACAACCAAGACATTGCCGATGATGCCGCAATAATTAGCATCACAATCGCCGTTGTTTCACTGGCTTTTAGCAATAAACTAGGTAATTCCTTGAAGTCGATTTCTTTATAGACCACCACTGATAACAACAACGCATAGATCACGGCGATAGCGCCGGCTTCTGTCGCTGTGAATATGCCGCCGATGATGCCACCAATCACAATAAAGACTAACAGTAGGCTCGGTAATGCGGCGAATATTTTGCCCAACGCCACTTTAAGCGGTAACCGTGCCGACACCGGATAGTTGTGTCTAATTGCATAAATAGAACATACCACCATCAAGGCCAATCCAACTAAAATCCCTGGCACATAGCCTGCGACAAAGAGTGCGGCGATAGAAACACCACCACTGGCAATCGCATAGATTATTAAGATATTACTTGGCGGGATCAACATGCCAGTGGTCGCAGCGGCGGCCGTCACTGCGGCACCGAAATTAGGATCGTAACCATGTTTCTTCATCTCAGGCACCATAAAGCTGCCAATCGCCGATGTGGCTGCTACTGCCGAGCCAGAGATGGCACCAAACAGCATACAAGAAACAACGTTAACTAACGCGAGTCCACCTGGTAATGAACCAATTAAGGCCATCGCACATTCGATAAGACGCTTGGCGATGCCACCACGCCCCATAATCAACCCAGACAGAATAAAGAATGGGATAGCGAGCAAGGCAAAACTATCGATGCCGCCAGCCATTTGCTGAGCAACGGTCACCGCCGCCGGCGTAAAATCCATATGCATTGACAACGATAGTATCGTCGCTAAGCCAATACACACCGAAATTGGCACATTCAAAAACAGTAAAATAAAGAAACTTATCAATAAGATTAATGCAGTCATGTCCATGATTATTCTCCTTGCACTGATTGCGAGCGATAAATACTAATCGAGTTATCAATGCAATACATCAAAATTAACAGACCAGAACACGGGATAACGGAATAGACCACACCCATGTTAAAGCCTAGCGCCGCTGATGTTTGTTTTAGCTCTAAGGTCATCATCACCAATAAGCCGCCACCGTAAACCATCACACTGCCTGCAAACACCATCACTAACATTTCAATCAGCAAACGAACGACCTTTTGCTGGGTGCCTTGTAGTTTTTCCACCAGTAAATCCAACCCCAAATGTGCTTTTGTCCTATAGGCATAAGCAGCGCCTAAAATTCCAATCCAAATCAATAGAAAACGGGCCAATTCTTCGGTAAAAGAACTCGGCTCCTGAAGAATAAAACGAGAGAAAACTTGCCATGACACGGTAACAACAATCGCTATCATCGCCATGATCAGTACTTTTTCGAGTACTGTATTTATTACTAAAATCAATGAACGCATAACTTACTCCGCCTACATCTGTTTAATTTTCACAATTTGCGCAGCAACTGGGCTATCGGCAAAAGACGCATGAAAATCGACAACTTGGGCTTGGAAAGCCTTCTTATCGGGGTAGACTACGGTAACGCCAGCAGCAATCACTGCGGCAAGCGCTTCATCTGACGCTTCCTGCCATAGTGATTTTTGAAACTCGATTGAGTCGGCCATTGCCGCGCTGAGCCATTGCTGTTGCTGAGTATTTAAGGATTGCCACACCGGTAGGCTTGCCAGAATAATATCTGGCACGAAGGTGTGCTCATCTAAACTATAGAATTTGGCAATTTCATAATGACGGGATAAGTAATAACTCGGCGGATTGTTCTCCGCACCATCGACTACTCCTTGTTGTAACGCCGCGTATAACTCTCCCCAAGCAATTGGGGTTGCCGCGCCGCCTAGCGCCTGTACCGTAGCGACCGACGTAGGGCTGTTTAACACC
>Ga0209396_1003284_pt1 | contig 16413 bp, 20 predicted proteins | sample GOMGulsemesocosm_6_FD_184638 | JGI IMG/M metagenome (GOLD analysis project Ga0209396, IMG submission 184638) | Methane-oxidizing microbial communities from mesocosms in the Gulf of Mexico - GOM8C Gulf of Mexico (SPAdes) (version 2) | ecosystem: Environmental > Aquatic > Marine > Cold seeps...
CCTATGCCCGAGTGGTGAAATCGGTAGACGCGGTGGATTCAAAATCCTCTTCCGAAAGGAGTGACGGTTCAAGTCCGTCCTCGGGCACCATATTTAAGTAATAGAGCCTCAGCTAACGCTGGGGCTTTGTTGTATCTGGCACAATCAAAAGCTTACCTCGTATTTCCTTAATTCATATCCCTAAAAACACTCCCCAATAAACTTAACTTATTACCCTTAGAAAACTTACCCCTGTCCATATCCGGTACTTTCGCATGCAGAATCTGTGCGCAAGGCAATCCAAGTAAATCCAACACTGTCCTGTACTTTAAGGTTTGTTAGTTTTGCTGGTGGTTGTCAGTGGCAGTATTAGCATGGGAGTAGGTTAGAGGGGATTCCGGCCTTTTACGGTCCTCTTCTTGTTCTTTGGAATTGGTATGGGTAATCGGTGGATTTATTAATGATTAATACGGTTGACATGTATTTGTCGATATTGTCTCTATGATTACTTATAGGCTCTAAATAATAAAATGACGAATACGGTAATGTTTTAGGGGAGTGATGATAAAAAGATACCTCAAAATTAAATTTTTGAGATATCTTAAGCATGAAATTGAAATTATTGCGTTTCAGTTACACTTTGTTGTATTAGTTTGACTTGCTGATCTTTTAAGTGCTGAGGGTGGTATGGACCTACTGGTACTGAGTAAATAAAACGACCATTGGCTTGTTTCGCATACTTTGTATAGTCAGCAGCGGCTGTATTGATCGCGGTAACAATAGCACTTGCGATCAGTCCAGCAAGGCCGCCACCACTATTTCCACCAGTTAAATCAACAACCACAGTCCCGGTATATTGCCATAATATTTCAGACGTTTTCGTTGATTTAATTTCCGCATCAATTGATACCGTTAATGAGGAAGCAACAACTGCATATGACGTATCCCACTTTTGTATCTTAGTGAACAAAACCGCGTCAGCGCCAAAATATTCTTGGAACTTACCTAGCGGCATATCATAAACTAGTTCTGAATCATAAATACCTTGCTGTTTTAAGACCTCTGATGTCAATTGATATGGAAAAACATAGAAACCTTGAAAAGCCATCGGCATCTCTATCGTTGTCGCATAGTAATCTTTGGCATCAGCAGCTGTACTAAGGTTCATTGGCGGCATAATTAATAATGACTTCGGCTTTTCCGTGTACATACTAGGAAATTCGTCAGCTTTTGTTACATATATCGGTGTTGCACAACCACTTAAATAAGTTGCAGATATAAGTGTAACTAACATCAATTTTAATAAACGTTTTGGCATTTTTACTATCCTTGTACTTCTGCTTTCTTGATTAAATTATCCATGAATACAGCTGATTCCGGATATACTTCTTTCTCTTCATGGAAAAAGAAAACTGCTTTCTCAGTATTATTAGCCTGCAAATAAATATATCCAAGATTAGCATAAACACCCGGTGGGACTCTCAATTTATCCAGCTTAGAATTGGTAATAATATCTTCTAGCGTACTTTTCCATTCCAGTGACGTATCAGCATTTGTATCTTTTTTCATGGCGTAAAAGTTTTCAGAATAATCACCGTAGCTATACATTTTATTTTTTGTTGTTGCACAGCCAGTGGCTAAGATGGTGAATAAAACAATCACCGGTAATTTTAATTCCATTTTATTTATCTCCATTTTATTGTAGTTTTGGTATATAAAATTCTTTTTCATGGCCGTCACCGAGTAGTACAGCACGTTTAACTAGCACTTTTCCTTCGTGTTTAATGACAACGAGATGCTTCCCTGGCATTACTTGATACTGATTTTTAATACCCGTTTTATTAATTGTGAATGGAGTTAAATCATCAATATAAACTTGTGCTCCTTTTGCTTCACCAGTGAAATACAAATATGCGACAGGCTCTGATGTAGATGTCCCTGAGTTGTATCCACATGCGGTAATGAATGTGATAAATAACAATATAATTATATTTCTCATTACTTAGCCCTTCTTAATTTCTTGAATGTAAAGATTGGTGTAATCCTGGGACTTAATATATGTATCAATGTTGCCTTGCACTAAGCTACATATTGAAACTTCTGATTCGGCTGTATCACCAAATGAACTGATGACTTGAATAACGCCTAGTTGTTTACCGGGTAAAGTGATATACATACCTGTCTGTGGGTTTTTGACTTTGGTACCCTGTTTCATAATTGAAAATTCAGTACCTGGAGTAATATTCTGAGATTTGCCACCAGATATAATGAGATTATTGTCTTCACTTGCTAAAACGTAAGAACGCCAAGGTTTATCGAGCATATTTTCAATGACATTTGAAGCTAAATCAGTAATTGCAACATTTAATACTTTGTCATTTAAAGACCCGTCATAACCAGCTTTATTACCGACGCCAAACACTGAGCCCGCCTCAGAATAAGCAACGCCTTTACCACTTTCTGAATGTATGATTTGGCCTGTTGTAACATCAATCAAACGGATTTGAACAGTGGCGTTAGCTTCTTGTTTTTTCACTCGTGAAAAAATACCTACATCACTAACTTCTTTACGGCCAAACTCCGTAATTGAACCGACAATAATAAAGTCAGCTGCATTTTTAAGTGTTGAATTACCGCCCATCGTTAGTTCTTTTTGTATTTGAGCGAGGTCAGCACGCTCTAACATGATAAATTTATCCGTTTCGAATAATTTTGCCGATAGAATATCCATTGCTTGTTTACCAATGCGATTATTATTTTCATCAATAAAGAAACCTTGTCCATATGTGGTTTCATTTGTGAAACGGCCAATCGCCACTTTCCTCTTAAGAGATTTTGAGTCTTGGATGTTTTTACTGAGTGTTTTACTCACTGATTGAGTTTGTATATCTGTTTGCACCACCGATTTTTTTTCGACAGTGGCACAACCTGAAAATAAAGCAGTAACCAGAACAATTGGTAATACTCTTTTCATATTATCTCCGTAATGATTTTCATTTGTAAATAGGTTGAACTATATCATTGTCATTTAATGTAAAGAAGCTTTGGTACCTATTTAGGGGTTAAATTCTGTTAAAGGGCTATGCGGTGTTGTTATAGAAGATAGATATCATTAAATATGTCGCTCCTGTGCTAATTAAATGCTAAATATATACAACACAATTCCAAATTATGGACAAGAATATCCAACAAGATCCTAGTATTTATCACTACTGCAAAGGCGTCTCAAGGAATTCAAAATCCTCTTCCGAAAGGAGTGATGGTTCAAGTCCGTCCTCGGGCACCATATATCATATGACAAAGCCTCAGCTAACGCTGGGGCTTTGTTGTGTCTAGCACAATCAAAAGCTTAGAGCTTCTTTCCTTGATTCATATTCCCAAAAACACACACGAATAAACTCACGTTATTACCCTTATAAAATTCACTCCTGTCCATATCCGGTACTTTCACATGCAGAATCTGTGCGCAAGGGAATCTCAGCAGATCCAACAGCGTCTTGTTGGGGTGAGAAGTGAAGTTTGAATATGTTTTAATTGTAAGATAGGAATGTCAGAATTTATGAGCAAGTTTAATATTTTTTTGCGTTATTCTCACTTATAAGTTCTTCAGGATACCTAATCGTTGGTTATGTTGATCCTACTAATTTGCCAGTAAATGTTTGGTTTGTATTAATCTAAATTATTTTATCCATATTTTTATTTTTAACAGGGTTATCAAGAGTTAATAAGCTCATCAAAAGTAAACGTCTTGCTACTTTACACATATATGCGGTGATATTTTTTTATACTTTTATGATTGGGGTATTATTTAGCTCAAAAATAAAACTACATAGCTTTGCTGATGCGATCTTTGTTGCAGCTGTATGATATGTTCTATAGCCTAAAGACCCACCTGATTCATAAATATTCCCCCTTTTTAACTCTTCTGTAGCTTGTAATAACATTAAACTATTACTTTATTTCTCGTTTATTTTTATTTTTGTGTTATGTTATAACAATACTTTTCGTTTACATTGATAGATTATGCTGGACTTATCCTCACACCTAAAAGCCTTTTCTATATTGGCTTTGCTTTGCACTTTATATTTGGGTGTGATGACAGTTAGCCATGAAAGCAGTTTTGATGAGGATTACCATCATACACACCAGTGTGAGATGTTTTCAGGATTACAGCTAGGATTAGTACCAGATCTTGCTCTTCCCGGTGTTATACCTGTTAAAGCTGCGGTGTTTATACAGGAAACTCCCACCCTCCATTCAACGCTCCCTACCAACCGAAGAGCGCGTTCACCACCAAGATTCCTAAATTCATTAACTTAAATCATACCCGTTAATTTATATTTTGGAATAATCATGATAGCTAAATCAAAATTGGCTGCACTAGCAGCTTTATGCGCGTCTACGGGCGTTTTTGCAGATCACCACGGTACAGAAGAAACAAGAAACCACCAAGCGCACGTGCATGGTGAAGTGAGGTTTGATATAGCCCAAGAGGGTAAAGATTTGATCTTAGCCATTTCCGCTCCTGGTGCTGATATTGTTGGTTTTGAGCATGCAGCTGAGACTGCCCAAGAAAAAGAAATTCTGAAACGGGCTTTAGCTCGTTTAGAAACACCAGAACATTTATTTTCCTTTGAGCAAGTTGCCCAATGCAAACTCAGCGATAGTTTTATTGAACAATCTCTTTCTGCTCACGATGAAGACGAGCACCATGGCGAAGATAAGCACCATGATGAAGATAAGCATCATGACGAAGATAAGCACCATGGCGAAGATAAGCATCATGACGAAGATAAGCATCATGGCGAAGATAAGCACCATGATGAAGATAAGCACCATGATGAAGATAAGCACCATGGCGAAGATAAGCACCATGACGAAGATAAGCACCATGATGAAGATAAGCACCATGATGAAGATAAGCACCATGATGAAGATAAGCACCATGATGAAGATAAGCACCATGATGAAGATAAGCACCATGATGAAGATAAGCACCATGGCGAAGATAAGCACCATGATGAAGATAAGCACCATGGCAAAGATAAGCACCATGATGAAGATAAGCACCATGATGAAGACGGACATGCTGCGTTTGAAATAAGCTATCAGTACTATTGTGAGAATGTTGCATCACTCTCTAAAATAAAAACCAGCTGGTTTAAGTATTTTCCGAATACGCAAGAGATTCATGTCAATTTGCTAATGGAGCAGAGCCAAAAAGTGCTCGAGCTTACAACAACCAATACTGACATTAATTTTTAACTCATTGCATGAATACTCAGCAAGTGAGTCCTAATTTGCTTGCTGAGTATGGGATAACATATGACAGACTTCCAAAGCCCCTTGATTGAAACATCAGAGATATTTGCTATGAGCCAGAAAAAAGAAATGCCAGTGGCCATTGAATTAAAAGATGTACAATTTCGTTGGCCTAAAGCCGACCACATTATTTTAGATATTCCAGCGTTTACGATCCGTTCACAACAACATCTATTTGTGAGGGGACCAAGTGGCTCTGGCAAGTCGACTTTACTGAGTTTATTGACTGCGATAAATACCCCAGAAAAAGGTCGGATCAGCTTATTGGGCACCGATATTTGTCAGCTTAAACCACGCCAGAGAGATCAATTTAGAGCTGATAATATTGGTTACATTTTTCAACAATTTAATTTATTACCTTATTTAAGCGTGGTGGATAATGTCTGTCTTGCTTGTGAATTTTCCAGCAAACGTAAACAAAAAATCATTACCAAGTATTCATCCGCAAAAGATCCTATTCGCAGAGAAGCTATTCGTTTACTCACCGCTTTAAATTTACCAACGGACATACAAAATCAAAAAGCCAGTCACTTAAGTATCGGGCAGCAACAAAGAGTTGCAGCTGCAAGAGCGTTAATGGGCAGCCCATCTTTAGTGATTGCCGATGAACCCACCTCTGCATTGGATCATGATAACCGAGAAGCTTTTATTAAGTTACTTATGCAAGAAGTGGCATGCAACGAAGCTACGCTTATTTTTGTCAGTCACGACCCCACGTTAGAAAACTTATTTGATCAAACAATAGATTTAGCTCAAATGAATCAAAACTCACAGAGAGAAATATATGCTAACCAGCAAGGAGAATGCGCATGAAAAATCTTCTTCGACTGGCGTTTAATAGCCTGTTAAACCGTAAAGCGACAGTATTACTGAGTATCTTTACCATTGCCATTTCGGTTTTGCTGCTACTGGGTGTTGAGCAAGTTAGAACACAAGCTAAAAATAGTTTTGCTAATACCATCTCCGGTACTGATCTGATAGTCGGAGCACGATCAGGCCAAATTAACTTGTTACTTTATTCTGTTTTTCGTATTGGTAATGCCACCAATAATATTGATTGGAAAACTTACCTAGATTTCCAAAATCATCAAAGTGTTAAGTGGACGGTACCGTTTTCATTGGGGGACTCCCACCAAGGGTTTCGTGTTTTAGGTACAAATCCAGATTATTTTAAACATTATAAGTTTGGCAAAAAGCAGCCACTTACCTTCTCTCAAGGTAAAGCCTTTAATCAACTATTTGAAGCCGTTATTGGTGCGGATGTAGCACAGACACTAGGCTATAAGCTGCAAAGCCCTATGATCCTCGCTCACGGAATGAAAGATGTAGGCTTTACTAAGCACGATAACTTGCCCTTTAAAGTCGTCGGCGTACTTGCGCCAACGGGTACTCCTGTTGATAAAACGATTCATGTTTCACTTGCAGCTATTGAAGCCATTCATGTGGGGTGGGAGTCCGGTGCCTTTTTAGGTCATGCCCCCAGTGCCGATAGCTTAAAAGGCAGGGAATTTGAACCTAAGCAAATTACTGCATTCTTAGTTGGGCTTAAATCTAAAATCCACACTTTCAAACTGCAAAGACAGATCAATGATTATCGCCTTGAACCCTTGAGCGCCATTGTACCAGGCATCGCTTTACACGAACTCTGGTCATTGATGTCTGTGGCCGAACAAGCGCTTTTGATTGTGTCTATTTTTGTGGTGATTGCGGGCTTTTTAGGTATGTTGGCGAGTTTATTAACCAGCTTAAATGAACGTCGACGGGAAATGGCTATACTGCGTGCGTTGGGTGCAAGGCCTCAGCATATTTTCAGTTTGTTAGTGCTTGAAAGCGGCATTATCTGTGGCTTAGGTATTTTACTTGGCATGGGGCTATTATATTTGCTCCTTGCTATGGCGAGTCCTCTCATTCAACAACATTACGGATTGGCAATTAACTTAACTACACCTTCTCACTATGAACTTATGCTAGTCGCTTGCATCCAGTTAAGCGGTCTTGTTATTGGTATTATTCCTGCTATTTCAGCTTATCGCCAATCGTTAAGCGATGGTATGACCATAAGGATTTAAACAATGAAAAACACAAAAAATCAGACCTGTTTGGTCATTTGTAAAGCTTATAAACTCACTCTTGCGTTGAGTTTTTTACTTTTCTCTTTATTTGGTGCAAGTACCTCCTATGCAGAAATGTTGCAATTAAAATGGATTGATCTTGTGCCTGAATCAGAAAGGATTACCAGTGAGCTAATGGTGGATAAATTAAAGTACAGTAATTATAATATGCGGTCAAAGCAGGGAGCTGTACGACCTGAATTAAACGGTAAACAAGTTAGAATTCCGGGTTTTATCATTCCCCTTGAAGGCGATGCTGACAAGGTCACTGAGTTTTTATTGGTACCTAATTATGGATCTTGTGTGCATACGCCTCCACCGCCGTCAAACCAAATTATTTATGTGACGTTTCCTCAAGACGCGCCCGATCTTGACCTATGGGATGTGGTGTATTTAGAAGGGAAAATGAGCACACAACTACGTGAAGTGGGTATGGTTGAAGCGGGATACCACATCATAGGTTCGAGTGTTACTCCTTACCAATAAACTAACCGATAACGTAAATGTAGTGGTTGAATAGTATTAATCACTACTGCAAAGGTACCTCAAGGAATTCAAAATCCTCTTCCTAACGGAGTGGCGGTTCAAGTCCGCCCTCGGGCACCATATTTAAGTAATAGAGCCTCAACGAAAGTTGGGGCTTTGTTGTTTCTGGTACAATGAACAACTGACGTAATCTTCTCTTAATTTATATCCCTGAAAATATTTCCCAATAAACTCTCGTTATTACCCCTAAAAATGTACTCTTATCCATATCCGGTATTTTCACGTGCTGAATCTGTGCGTAAGGCAATCCCACGTAGTCCCAACACCGTCCTTTGACTCGCTATTGGAATTGGTATGCGTAATTTGACTGATCTATTAATGTGGAAGGTTTCTACTATTTCCCCACTGTATCGGTGGTGTTTAGGTGAAGGTAAGTGCTAGCTTAGTTTAGAGTTTGCTTGTCTAATTTAGTTAGATGATAGGATAACCAATATGGTCCCCTCAAAGTGAGTTCGGCTATAAATACATTATCTAAGGCTGCTAAAACACTATTGGGGGTATCGTTGCCATATTTGAAGAGCTATATGGCAACAATTGGAATTTACTGCAATTCAGTTAAGATTATCTTATGTCGATCAGAACCCGTTAATTGACTTTCACTAGTTTTGGGGTCATAGCTGGTTGTCTGAATAAATAAATCGAACCTATAACCATACTCGAACCAAACACTGTTGTTACTGTGATGGTGGTGCCGAAGGCCATATAATCAAACGCCATCGTTAGAATAGGTACAAGATAGAACAATACACTGACACTGCTGGCTGAATCTTTGCTCAGCATATACAGAAGCAACAAGACTGCACTTGTCGAGACTACGCCAATCATCCATGCTGCAGAAATTATAAACTGTGTTGTCCAATGAACTTCCCAGCCAACCAACGATGAAACAGCCATAAAGATGCATGCAGCGAGAGCATTTTGAATTAATGCTGATGCAATAGGATGAACGTTAATCTGTTTTTGATACACAGAGCCCGTAGTAATGGCCAATACTGCAACAATAGCAAATAGCAGTCCTAAAAATGTAATGTGGCTAACATCTCTTGCACCATATACAGCAATAATTAATCCTGCAAAACCTAATATGAGCGTAAGGTAGCTTTTTAATGAGACATGTTCTTTACTCAGAAATGGTGTTAATAAGGGTTGCAACCCCAGCACCATCGCCACTATTCCTGGAGAAAGCTGATAATTAATGGCAAGAAAGTAACTAGCTTGATAACACACCTGTAATAGAAAACCGGACAATAATAGTTTTATTAGAACAGGGCGCTGTAATTTTGCCAATGAAGTAAAGTGTGATCCTCGCCAGAAGATGGCAATTATGGTGATTAATACGGATGCACCAGTGACCCGTAATGTAAGGAATGACCAGACCGATGCATCTTCTAATCCCATTTTTACGAAAATAGCGCCACTACTCCACATGAGAAGAAAGAGTATTGGTGAGAGTTTTTCTAGATTTAGCATCGCTCTATCCTCTATGTTAGGCTGCCCAAGAATTAATCGTAAAGCGCTCGTTCATTTCACGGTGCTCGATTAGGTAGCGTTTCATTTGTTGGCTTTTAGTTACAAGATGATCATCGTCGGTACGTTTAGCCGCTTCAATTAGCCAGTCATATGCTTCACGAACTGGTAGCTTGTGTGTGAAATGGAATTTAGATAATGTGAAAACAAGGTCTCGGAATGTATGTTTGTTCATCAACTCGGACACGTTCGCGATAATTTTTTCTTTAGTTATTTCATTTACTGGTTCACGCGAAATATAAGTTGGTTGAGCTTCAAAGTCGATATCTGCATTTTGGTTGAAGATGACTCTTTCATCGATACCATGCTCTAAAACGAAGTCAAAGCATAAGAACATCCGGCTGTTGGTCGAAAAGTTAATGGCAGCATGATCTATTGCTGCATCAAGGAACCATACTTCTCCCGGTTGCATTTGGAAAACGCCAGTTTCATCAGAGTGGAAAGATTCTAAATTTTTTTCAATAGCGATAAATACGCGGTAGTAGCGAACATTTTTGTCTAGTTCTACAAAATCACGGTGTGGCATCACCATGCCATCAATCAAATTTCGTGCTCGTACCATGCGAAGGTATTTAGAATTGAAGACTTCATTAATTAATCGCTGAATGGTTGGACAGCTATCCATGTATTCAGTTGGGAGGCAAGTTTGTGCATCACGATACTGAGAATCTTCTGCTACACCTGATGCATTATACAAGGATAGATTTTTCCAATATCCTTGTCCGAACTCATCGTATTCTTCTCTTTGCTTTGGAATGGCATTAAGAAAATTGATTTCGTCACCTAATTGACAGTCGTTTTCCCTGATGTTTTCAACTACCGTGTTACTTGCTGGTGAATTATTATTTTCCAATTTTTTTTCGATAAATTGGAAACGTGATAAATCGATTTTACCAAGGATGTGCGAAGCCATAAATCTGTACCTTTTTGTATTTGTTGGTTTTAAATTGAGGTGGTTTTTTTCAACGGCTAAATTAGCATTGCAATTTGCATTACAAAAATTAATAATGATGATGAGTTAAATCACAAATATTGATACAAAGGGTGAAACTATGAACTTCGACACATCTCAGTTAAGAGCTTTTGTGACAGTGGCAGAGCTTAAGAGCTTTTCAAAATCTTCTGAGCGTTTGTGTCGAGTTCAATCTGCAATCAGCCAGCAGATTCAGAAGTTAGAAAAACAGGTAAGTGCGGTTTTGTTTATACGGAATCGCAACGGTGTTAAGTTGACTGCTCAAGGGGAGCAATTACTGCCCTATGCAGTAAAAATGCTGTCTATCAATGACGAGGCTGCTTCGGCTTTATGCGAAGATCAACCTAAAGGTTGGTTACGTGTAGGCACGTCAGATACTTACGCCACCTGTTTTTTGAAAGATATATTGATGTCGTATTCAGAACGCTACCCTGGGTTACAAATTGAAGTACATTGTGGTTACAGCGAATCTATTTGGTCTATGTATGAAAAAGGACAGTTAGATATAGTGCTGACACAATGTTGTCCAAGTCATATCAATAGTGAAACGTTATACATAGAGCCCTTGCTGTGGATGTGCTCGCGTACGTCTGATGTCTATAAAAAAACACCTGTGCCGCTCGCTTTATTCTCTGAAGGTTGCGCTGATCGTGAAATAGCCTTAAATGGGTTAGTACAAGTAGGGAAAGATTATACGGTGGGTTTCCATAGCTCCAGCCATGCTGGTATTCTTGCTGCTGTATCATCGGGGTATTATGTTTCAGCAATACTGGCGAGTACATCTAATCAGGATTTCAAAGTCTTAACTGAAACAGATGGATTTCCGCCTTTAGGTAATTTAGAAATTTCGATGGCGTATAATGATCATGCTGATAATTCCCCTGCTCAGATGTTTGTCTGTGTTGTGAGGGAGTATTTCCGTTGGTCCCGCAGTCGTCAGCACCATTTGAAAGTTGTTTAATTGATGGCTATTTATTGTTTACGTCGGCCAATATGACTAAAATTCCGCAAGTTCATAGGCTAATTCACGGTTAGCCGAATGTTAAGTGTAATGATCATCAACCTATATTTCCTTACGTTATACCTCTACAAATTCCCCCCATAAATTTAACTATTACCCTTAGATAATTTACTCCTGTCCATCTCCGGTACTTTCACGTGTTGAATCTGTGCGAAATGAAATATTAGCAGATCCAATTAACACCTATACTTTGAGAGTTGCTCGTTTCTCTGGTGGCTGTATTTGCATGGATTTTGGTTTAGTAGTTATTAAATATATAAATTTTGATTTTAATGTGATTTATTGTGTACCATGCCCTTTGGTGGTAGTTTGGTTTCTTCAATTTTATTCGCTAACGTATCTAACTTATAAATATATAACATCAAGCAGGACGCTATGAAAAAGATATTATTCCTAAGTGTATTATTGGTTTCAAATGTTACAAATGCAGAACTCAACCTTGATTATAGAGCTTATAATACACCTGTTAATTATAACTTCGCAGAAGTCGAAGTTGGCTATAAAACTTATAAAGCTGATGGCAATGAGGATAATATGAAAGTCATTTCTATCGGTAGTGAATTAATGCTTAATGAAAAAGTGATAATGAAGTATTCATTTTCAGGTGAAGAAATAAATGATTTAGCAAAAATTCTAACTTTAAATATGGGGTTATTGTATCGAATCTCACTGGCAGAAAAAGTCGACGTTGTACTTGGTGGTGAAGTTGCATTTGATTGGTTAGCGTTAGAAGGTACGGATACCGATACTGATTATAGTTATGATAATTATGACATAGGTGCTCATCTTGGGCTCAGATATGGTTTTACCGATAACGTTGAAGGCGTAACACAAGTTATTATATCTGATTCATCTTCGTATTCATTAATAACAACACTCGTTACCACAAAACTATCATATTATGTGACCAAAAATGTTGGTGTTGGTGCTTTCTATACTGCAGGGTTTAATGATAAGTTTGATAGTACTTATGCTGGTGCTAATATTAAAGTTAGATTTTAATTAAAATAACAATCAAAAACTTACGCTAATTTCCCTTTGTTCGAATCCCATTTCTCCCTCCAATATAAGCTTCTTCGATGACAGCTATATGTATGTTATATAATTGTGATAAATACCTCTTTATTAGTGACTACCTATATCTAAATATGTAATAAGGAGTATTTTGTGGTTTTACGATATATTTTTTGGGGTTCGGATGTTTGTTTTACAATCAAAATATAGTGTTATGTTTCAAGAAAATGGAGACTTGAAGGATCAAGTTAATGATTTAAAATTGCAAAATAGAAATTTGGAATTAAAAAACCAAGGACTATCTGATCAATTGGATAAAGCATTGAATAATCCTGATATCGAATTTAAACATATGCTTCTGAAATGTACTATTGAGTGTATCAACCATGTCGAAGGGGTTAGGGAAACCGTATTGTCTTCATATCAAGCAATTGAGTTAGAGAATCAATCGAGTGACAATATTAAAGAGTTACTTGATGTTTCAAGCCATTCTTTAAAGCATATCGTTTCTGAAATGCAAGACTTAACCCATAAAATGATGGGGATGACAGATAATATTTCTGGACTGTCAAAAATGGCCGCGAGTATAAGTGCGTTCGTTTCGACAATCTCAAAGATTTCGGACCAAACTAATTTACTTGCGCTGAATGCTGCCATAGAAGCTGCACGTGCTGGCGATGCTGGAAGAGGATTTAGTGTTGTGGCTGATGAAGTTAGAGCATTAGCCAATAATACCAATTCATCTGCAAGCGAGGTAGCTGAATTAGTGAATGGTATTATTGAATCGACGTCTGAGACAGTTGGTTCAGTAAATGATATCCAAAATAGTAATAGTCAATTATCAGGAGGTGTCGAGAAATTAAATGATGATTACACTTCGATTGTGACCCACTGCACTTCAATGAACCAAACAATTAACCATGCTTCATTACGCACTTTTATTCAGACTGTGAAATTAGATCATATTGTTTGGAAGGGAGAGATTTATGCCGTTGCATCGGGTGTTAGTAATAAGTCAATTGATGACTTTACAGACCATACTATGTGCCGATTAGGCAAATGGTATCAAAGTGTGGGGGCTGAAATTTATGGCAATACATCACCGTTTAGAAAGCTAGATGAACCACATCGAGAAGTGCATAAAAACGGAGTTGAAGCTTTAAGCTTAATATTTAACGGTGAAAAAAAACGGGCAATTGAACATTTACTCGCTATGGAAGAAGCGAGCAAAATGGTGATGAACTATCTTGATGATCTATCAAGTACTTGGTCTCATTCTACCTAACCTTATACCCGGCACTTTTCGGTCCCAGTCCTGTTTATTCAATTAAATTTTTTAACCAAATATGGCGTTGTGAATTACGATTACGGGTATGCCAAATTTTTACTATTTCAAAAGGAGATACTTCAAAAGGTGCTGGGGTCTGCGCGAATTCTTTGAATAATGATTTCGATAGTTTTGAGGGCATTGTCACTATAATATCAGTGCCTTTAATTAAAGAGGCTAGGGCGCTAAAACTTGGTGCACTAGCCACAATTTTTCGGTTTGCACCTAAACGTTGCAAGTCCATATCAATATCTGTTTTCTGCGAGTTATTAAATGACATTATGGCATGCGGTAATTGACAGTATTGCGCTAATGTTTTTGGGGCTCTCTGATACTCGGGATCGTAAAAACACACTTCTCTATCACTGAATAGTGTTGTTTGTACTAGATCGAGTTCACTGCTATCTAAGGTTGGAGATAGCACTAGATCAACCTCTCCTGAACGCAATAAACTTGCCCACTGAGATTGTGTTCGTGCAGGGGCAATGTGCAATGTACTCAATGGTGCTTGTACCCGAAGTTTTTTAAGTAACGGTTTGATAATGGTTTCTATCTCATAATCGCTAGCTGCGATGGTAAAGGTAGAAGTATCTAGCATGGGATTATATTGTTCAGGGGTGGCGAAATCTTGCATTGCGACGACAATCTCACGTGCTTTATCTATCAGTACATCTGCTTTTGGTGTCGCGGTAATACTTCTACCTGATTGTACGAACAAATCATCTTGTACTATCTGGCGCAATTGATTAAGACCGTGACTAACAGTTGATTGTGTTAATTCTAATGTCGCAGCCGCTTTCGTCACTGATTGGCAGTCATAAACGCTGATAAACATACGTAGTAAGCGCACATCTAAGGACGTGTAATCGATTTTTTTCATAGCTGGTATTTAACTCATGATATTTATTAATCCAATGTGACTAATCATAATCGTTTTAATCTCACAACAACAGATGGATATTTCACTATGATATTAAAACGTACTTTAGTTACAGCGACACTTAGTTTGGGATTATTGCTAGCGGTGCCGGGCTTTGCTCAAATCAAGATGATAGACGAACAGACAGAACAGTCTGTTGAAATAGCGCAGGGATTTTATTTCGATGTCATTAAGTATCGAAACCTTAATAATTTCTCTCGATATGTAGGTGAAACATACTTGCAGCACGCTCCCGCCTATGGTGACGGTCCTGCACAGCTAATTTCAGCCGTGGCGCTAGAGTTGACGAATGATCCTGGTGTTAAGGTAGAAATTTTGCGTACTATCGCAGAAGGTCCTTATGTTGCAATTCATTCAGCATGGACGGCAACCAGTGGCGATGTGTATGTCTATATCGATATTTGGCGTACAGAAAAAGGGAAGTTAGTCGAGCACTGGGACCATTATCAGAAGGTGCCTACAGAATCAGCGAATAAAAATACGATGTATCAAGGTCCTGACGCTGATATATATTCGCGACAGAACAAAGAGCAAAACAGAGAACGTTCACTGGCACTATTAGCGTCCTTTAATAATCCATCAAATGTATCTGCTGTTGATAATTTTGTTGCCGAGCAGTATATCCAACATAACCCCTATGTTGCAGATGGTCCGAAAGCGCTTGTTGATTATTTGAAAAGCTTGGCCTCTGACGGTGTTCGTTTAAAAACGGAGATAGCTAAAACGATAGCGATGGGCGATATGGTTCTCGTTCATTCACGCCAAACTAACCTCGATATTAAAAGTGACCTAGGCACAGGCTACATCGATATTTTTCGCTTTAATGACGAAGGAAAAATAGTAGAGCATTGGGATATAGAAGAAAAAGTTAGCGGTAAGTCTAATAACGACAATGATATCTTTGGTTACTCTAAAAAATAGACTTTTCTTGAACAGGTTTATATACACGACTATTTTAAATTCTAACTCAGGATTTCGAATGGTCGTGGTTATATGTCAGTGGGATAGAGGTATGTTTAATAAATTTAATGGACATAAATGTAGATTAATCCTAATTGTTATTGATTCTCATTAATAATTGAGTAAACTGAGCGTTATGTTATAACATAACCTCGAGGCAATAATGAAACAAGGCATCCACCCGGATTATCAAAAAGTCGCTTTTCACGATATAGCAGCAGATAAATATTTTATAGTCGGTTCAACGTTGAAAACGAATAGAACGGTAGAAATTGACGGTACAACATATCCTTATGTGCCACTGGATGTATCAAGTGAATCACATCCTTTTTATACGGGTAAACAAAAAACGATCCATAGTGATGGTCGTGTGGCACAGTTTAATCGCCGATTTGGTGGATTAAAGAGCCAAAAGGAGGTTTGATATGAAGGTTTTAAGCTCACTTAAAAGTGCTAAGCAGAGACACCCTGATTGCCAGATTGTGAAACGTCGTGGTCGTGTTTATGTTATCTGCAAAGCCAACCCTAGGTTCAAAGCTGTTCAGGGCGGCACCAAAAAACGATCTTGAACCTTAACACCACTGACAGCAAGTCATCTAACCAGATTAAAAGATTTAGAACTACTGTAAGGGGCTAAGGAATTAAAAATCCTCTTCCAAAGGAGTGGTCGCTCAAGTTTGTCCTTGGCATACA
>Ga0209396_1003285_pt1 | contig 16410 bp, 17 predicted proteins | sample GOMGulsemesocosm_6_FD_184638 | JGI IMG/M metagenome (GOLD analysis project Ga0209396, IMG submission 184638) | Methane-oxidizing microbial communities from mesocosms in the Gulf of Mexico - GOM8C Gulf of Mexico (SPAdes) (version 2) | ecosystem: Environmental > Aquatic > Marine > Cold seeps...
AAACTACCGATTCAATTGCATTTTTACCTTCCAGAGCAATTAAAGGCTTAAATTTAATTGAAATTCCACTAGAACAATCCCCAGATTCGTTTGATGTTATTGCCGCTTGGCATCCACGTTACAATGAGGACGCATTACAAAAGTGGGTTATTTCCCTGCTTGAAATTGAGTGATAAATGTTAATAATTTAATCATACATAAAAGCTCAATAAATTATCTTTCGATCCTACAAAAACAAAAAAACCGCTTTCGCGGTTTTTTTATTCAATTATCAATACTTAAGACACAAAATATCAATTCTTAATCTACATAAAACATAATTTTGTAGATTAATAGCAATATAATGGCTTCTTGCCCCCTATAATCTACATATATTTTATTTTACGGTTATCAAAAGCTGGCATAGTTCCTTCCAATACATCAACTACTTTATTATTTATAACACTGCACTCAATTGCCCCAGAGATATAGTTAATATTATGACTATTAGAACGAGTAAATTCACAGTGAATTATTTGTTCTGCATCACAAACAACTGCCAAATTGGGGTTATGGGTAACCATGATTATTTGCCTCTTTTGTTTTGCCTCTGTCAATACAGGGACCAATAGACTTACAATCGTTTCATTATCTAAATTCTCTTCGGGTTGATCTAGGATGATTGGTTTATTACCTTTATCAACCAGTAGATAGAAAATCAGAAGTAAAGCCCCTCTCTGCCCTGGTGAAAGCTGCCCTATTTGAGCATCTTGAAACATCAAAGTGTATCTAGGATCTAAGTACTCTAACCCAAATATGAAATCATAAACTTCGATAGCAGTCCGATCTTTCTTCAATAAGGACTCTACACCGGGTAATTTTGAAACTCCTTCAAGTTTGTCATGCAACTCTTGGACGAACTTCAGAAGAGATGACATATCACTTACATCATGCCTATCCATCATATCTTTAAGCACTGATAAACTTTCACTATCTCCTCTAAATTCACCAGTAGTTTGTTTTACCAGTGCAAACAATTTAGTGTAGATCAATTCAGGGGTGCTTTTTACCTCTGCTTTAAATTGTAGTTTATATTCATCGCGAATCAGGGCGTTATTTTGAATCAGTTCTTGGACAGGGTTAAATAAAGCTTCTCTGCTAATACGTTGTTCATCTAATCGATCAAAAATTTGTTCAGTAAGACTTAAACGCTGGGCTTGCAATGTAGCTCTACTGACTGGCAATTCATTTAACTGTTCGAGTCGATGCTTTAATCCTTCTAATGTATCAGGTAAATCTTTTAACCCTACTATTCCGACCTTTTTCTCTTCCCAAACTTTTAATAATTCTAAATATTGTTGATAACTCTGCTGTGGCCCATTTAATTTAGCACTTAATGGACTTCTTCTATCTATTAGAGAGTGCATATTGAGATCAAGCAATTGATTCATAGCTTCAACCTCTCTATTTCGAGTAGAAATATGATCTTCGATTTCAGATAGTTCTTGTTCTTTTATTTCTAATGAAATTAATGTATTAACATCTAGATCTAAAGTTATGGCATCATTTAAATAATCAGCTTTAAATTGAGTAATTGAGCGTTTAACAACCTCAACTCCTTCTTTAATGTTCAAACAAGATTTTTTCTTAACAGCCAGTTGTGTCAGTTCGACCTTATTGGCTTCCAGTTGAATTACAATAACCTCTATTTCGCGGGCAATGTCTGTTAATTCCGCAGAAGCTTGTTGTTGTTCTGTAGATAGCTCACTTGTCGGTTCAGGGACTTCTTCTGGTTTAACTTTCGTGTGCTCTAGAAGTAATCTTTCTTTTTGAATCAATAGTTCATTAATTGCTCTTCGAGTTTCATCTGACATTTGTCCTTCAACAGATGATATCTGTCGATTGACCTTATGTAACGCACTCCTTAAACTATCAAATTGACTTCTTAACGCGCTTTCTTGCTCCTCGATAAGTTGATCAAAGTTATGAGCACCTAATCTAGTAGCATCATCCGCATGAGAGAAAATAACAGATCTTAACTCTTGTTCAAAAGAATCTGACTGCCCAGAGACGTGAGCATTACATAATTCTTCAAAGTGTCCTTGCGGTATATACTTTACATACTCAACATTTTCATTTGCAGGGTCCTCATTTAAGTTTTTTTCTAAAACCTGCCCATCGCCCCAAGTTGCCTTTGCAATAAAATGCTTCGCAGGCTCCCCTGTTTTACCTCTAAAACGGTTTTTCTTTAAGAATGAGAAGTGATGGCTTTGTTTTGAGTTTCCTAATAATGCAATAATATCTGCTAAAGCACTTTTTCCACTGCCTTTATTACCAATAATAGCAACTAAGTCATCATTTAAAGTTAATTCAGTATTTTCCAGCCAGCGCTCACTAAATGCTGATTGCGGATTTTTTATTACTTCAAGTTTATCTATGAATATGCTCTTATTTTCTTTAACCAACTGAACTTTGGGAGGGATAGCTCCAACAAAAGAGCGTTTTGCGGGTTCTTTTATTGCCTGTTGTAATCCTTGGAAAGTAGGGTTAGCTTTTATCCAAGTAATTTTCCCTGATGGATAATCACCGTAGCCACGACGATCATTGTTACCTTGGACACCCGTAAACTGATGAGCATCACTGCCGGAAACAGCTAACCTTGGAGTATTTCCCAAGGCTCTCTGAAAATCTCCTATCCACCTTTTATTTGTTTCTGTTGTTACCCCTGCGAATGCAGCGCAAAGGTCGGGGGTTCTAGTTTCGAAAATGGGAGATGTTTCAAAAAGCCCCAATACATAAGCATAATGCTCTTGCCATTTCACATCAGCTAAACCATCATTAGTATTAAAAGGCATAAAACCTAAAGCCATATTGTTAGGTACACTCATAAGTGCTTTCTTATAACTTTCGCATGTTATCTCAGCGATCATTGAGCCAGCTTGAAGTGCTTTACCATCATAGTCATCGACTTCAGATTTATCAAACCCCTTCGAGCGCAAAAGATCCGCTCCAACATAACGTGCTAAAAACTTTAATGAGTAATCAGATAGGGGTCGATCGATTAACGCAATATTTAGCCCCGCTCGAAAGTCGTGCAAAACTTGATCATCTATTTCATTTGAAAAAAGAACATGAGCATTAAGACGGCCCTCCATCGGGGCAACTAGCCTTAACTCTATTCCTGGGAAAACTATTTTTTTTAATTCTGGAGCATCATCTTGAGATAAACGATGCTTAAGGGCAAACCAACCATCAAAAGTCCAATAATCCATAATTGCAAATACTGCTGGCTCAGCCGCATTAAGTGCATTGATCATTTCATCAACTAATGGTGCATTTTCAAGTGCACAAGGATCGCTATTAAACTTTTGACCATTCCAATGAAATGAAGCTGGTGTATGGATATGCAGATCCCATTGTCGCCATTCAGACCCATTAGGGTATTTACTATTACTCATCAATCGTCCTTATTTTAATAAATCCTAAGCTATTGCCTAATTCAAATATTTGCAGCTGTAATCATCAAGTTTGGTTCAAGTATCGAAATAATTTATCATTGAAATTTATAATAAATAATAAATAATGATGATTACATTTATAGTTAATATTACGGGACACCTAAGATCAAAGCAACAGGTAAAGCTTGTAAATCATCGACTTACAAAACAAAAAGTAACAACCTTATTTTTGTTTATCCCGACGTAAACCATCACTTATGAGCAGTTATATATCAGTTTAAAATACAAATATAAAAAACATTAAATATATAACTATTTTTATATTGTTAAAAATAGTTATATGCGGTACTATGTACTCAAATTCAAATGAGGATAAGTTTATGACTGTTAAAAAAAGATACCGGATAGCGTTAGAAACAAAGTTAGATCAATTACATCATCAAGGATATGCTATTTTTGAACGATGGGAACTACTCGCTTGGTTTGATAAAGAAAGACTCACAAATGTTGTCTGGAGAGAGATCCAAGATTCATGGGAAGAAATTTTTGGTTTAAAAGAAGGACAGAGGCCACTTCAAGTTATTAAATGTGACTTAACCACAGCCCCTCAAACTTTTGTAATAGTTCAAGCTGACCGAATTGAAGATATGGATGATTTAGTTTAGTTAAGGAGAAAGGGACAGACACTAATAACCAACAAATTATCTTTTAACCCTACAAAAACAAAAAAACCGCTTTCGCGGTTTTTTTATTCAACTATCAACACTCTAAATCAAAAGATTAGAACGGGATATCGTCGTCCCAGCCTTCGTCTAAATCTGGTGCTTTAGCTTGTTGTGGCTGTTGTGCAGGGGCTTGTTGTTGAAAACCACCTTGCTGTTGCGGCGCGGCTTGAGCAGGAGCTTGATTGAAACCACCTTGCTGAGGCGCTGCTGCTGGTGCTTGTTGTTGGAAGCCACCTTGTTGTTGCGGCGTGGCTTGAGCAGGGGCTTGATTAAAACCACCTTGCTGAGGTGCAGCAGCAGGAGCTTGTTGTTGGAAACCACCTTGTGGTTGTCCGCCTTGAGCGCCTTGGTTGAAGCCACCAGCTGGTTGGCCACCGCCTTGACGTCCGCCAAGCATTTGCATAGTACCGTTGAAGCCTTGAACAACTACTTCTGTTGTGTAACGGTCGTTGCCGCTTTGGTCTTGCCATTTACGTGTTTGAAGTGCGCCTTCAATGTAAATTTGAGAACCTTTACGTAAATATTCACCAGCGATTTCAGCTAATTTACCGAAGATAGACACACTGTGCCATTCAGTTTTTTCTTTTTGCTCGCCAGTTGTTTTGTCACGCCATGACTCAGAAGTTGCCAATGTAATGTTGGCAACGGCACCGCCGCTTGGCATGTAGCGGATCTCAGGATCTTTGCCTAAATTACCCACTAAAATTACTTTATTCACGCCCTTGCTAGCCATGCTGCTCTCCTAAATTCTATCAATTTTTTCACTGGAGCAAGAGATTAACACAGCGCCAGATAATTACAATTTTTAAGTGGTTAATCCGTGCAAAACATCACGGGCATTAGTCAAATCAAAACGCTTGGCATCAACCTTTAAATACGCTGCTTTGTCGTCAACAATCACAACGGCTTCTACAACACCAGAAACCTCCAAAAGCCTTGATACCATGCTTTGTGCCGATTCATTGTCTGTCACAGCGGCATCTAACGTATAGGTTTTAAGCACTTTTGGATTGATCATGCCTGCACTATAAAACCACCATAAAATGACCAGTACTGTTGATGTTGCGAACACACCGACAAGTCCGAGGTATTGATAACAAACACCGCCCAAAATGCCGCCCCAAAAGGCGCCGAAAAACTGACTTGAAGAATAGATCCCCATGGCAGTGCCCTTTTGACCCGCTGGCGCAAACTTTGCGATGAGCGATGGCAGGGATGCTTCTAAATAGTTGAACGCGGTAAAAAATAAAACAACCGATGCAAACAGGCCAATAAATGAATGTTGCAGTACAAACATCATCACCAGTGAGCCAGCCAACATTAATAGCGCCAGACGATAGACTTGCTTCATCGATTCCTTTTTAGCGCCAATAATAATTAAAGGCACCATCAAGAAAAACGATAACATTAAGGTAGGAAAATAGAGCTGCCAATGGTCGGTACTCGCCAAATCGAGATTGAGTAACATCAGTGGCAACACTACAAAAATGGAGGTTAACACCAAATGTAATACGAATATGCCCACATCTAAACGTAACAACTGACCGTCTTTGAGCATGTCTTTAATGAGTTCTGGCGCGGCTCTCGTATCGCCTTTTGGCGCTCGACTCACCGCATTGGGCACGATAAACATCACCACTAACATACCTAATAACGCTAAACCACTGGTGATTTTAAATAAGCCTGTTAAGCCAACGCTTTCAACTAAAATGGGACCCACAATGAGAGAAACAGCAAATGAAAGGCCAATACACATGCCAATAATGGCCATGACTTTGGGACGCTGACTATCACGGGTTACGTCGGCGGCTAGCGCTAAAATCGTACTCGCTATTGCTCCCATGCCTTGTATAGCGCGGCCGATGGTTACACCCATCACAGAATCGGAGTAAGCGGCAACCAATGAGCCGACACAAAAAATGACTAAACCAATGAGAATAATGAGCTTGCGGCCATAACGGTCTGACAACATGCCCATGGGAATTTGTAAACACGCTTGCGTTAGGCCATAGGCACCAATAGCAATACCCACCCATAAAGGAGAGTAGCCTTCTAAGTCTTGTCCATAGATAGCAAATACCGGCATTATCATAAACAAACCGAGCATGCGCAAGCCAAAAACCAAGGCTAACGATATGGCAGCACGTTTTTCTATTGAATTTAAACCACTCATTTGGTGTGCTTTTGTCCCACTAAAAAAACGGATTGTATCATGATTTAATTCACTGAGTTTGATCCAAACCTCGTTAAATTAATATAAATCGAAATGCAGTCTGTTCGCTTGTTTTAAGCTGTCATAGTCTTTGTCTAACAGCTTTTTAAGCGCGAGTTTAACCGACTCACCCATGCCTGCTTTATTGCCACACACATAAACGTGCGCCCCCTTGTCAAACAACCAATGATAGAGCTGATGATTTTTTCGCTCAATGACGTCATGCACATAACGCGGTTTGTCGGCGCTTAGCCAAGCGGCATCTCGTGAAAATGCATAATCTAGTCGGCTAAGTGTGTCCATTAATACGTAATCATCGAGCTCTTCATTAAAGTAATTGTCGTGACTGCTATATTGTTCGCCAAAAATTAGCCAATTGTTGCTAGCACCTTGATGATGACGCTCGGCTAAAAAACTCATGAAAGGCGCGATGCCGGTACCAGCGGCAATCATAATTATTGGGGTGCTTTTATCTGGTAATCTAAAACTGTCGTGTTCTCTAATGGCCACCTTAAATGATTGCTCTGGCAACGAACTGCAAAGCGCGGATGACGTAAAACCTAAACTACCATCATCTTTTTTAAGCTGACGCACTAACAAGCGAATATGATTGTCATTAGGTTGGCTGGCAATAGAATAAACACGGGGCCGTATTTTAGATAATTTATCGATCAATTCCTGGGCGCTGTTAGCCACTTGGTTTGTCCATTCTAGCGCTGTTAATGCTTTATTTAACGCACATTGCTCACCATCGAGTGTAACAGTAGTTTGTGGTGCCAAACCAAATTGGAGTAGTTTTTCGTCAATATCATGAATCGGGGTTGGTGTTAATATTTCCAACAAGTCGCCCGCTTGATAGCGCACATTGTCTGCTTGAATCGTAATAGCATGTGCCGGTCGCTTAGGTTGTTGACTGTTTAAACAGTCATTTTTTACAATAGTGCCTTCTAGCCAATGGTGCTCAATGTCATTACTCTGCCATCCCAGCATTTCGCCAATTTTTAACCACCAGCTGCCAATGAGTGATGGATCGCCTCGATCGATCTCTTGAACCGGGTGCATCGATACGGCGCCTTTATCACCTAATAAACTCGCCATTTGATGACCAAAGGCACAAAAGTGTGGATATGCCTTGTCACCCAGTGCTAATACGGCGTAACTCAGATGGTTTAACGACTGCTGGCCTTGACTTAACGCTTGCGAAAACCCTAATGATTTTTCAGGTGCTTGGCCGTCGCCATAGGTTGAGGCAACGACAAATAATTGGTTATATTCCATTAAACATTGCGGGGTGAGCTGTGAAAATGCGCGAATGTCACAATTAACCTGTGACGATTTCGCCATCTTTAAGGCGACATTTTTTGCGGTACCACTTTGACTCGCATAGGCGATAAGCGTTTGATTGCCAGCCGTTAACGCATCACGTTTGTTCATTCGTTTAATCACGACATAAACAACAATAATCGTTAACCCAATAAACAATAGCTGCGTTAAATAGGTTAAGTCGAGTTGGTGGGGAAATGTTGTATAAACAAAGCTACTGATTAAATAAGTATAAGCAAACACCGAAATAAACAGCCACACTTTGTGTTTAGACAACCGCATAACCAACCAATAAACACTCATCGCAAACACGCTATAGAGGCTCAAGCACCATAACGAGAATAACGACAACATCACGTTACTCTCTCGCGATGACAACACAGCAAGGGCGTTATTTAAATCAAATGAAGCACTCTCTTTCATTATGGCTAAGATGGTTGGGCTGTTATCACTAAGATTATGAACCACATAAAAGAAAATAGATTGATTGTTGCCCGAGAACTCAAACCATATGCCCGCCATCATGGTAACTACCACACTCGTCATTAATCCACCGACGAATAGACTCAGCAACAATGCTCGTCCTGCCCAATAATTAAAAAGCAAAGGATTGAAAAAGGATTTTAGGGTTAATGGTGTCATGCGTGAAACTCTTATTCTTACTGATGTTTATCGTTGCATTTTCACAACAAACAAATCTAAATGAAAATAGTTCTCATATAGTATTGCATTACATTCCCTAAGACTAGTATTATGTCGCCTTAATTTACAAGGGTCGTTTACAGTCGATGCTGCTAATAACACAACTCCAATAATTAGATTATGTCTATGTCCTCTTCTAATTTTTCTATGAGCGCTATCGTTCGTGATATTCACATTTTCAGTGCCATGTTGGTGTTGTTGTTGATGCTCTTTTTTGCCGTGTCTGGCTTTTTTCTTGCGCATCCAGATTTAAGTAATGGTGATAGCCCAACCACTGAGCAAATTATAACGCCACCACCTTGGCTTGATAGTGCCAGCTTGTGGGATGAGAAATACGTACAGCATGGTTTGAAGTTAATGCTATGGCTCGATAAAGAGTTTGATGTGCGCGGCGTTGATTACGAGTTTGAGTGGGACGACATGGACAACCTGCTCATCATTAGTTTGCAGAGCCCCGGTGGCAACACCTTGGTGGAATACTATATTTCTGAAAAGCGCATAGTTGTTGGGCAAAGTCCGTTTAGCTTTTTAGACATGCTCAATAATGTACATCGGGCCAAGCATACCAGCACCTTGTGGAAATATATGTCGGATGCCAGTGCCATTGTCATGCTGTTGTTTTGCCTCACGGGCTTGTGGCTCGCTTTAATTCACAAAAGCACGCGTAGAGCTAGCAGTCAATGGTTAATCGCAGGATCTGGCGCATTTGTTTTAGCACTTTATTTGATGCATTAGTGCGAAGCTAAAACAACGAATTCAAATAAAAAATTAACACTTAATCAAAAACTTAACCTACACCTACAAAATGAGGGAATCATGAACAAAATAGTTAGTTTCATTATCATTACATTATGCTTGTTAGCCAGCCTAACTGCTCATGCTGCAACAACATTATCGGTCGATTTTTCATTACCAAAATTTGCCCAAGAGGATTATAGAAAGCCTTATGTTGCTATGTGGGCAGAGCATAAGGGCGAAAGTGATAACTTACTGCTATGGCATCTAACGAAACGCGATACAGACAAATGGCTAGTCGATATTCGTCGATGGTGGCGTAAAGAAGGTCGCTATAGTGACAATAAATTCGATGGTATTACGGGAGCAACTAAAAGCGCTGGTAAGCATCATGTTGAGCTAGACGTTTCAAAATTAAGCGAATTTACGTTATTCATCGAAGTGGCCCGTCAAAAAGGTGGTCGCTCTATTGTTCGTCAAAAAATCAATCTCAACGGCAATCAAACACAATTCAACATCGCAGCGACCCCAGAATTGGGCGCCGTGACTATTAAGGTAAATAAATAATGAAAACTAAATTAATCACTCTTATCTCTGCTTCAATGTTAATGGTTGCTACACAAGCCAGTGCACATGATCTTAATATGTGGCCAAGTAAATTTAATATCCACAGCAAGACACCAACCGTTGTTACTGTCGATTTAACCTTCAGTGAACAGGCATTTAGATTAGACCATCCAGCTTCTGCTGGCGGCTTTAGTGCATTAGATCCTGAAGGAAAGCCGATGCGCCGTGTTGGCAACGCTTATCAAAGTGCTGATCGTACTACCTTTGATTTCCCTATTTCACAACAAGGGACTTACACGCTTTTATACCAAAACATGCCGCGTTACACGACAAGCTATACCGCTGGCACAAAGAATAAGAAAAAACGCTTACGTTTAGACAAAATAGCTGCTCAAAAAGAATTACCTAATTCGGCTAAAAATATAGTGACTAAAAAATCAATCACTAGCGGCATCGCCTTTGTAACAAACACCTTGCCATCGAAAAAAGCTTACCAAGCAACTGGACGCGGTTTAGAAATTACGCCAATTACGCACCCGTCTGATTACGTCACCAACGAAACTATCACCATGTTAGTGACTTACAACGGCAAACCACTAAGTAATAGCGAAGTTTCACTACAACGTGATGGTTCACAATATAGTGCCAACTCAACACCAAGCAAAAGTACCACAGATAAAAACGGCGAACTTAACTTCATGTTCAAACAAGGCGGACTTTACGCATTAAGTGCTAAGCACAGCGCAAAAGAAGAAAACGCTTTATATGACGAAGTCGGTTTCCGCTTATTCTACTCATTTGAAGTTGTTTTTGAATAACAGAACATACGCAGTTATGGCCGTCATTGACGGCTATAACGATTAAAAGTCACCATAGGTAAAAGCTATAAATAAAATCGGTTATACCGTCTTTCCAACCATCTCCTTAGTCGTTACATTATCCTTTTAACTCAACATAAGAACCCACTCATGACTAAATTACTTTCTTCACTAACTAAATTTGTGTGCACCGTTATTGCCCTTTCGGCCATCAGTTCGACATCATTTGCTCATGGCAAAACATCGTACACATTGGACAATGAATTATCGTCAGTTAGTTTTGTGACCATCAAAAAACAATATGTGGTTGAACCGGCTATTGCCAATGAACTTACGGGATCAATTGATCAGGCTAATCAACTAAACTTATCAATTGCTCTTGCATCAATCGACACTGGTATTGGCATTCGAAATACACGGCTGAATCAATTGTTTTTTCAATCCGACATTTTTCCAACAATCAAAGTAACCGCCGCACTAACGCCACAAGATTTAATCGTTAAGAATGGCGTATCAAAAAAGAAAATTGCTATCAACGTTAATATCAATGGCCACGACAAAGTCTTTGAAACTCAAGTATTAGTCACCCAAGTTGGCAAACAGTTAGTTGTATCATCACTGTCTCCTGTTATTATTTCGGCGGCTGATTTTGCAATACCGGCCAAAAATATCATAGCCTTAGCAAAGACTGTTGGTGGCATTTCAATTTCAACAATCGTTCCTGTTAATTTTAATATTGTCTTTAATAAAAACCAACATTAGTTGCCGTAAAGATTATCAGTGAGTTACTGATAATCTTTAAGAATAATCGTGTTTTAAAAATATGGATCTATTTCAAATGAAAATCCCATCTGACATCGCCTGTGCCAATGACTACCGTGCTTATGCCAAAGAGCGGTTAGACGACGCCACATGGCATTATATTGATGGTGGCAGTGGTGATGAAATTACCAAAAATGCTAATAGATCCAGTTTTGACGCCATTAAACTGCGTTCACGAGTATTATGTGATTTAACAGGCGCGACCACAGCAACGACTCTTTTGTCTCAAACTCTGAAATACCCCATGTTAATCGCGCCAATGGCCTATCAAAAGTTGCTTCATGAACACGGTGAAGTGGGGGCGGTAATGGCCGCTTGCGCACAAGATATCGGTTTTGTTTTAAGCACTCTAGCGAGCAGCACAATCGAAGACATCGCGCATCACCACGCGCAGCATCAACAACCGTCACAACCAATCACACCTTTGTGGTTTGGACTCTATGTACAGCCTGATTTTAACGAAACATTAAGCCTGATTAAACGTGCTGAGAAAAACGGTTATCAAGCCTTAGTCATCAGCGTTGACGCCCCGGTTAATGGTCTTAGAAATCGCGAACAACGCGCCAACTTTTCACTGCCGCCCAAGGTGAGCGCCGTAAACTTGGCCAACAATAACAATGATGCGACTAACTACGATCAATATGCCCAGCCTGTTTTGGCGCGCATCGCTCACACGGCGCCAACATGGAAAACCGTGGCAGACATAATCAAACACACCAGCCTGCCCGTAATCATTAAAGGCATTTTAGATCCTCAAGATGCCGTCATGGCCAAAGACATTGGCGCCCAAGGCGTTATCGTATCAAATCATGGTGGACGCGTGTTAGACGGTGCACAAGCGAGCATCGTCGCCCTACCAGCCATTAGATCTGCCGTGGGTGATGATTTCACCTTGTTGTTAGATAGCGGAATTAACCGTGGCAGCGACATTTTTAAAGCCATCGCTTTAGGCGCCAACGCAGTATTAATCGGTCGCCCTATCCTTTACGCACTGGCCACAGCCGGTCCAATGGGCGTCGCACACGCACTTAAAATTCTGAAGGACGAATTTGAATTAACCATGGGACTATGCGGTGCCCGCAGTATTGAAGAGATAACGCGAGATAAGGTGATTGTTTAATATTTGAAAGTCTATTTATGCTTAGAGGAAGAAACCGTCCAGGTATTAATCTTTCATCTTGTAGGCAAAATCTAAAGGTGATTTTTGATAAAACTTAAACTCGATCAGGTTATTTGCAGGATCCTTGATAATGAATTTACCTGATGCACTGTTATCTTCGTTTGTTCTTTCATTAGGCGAAAGAACAAAAGGAATATTTTCAATTTCTACTTTTTTCGCGATAGATAACCACTCAGCTTTATTTAAAATCACACCGAAATGATCGATGGATTGAGCCTTCATGATTTCAGTTTCTTGATGAATAGTTAGTTGATGGCCAAAAAAGATAATATCTAGCCATTTACCTGTATCTCTACCTTTTTTGCAGCCAATAAAATTGACATAAAACTCTTCAACTAAACGTAAATTAGGAACAACAAAAGATAAATGAAATGGGTAAGTCAATTTGGAACCTCTCTATAAAATATTCTCTCCCATGAATCATGAGTAGAGCAGGTGTATTGGTTACAATTTATTTCTTTTGCAACCAATGTTAAAGCGTTGCGAGTAGTGGCGTTATCGGCTTATTAACTTTCATTTTTAATGAAGTATTCTTTCACCGAACTAAAATATATAAGTGCTAAAATTATACCATCAAGCACCATTGATAAGTCGTATAACAACCGTCCAACACCACTTGATACATATATACCACCAATAAAGTACCATGGTAAAAGAAATATTAAACTCAAGACATATATTTGTCTGGCCCAAAATTTAAAGGCAAGAAAGCCATACATTGAAAATAAAATAAGAATAAAACTTAAAACGCCAAAAACTAACTCAGCTGTCGAGATTGACTCATATTCTTCTTGTTCTAGTGCAAATATGTAGTCATTCACATTCTCAACCACTACATTTGTGATTATAAGATCATAAAATCCCGATGAGAGAGCTAGAACTACATATAAACCAATCAGAATACGAAAATTAACTTTACTCATTACAAATACACACCAATGAAATATTACAAATAATTCTACGGTAAACAGCGCGATATTTGTTCGCGTCAATTACACTGTAGACATAAAACAGAGTGCCAACTTAGCTTCAAAAGCCTATAAATACAACAAGTTATTTAATTTTTGTAGATAACTATATGTGATAACTATCTATTGTTACTTGCACTTTCTTGGGCAGACTTGAAACGGCTTTATCAAAAGACCAACGTACAAGCTCTTTTAAATAGTCTTCATTTATCGACTGGACATTAACAATCGTAACCCAATGAAATCTTTGCATTTACCCGTAATCAATGAATATGCAGGTTTTATGTCAGTCTAAAACGTCGGCTACTGCGTTGGGCTCAATCCCAATAGCTAGCTATTGCTCAATCACACGCCTTGTATCCTACATCTTATCTATCCCCTAAATTCCTGCAATCTCAATGGTCACGGTTATATCTAGCGGGCTTTATTCCCGGTTGATCTACCAGCTCTAGAAATCTATCAGGCGTAACCCTGAAACTAAAACGCCATTGCTCTGGTTCACTCGTTTTAAAATAAGCAAACTTCTTATCTTTTACTTTATACGACAATAAATTTGAAGGATGTCCAAGCTCTTCTGCAATAGAAGAAGGAAGTGATTTACAAAACTCTTTTAACTGCTCAATATTCATCTCGTCACTTAGGGTTAATGTTATTTCATAGGCCTATTAAAGAGCATCAAACGAGCATGCCATTTGCCAATATGACGGGAAGTAGAAATGATGTAGCTAACACTAAAGACCCTGTCAGTATTAGAGTTACCGAACAGATTCCAGCATGAGCCACGAAAGTTTTAGGCTTAGCCAGTGCACTACTGACAAATGCTTCAATTGCAATATTCAAGATCAACTTGGCTTGCATGTGTTTCACTTGCAACCAATGTAAAACATTTTTAGACTGTAATACCACAAAACCAAATATAAGCTCGATACCGCCCATATCAAGTAATGGCATGAGCTCAGGCATAAGCATCACTAAGCCAACAACGAATATACCAATTAAAGCCTTTTGAAATATATTAAGTTTTTTCCAATATTGCATTGCACTTTCCTGTACGTTATCAATTTATCCTCTCGTCAATCTAACTTTAAAAATAAAGAGATACAATATGTGATTGTTTGCAGGCGAATCACTTTAATAGCTTACTTGGCTCATTTTTAATTGCTTGAACAACGCCTCTTCACTTTCAGTAATACTTTTTCTTTCAATTAATGCTTGTTTTTGATCAAATAACGAATCTTGATGATCTTGAATTTGCTCACTCAGGGCTGCGCCTTCTTTTTTGGTAATAGCCCCTGATTTCACATTTTCACTCACATCACCTTTTGCTTCTTCTAATAAATCCATTCTCATTTCGATGCGTTTCACATCGAGATAATTAATGCCCAAGCTGTTATATAAAATAGCGGCATTTATCTCATCAGGTTGAATCTCAACTTCAATGGGATAATCAACAATTGCGTCTATATTATTTTGTAAATAATCAAAAGCCTTCAGTTCTTTATTGTCAGAATTGGAATCGTTGAGCTGTGCATCAGCCTCTGTTTTTATTTGGCTATACAACATTTTTATTGCTTGGGGATCTATGTTCGAAATTCTATGTGAAACGCGAGAATTATTAATTGCATTAGAACTTGGGCTATCCTCTTTTATTTCAGCGGCAAAAGATGAAGACTCGATAATATTATTATGTGTTGATTGCGCCTGCTGCCATTGTATTCTTTGACTAGTATTCAACGAAATAGATGAAGTCACAGTATTCCCTTACAGTATGTTAAAAATTAATTATTAATGGCTAATTGGTAAGCATAAAGTAAGCCAGAATATAGATTAATTTCCAGCGTGGGACTCAGGGTTATAGCGTTTAATTTAGAGTAAAGACTGTTGGAATGGCAAAAAATGGCAGTTGTATTGCCATTTAGGTTTATTGCACGGAAAAGAACTGCCCCCCAAAAAATTATCAGTACTTTAAGCCTTTAAATATATGAACCGCTTATTATTTTTACAAACCACTATTCTCTATTTTTGTTTGCAACAATGTAATACGATCATTGAGTTTTTTAAATGCAACTTGCGAATAAAAATAATGCAAAATAAAGGCAATAAAACCCGATGCGCCAACAGCAATCATGGGCTCTGTATAAAAGAGTAAAGCCAAGATAATGGCTGAGAATATAATGCATAATAATAGAAAGTGTATAGGTCCAAACATTTTTCTATTTTTCTGCTCTAACAAATTGATGTGTGAATTTAAATCCAATTACTTATACCTCTTTGGTGAATGGTCGTTGATAAGTAAGCTTATTAGTTCTTTGTTTTATTTTTCAGTTTCTTGTGTCCGCGATCAAATAGCTTCAGCCAAAATGCTATTTCAACTAAGAATCCTAGCAAAATGAAAATAAACATCCCTGTTGAACTGCCATAACTATAAAAACTAATTGCCACAACAATTAGAACTAAGAGAATTGACCATCTATATATCTGTTTCATTTAATATCCTAACACTGCAAACTATACACCGTAGTTTATCATTTAAACCGTTACAAAACCGCGTTCTGTATTTTCAAATTACAGTATATGGGAAATACACACAGGCCAAGATAGATGTCATCAAAACACCTATTAGAAACATGGAACCTCACTAAATGTGCGGTCGGCAATTGATTAACTCGTAAAAATGTAAATAGTTCAAGCGGTAATCAGAGGGATACTAGCACCATCTATAGTGGATTAATTAGCTACAATATTTGAGTCTCATTTCATCTATAAGAGAATATCTTTATTTACTCTTCGACTCTTGTATCAAGCGTGACAATAACAGGGTAGGATCAAGCCACTTTTGATAAAAATTTAGGCGTGCACTTTACGTGCTCCAATATAAAAACTATGAAACTAACCGAAAAAGCATCTCTTAATCACGCGTT
>Ga0209396_1003286_pt1 | contig 16409 bp, 18 predicted proteins | sample GOMGulsemesocosm_6_FD_184638 | JGI IMG/M metagenome (GOLD analysis project Ga0209396, IMG submission 184638) | Methane-oxidizing microbial communities from mesocosms in the Gulf of Mexico - GOM8C Gulf of Mexico (SPAdes) (version 2) | ecosystem: Environmental > Aquatic > Marine > Cold seeps...
CTTAAGGCAGCTTCACCACCTTTGTTACCCACTTTAAGGCCAGCTCGGTCAATTGCTTGCTCAATGGTATCGGTAGTAATAACACCAAAAGCAACAGGTAATGTAAATTCCATAGCAATTTGTGCTAAGCCTTTATTACATTCACCGGCAACAAAATCGAAATGAGGTGTACCGCCACGAATAACAGCACCAATAGCAATAATAGCGTCAAAACCGCCTTTTTGAGCAATACGTTTAGCTGCCAAAGGTAATTCATATGCACCCGGCACACGGATAACAGTAATATCTTCATCAGAAACATTACCATGACGTTTTAACGCATCAACAGCACCCTCTAATAAACTCTCAACTACAAAACTATTAAAACGAGAAACAACAATAGCAACTTTTTTGCCTTTGGCATCGAAATTAGCTTCAATTACGTTCATGGAAAAATCCTACTCGATAAAAAATTGACGCGATTCTACCAAAAAAGTGAAGATTAGGGTACTCGTTTATTTCGAAGCTCTTTTCAGAGCAAGTATTAACTTGTTTAAATATAAATCAACATAACCAGCATTTAATTCACGGCTAGCGCATTTTAATCCCAGATTCCAACAGGGTTGAACGATAATCATCGTCTAGCCCTGCCATTTTCTTTTTAGCCTTCATGCTCGCTTTTTTAGTCTCGTCCTGTTTGAATAACGCCATCGCTATTTTTCTCATCACGTTGAACACTAGCGGCCCTTGAGCCTTGCGTATCCTAGACTCATCTTCTCTGAACGTCATGTCCAGTATCCAATGCATGCTTTCTACTTGCCAGTGGCTGCGCACTGAGTTTAGCGCCTGTTCGGCGTTTAAGCCTAATGAACTGATGTACCAGCGTGATTCTGTCGTTTCTTTTCCTGTCGATTTATCAATAACATCGGATGTAACTTTAATGAGGCTTTTTAGCGCTTTCCATTGATACTTCTCTTCGAGCTAAGCTTTATTGATAAGTAATTGCTGGCAAGTTCTTGTTTCAATTCGTCCGTGCCCTGAATTAATTTCGATATGCTCACAGAACGTATCATCTGATAAGCCATCTCTAACACTTTTATGCCACCAAGCCTCTAACTCGGCCTGCATTCCTGAATGATTACCCTTGAGCGCTAAAATGTAATCCGCTTTATCTTTGATTATTTGTTTGGCTATTTCGCTTTGGCAACCCATCGCATCGAGCGTAATAATGCTATTTTCGATATCTAACATGCTTAGTAGCTCAGGGATTGCGGTGATTTCATTCGTTTTTTTGTCAACGCCGACTGGTCCTAAGACAAGCTGATGCTGGCAACTCCAAGCGCTAACCGTGTGGAGCGCACTTTTTCTATCTTTAGTTGAGAATGAACGACGGGCTGTTTTACCATCAATGGCAATAACATCGCTGCCAGTATTCTCGACGAGAGAAGATATCCAAGACTGAAATGCGCCTTCAATCTCATCACTCTTTAATCTACAAATCACACGAGCAATCGTATCGTGGCGAGGAATACCCGCATTAAAAGAGCCATACTTGCGTAACCAATCGAGTTTTATCTTTCCAAAATTTTCAATGTCTTCCCAGCCCTCTGAGCCAGATATAACGGCACTAATTGCAAGTAAGAGGATGTCCATCAGGTTATGTTTTTTACAACGCTCAATACGAGGGTCTGTAATTGAATTGAAATGTTGCAGAAAAGTAGCGCTCATATTAAGTGACCAAGGGAGTTATTATGCCTTGATCTGATCGCTACTTATTCTATAAGTTCAATTTATAATGATCTTGCCGTGGCATTTAATTAAAAACAACGTATTAAGTCCTTATAACGATTTACAAGCCAGATAACATTACATTATAATATTTCGATTACGGAAATATTTCCCTCTATTTTAAACTGACACGTTTTATTTAGATTACTTAAAAATTTCATAGAAGATAATTTTCAATGTCCCCTACCCCATCAAGTATTGAACAAGATGATGAAATAGATTTAGCTGAATTATGGCGCGCTATTTGGTCTGGTAAAATTACAATTATTATCGTTACCGCAATTTTCGCCATAGCTTTTGTTTTTTATGCATTATCAAAACCCGACGTATATAAAGCATCGGTATTATTATCTCCCGTTTCGTCAGAAGGTAGCGCTGGATTAGCGGGTCTTGCAGGACAATTTGGCGGTCTAGCCAGTATGGCTGGTATTAATTTAGGTAATAGTGGTGGAGATAAAACGTCATTGGCACTTGCGACATTAGAGTCTAGATCGTTTATAGAAAACTTTATTCAAAAGCATGATTTATTAGTGCCATTAATGGCTTCAAAAAAATGGGATATGGTAAATAACACTCTCACTTTAGATGATGAAGTATTTGACGAAAAAAATAACAAATGGCTTCGAGAAGCTAAATTCCCTATGAAAGCAGAACCATCATTATGGGAAGCATACATTGAATTTTCCAAACGATTATCTGTATCACAAGACAAAACATCATCTTTAATCACAATTGATATTGAATTTTTCTCTCCTAAACTAGCCCAAGAGTGGCTAAAGTTACTGGTTAGTGACATTAATCAATTTATTCGAGAGCAAGAAAAACTAGAAACTCAAGCTTCCATTGCCTATTTAACAAAGCAGTTAGAAAAAACCCAGATAAGTAACATGGAAACTGTTTTTTATACTCTTATTGAAGAACAAACAAAAACGATGATGCTCGCTCAAGTGAAAAAAGAATACGTATTTAAAACAATTGATCCAGCTCAAGTACCAGAGAGAAAAAGCGGTCCCAAAAGAGCGTTAATTGTTATTATGGGCACTATTTTAGGAGCCATAATATCTATAATATTTATACTTCTTCGTTACTTTTCAAAAAACAAAATAGATAATTAATATTTTGATACTAAATAGGCTAGTAACTCTTCTATTTGAAATGAGTAATGAAAAAAAATATACCTACCAGATTTAAAATATATACTTTTTCGGCTTGAATAATGTAATAAATGAGATATCGGATGAATATAGGTTTAATAACAGCCAGAGGTGGTTCAAAAGGATTGCCAAGAAAAAACATATTAGATTTGAATGGTATTCCCTTAATAGCATGGACTATTAAAGCAGCTCAAGAATCAAAAAACATTGACCGAATATTTGTAAGCACTGAAGATGAAGATATTATAAATATAGCTAAAAGATTTGGTGCTGAAATAATTATTAGACCAGCCAAATTAGCACAAGATGATACTAGTAGTGAGCCAGTTATAGAGCATGCTATTTATTATTTAAGGAATAACAATATACCTGTTAAAACAGTTTGTTTGTTACAACCGACATCCCCATTACGTACCAACATAGATATCGATAATTCATATAACTTATTTCAAGAAAAAGACACAAATTGCATAATAAGTGTGATTGAATCAGAACATAGTGCAAGTAAAGCATATAAACGAAATCCAGATGGTAGTATTTCTGGTTTGTTGTTTGAAGATGCACCTTATTGTAGGCGACAAGATCTCCCTGAAACTTACCATCCAAACGGAGCAATATATTTATTTTTAGTTGGTAGTTTTTTAAAAGAATCAAGAATACCTCGTACGAAAGTTTATCCATACATAATGGCTCCTTTGATGTCTTTAGATATAGATACAAAAGAAGACTTAATAAAAGTCGAAAAAATCATCCAAGCTAGGGAAATAAAATGACCAATCCAATTTTAAATATCAGTAACCGTAAAGTAGGCTTAGATTACCCTCCTCTTGTAATAGTAGAAATAGGCATTAATCATGAGGGTTCGCTAGATACAGCATTTGAGTTAGTTGATGCTGCTTGGAAGTCTGGTGCTGAAGTTATTAAACATCAAACACATGTCGTTGAAGATGAAATGAGTAAAGATGCGAAAAGCATTATACCAGGAAATACTGATGTTTCTATTTATGAAGTCATGGAACGTTGTGCCCTTAACGAAGAAGATGAAATAAAGTTAAAAAACTATATTGAATCAAAAGGAATGATTTTTATCAGTACCCCTTTTTCTAGAGCTGCAGTTGATAGATTAGAAAGAATGAATGTTGAAGCATATAAGATCGGCTCTGGTGAATGCAACAACACTCCTTTAATTGAATATATAGCAAAGATTGGTAAACCAATGATTGTTAGCACGGGAATGAACGATATTAATTCGGTAACTAAGACAGTAAAGATATTAGAAAAATATAATATTGAATATGCATTGTTACACACAACAAACCTTTACCCTACTCCTAGTCATTTAGTTCGGTTGGGTGCTATGGTTGAACTCAAAAACAACTTTTCTAATGCCGTAATTGGATTATCAGACCACACCACTTCAAATTTAGCCTGTTTTGGTTCTGTAGCTTTAGGCGCTTCAATTTTAGAGAGACATTTCACGGATAAAATGGAACGACCAGGACCAGACATTATAAATTCTATGGATCCTATAGCTTTAAAAGAATTAATTATCGGTAGTGAAGAATTATTTAAGATGCGAGGAGGAAAGAAAGAAGCTGCAAAAGAAGAACAAGTAACAATAGATTTTGCTTTTGCCACAGTTGTTTCAATTAAAGAAATCAAAAAAGGTGAGTTATTCACCCATAAAAACATTTGGGTGAAACGTCCTGGAACTGGTGAAATTTCAGCAGAGAACTTTAACAAGCTCCTAGGTAAAAAAGCTACAAAGGATATTGATATAGATGAACATATAAAATGGGTAGAAGTTAGTGTCTAAAAAAAGAGTTATTTTTCTTACAGGAACACGTGCTGACTTTGGTAAATTAAAAAGCTTAATTTACCAAGTAGAAAATGCACACAACCTAGAAGCTCATATATTTGTTACCGGTATGCACATGTTATCTAAATATGGAATGACGGTTAATGAGGTTGTAAAATCGGGTTTTAATTCAGTTTATAAATATATTAATCAAAATCATTCAGATTCTATGGATATGATTTTATCAAAAACCATACACGGTTTATCAGATTACATAAAAGAACTAAAACCAGATATGATAATTGTTCATGGTGATCGAGTAGAAGCATTAGCCGGCTCTATTGTTGGAGCATTAAACAATATAATTGTTGCTCACATAGAAGGAGGTGAAGTTTCAGGTACTATTGACGAATTAATAAGACATTCAGTAACTAAAATGTCTCATTTACATTTTGTATCTAATGAGGAAGCTAGGAAGCGCTTGCTTCAATTAGGCGAATGTGAAAGTTCAATATTTGTTATTGGGTCTCCTGACCTTGATGTGATGCTATCTTCTAATCTACCTTCTCTAACACAAGTCAAAGAACATTATGATATTGAGTTTGAGAGTTATGCTGTATTTATGTATCACCCTGTGACGACTGAACTATCTCTTTTAGCAAACAACATAAAAGAAACAATCGATGCAATGATTAAAAGTAATGATAATTACATCGTTATATATCCTAATAATGATCATGGCTCTGAAATAATCATAAATGAACTGGCACGTATTTCAAACAACCCAAAATTTCGAATTTACCCCAGCATAAGGTTTGAATACTTTTTAAGCTTATTAAAGAATGCTCAATATATGTTAGGGAATTCTAGTGCTGGGGTAAGAGAGATGCCATTCTATGGTATAGCATCCATCAATTTAGGAAATAGACAAGCAAATAGGGCTAATGCTAATTCGATAATCAATACTCCAGAAAAAACAGAGTTAATTCTCAAAGCCATCGAAAAAAGTAAAACAACAAAATACTCTGCCGAAAGAGAATTTGGTCACGGAAATAGTGATAAAATATTCAGTTCGTTACTTGGTAGCGATGAGTTATGGGCAGTATCTAAACAAAAAGTTTTTAAGGACTTATAATATGCTAAAAATTCTGCACATTGCATCTTTTCAAGGGAACATTGGTGACAATGCTAGCCATTTAGGTTTTTTATCAATTCTTAAGGCGATAAAAGTAGAGGCTGAAATAAAAACACTTGAGATCAGAAAAGCATACAGAAACTATAACTTAGCAGATAAATTAGTATTTGATGCCTCATTTGCTGAACTTGCAAATACTTTCGATTGTATTATTTTTGGAGGCGGTGGCTTTCTAGATTATTGGGTTGAGGGTAGTATTAATGGCACAACGCTTGATATTGACAATAATATATTTGATTTAATTAAGAAGCCTATTTTAATATCAAGTATAGGTTCGAATCCTCATAGAAAAGTTCCAGTAGAAAATTATAAGAAATTTGAGAGTTTTTTAAATTTTGTTAAAAGTAATGAATCAATACAAATAGCGCTCAGAAATGATGGTTCTTCTGAATCTATAACAAAGGATTTTGGTGATGATTTAGCTTCAATATTCCATCAAATCCTAGATCACGGGTTCTTTTATAACCCAATATCAACTTCAAACAGTTTAAGTATAGAAAAAGAATATGCCGCTATTAATATAACAAATGACCAACTAGAAATGTATAATGAAGGCCGAAAATCTATAGATAAAAAATCTTACTTCAAAGAACTTGAAAAGTTAGTTACCTTTATAATAGAAGAAAAAAAGCTTAAAGTGGTTTTTGTACCTCATATATATAGTGATGTGATAGCTATCAGCGAATTTATTCAAACATTACCAGATCATTTTATGAGATCAGAAATAATAATAGCACCATGCTATCAGAGTGATAAAGCTACGGACTTTAACTTTAATATATATAAAAATAGTAATCTCGTTATTGCATCACGATATCATGCAAATGTATGCTCGATGAAATTTGGTAAGCAAACTATAGGGCTGTCTCCCTTAAGACGAATTAAGCATATACACAATCAATTCATGCCTGAAGATACTTCATTCTTTATAGAAGAAAATTTTAGCGAAAAAGTAATAAACTCAATAAATAAAAGGCATCTCCCAGATTTAGACAAATTAAATAATGAAAAACAAAAAACAATAAATTTTTACTCTCATTTTTTTAAAGATTTAGAGCGTAATAAATCAATAACTGTAAATATAAATTAAAATGTTATTAAGATATTTAAAGAAACAACTATCGAATATATATAGCTTCATATATTGGGTAATTAAAAGTTATAAATATAATCTAATTATTGACTCATTGAGTATATCTAAGGATTGTGTATTTGAAGGAGACAATCAAGTAAGAAGTGGTGTAACAATAAGTTCTGGTTGTCGATTAGGAAAAAGAACTTATATTTCAGGTCCAAATACATCGATAAATTCTGCAACCATTGGACGCTATTGTTCAATAGCTATGGGAGTGAAGCTTGGACTTGATGAACATGATTACACTAAAATATCTACACACCCATTTCTATATTCATCAAAATTCGGACCTTTTACCAAACAAAAAAATAGTGTTCAAGCGAAAAACAATGTAATTCTGAAAGATGATGTATGGATAGGTTGCAATGCTATAATTATGAGAGGGGTGACTATAGGTAAAGGCGCTGTTGTTGCCGCTGGGGCAATAGTTACAAAAGATGTGCCTCCATACTCAATAGTTGGAGGAATACCAGCAAAAGTAATAGGACAGCGTTTTGATGATGATACAATAAAGAAGCTTATCACTATAGATTGGTGTGGGTGGAATGACTCAATTATTTTGCAAAAATTTGATAATTTTCACAACAAGAATTTATTCTTAAATTCAAAAAACTAGGTAATCCAAGCATAAAAACAACAAATTAATTGATCTCTTTTTCTATTGTGTTGGGATAGTATTACAGATCAAAAATTTACTTATAGGCATATTTAATGAAGAAACTCGATTTTATAATTCTTGTCGAACATATTTCTAGAGAAATGGAAAGTGCACAAAGATTAGCGAATGAACTTAATAACTTAGGTCTGATTGGAGCTATATTTCCTCTGCATTACCTCAGACATATAAGAAGTTTAGCGGTACACCCCAAAATAGTGATAGCTCCCTTCTTCTACAGTGCTCAAAATAGACATCACATAGATTTTAATAATTTATATGACAACGTATTAGCCTTAGACCTTCATGCTGAGCAAATATGTGATGAGACGACTAAGAATATGAGGATGCCACAAGATGATTATGCTAAGTCTATTCTCCATATTAGTTGGAGTGAAAAGTTTTCAGAATATTTAATAAGTTGTGGTGTAAAAAAACATCAGATACTAATATCGGGTTGTAACAGGTGTGATGGTCTAACTAGTAGCAATAATAACAAATCAATAGATGTATTAATATGTACTTCATTTTCAAGAACATTTGTTAGTGACGATTATATCGAGCAAATGCTCTCAAAATTAAGTTTTGACAGAGAGTTATATTTACAAAAAATCAAATTTACTAGAAAAGTTAGAGATGCGTACTTTACTGATATAATAGGTTACGCTAATACAAATTTAAATAAAAGCATAGTAATTAGGCCCCACCCTTATGTATCATTAATTGACTTTGAAAGTAAACTATTGGAAATTAATAAAATATCTACTTTACCAAATAATATTAAAGTGTTGAGAGATGGCTCAATACAGAATGCAATTCATAAATCTAAAACAGTTATAGCATGGCAGAGTAGTGTTATTTTAGACGCACGAATAGCAAATACACAATGCTTAATGTTGGAACCTTTTGATACACCTGATTACATGAAAATATCTTTTTCAGATGTAATCCCTAAAATTAAGACATTAATAGATATAAAAGACCTAACTTATGATTACACAAAACTAGACCAGTATATCAATAATATATACGGTACTATAGATGGGAAGTCATCGTCACGAATAGCTAAGTGGGTCCACGAAAAAACAATATCTATTGAACATAATAAAAGTATTAATAAAACTAAATTTATTAAATTAGCATTAAAGGCTGTGACTTCCGATTATACAATTTTATTGTTACGTAAAATGAATTTACTTACAAAGTTTTTCCCTCTTTATAAAGGCCTGGAAGAAGACTACTTTAAGCCAATATATTTTACTAAAAATGATAGTTAACACCTTTATATTAAGGCTCTTTTATATGGGAGCTGGACTAATCAATATTAAGCTATTCTTATTATTGTTAGATAACGAAAGTTATGGCACTTACGCATGGATTGTTTCTTTTTGCTCACTAGGTTCCATGTTTTCTTTCTTAGGCATTAATACAGAGATCTTTAGACGTTTATCTACTAGTAAATTTATCAGTAAAAATGAATATATAATTCTTTGGCTGGTGTTAGCTCTCGCATCCTTTAGCTTCATTTTATTTACTGAGAAAATTACAAAAATAAAATTAATTGAGTTTACCTTACTATATTTAATAACATTTATTTTAGTGAAAATTTTATTGATTCCAAGTAAAGTAAAAAGCAATGTATTATTAATTGACTATTTAAATACCGGTATATTTCCTGTTACATTACTTCTCAGCCTTTCAATATTAACAATATTTGAAGCCAACGATTTAAGCACTTTATTTACTTTTCATATTTTAATATCGCTATTATCTTTAGTTATAATACTGTATTGGATGAAGAAGAAAAAATATTTATTTGTATTCAAAGTATCTAATCAATCTAATTTAAAAGGCTTTGTTTCAAACTCTTTATATTTATTTGTGACATCCATTTCATCTTTATCATTTAGCGTTTTAGATGTTTTTATTTTAGGCTTATTTATTTCACCGTCAGATTTAGCTTCATATGTATTCATTACAAGAATATCTTCTGTGACTGCTATACCCTTGGGTTATTTAGTTTCAAAGTACCAAGCAAGAATTGTTAAAGAAAATTCTATTATTTTTCCTGGGATGGTTAAAGTTAAAGTACAGTGCATAATTTTCATTGTGGTTAGCATGTATATGTTCTATTTATCTGAAGAGCTAATTCTATTTTATTTCGTCGGTGTAACTAAATACCTTGATTTATTTTATTTATTTTCATTAATGTACATTGTAAGAGGGATGTTTTTTGAACGGTTGTTATTTGTTCAATTTGTAGCAGCAATGAAAAAATATTCAATATTTAGCTTTTTCAACATGGTATTAACGATATTCTTATTGTATATATTTGCATTTAAAATAGACGTTTTTTCATTCTCCTTAGTTGTAATTGTTGGTCAATTGACACCAATTCTATTTTCTATTATTTATTCCAATAAGCCTAGGGTCATTTAGTGGTTTCTAAAATTTTTCATAATAAGAAGTAACACCTTGATATGACTTTATTAAATTCATTCTTTATTTTATCTCTCATTCTACTGGGGTTCGATACACCTATATCACTATTTGGCACCAGTTTTTTAAAACCTGTTTACCTTGTTTTTTTCTTATCGTTATTGTTAACTAGCAGAGGTGTAAGTGTAAATAAATTAATGTCGTCACTCTTTTATTTATACGCATTTTACATACTGTTTTTTTTAGCCATAAGGCTGGTTTCAAATGAAAATTTGAACTCATCGTTTATTTATACATTTCACTTTATCATATATTCTTTTATATCCTTATCCATTTATAGTTACGGTAAAAAGATAGGTTTGAATAGACTTTTATACTTATTAAGGTGGACAATAAGCATATATGTTTTTATGTTATTCATTGATTTAATCACTTTACCTTTCAACTTTTCTATTTATGGAAAAATCACACAAAATAACGATTATAGATTTGGACAATTATTTAGTTCTGAGCCCAATTGGTTAACAATTCATTTTATAACTATTTGTTTATTATTCTTTGTGGGGGGACGCATAAACCAATCAAGAACAGGACTTCCATCAGCAGGAGCTATTTTATTAGATCTATCTTTAAATGGTTCTAGAGCCGCATTTTTACTACTTATAGGTGTAGCCCCTATAATTCTAAGGCGATGGGTTATCATGGCTTTATTCATTGTGCTATTAGCACTGGTTCTACCTTTAATAATTTTAGGTTTTGATATTATTGCCTTTTTACCTTATGAAATGACCTATGACATAATATCCTTAGATAAAAACCCTAGAATCAATGATGCACTCCATATATTCCCCCAATTAGAACCTAATCTAATATTTGGTGTTGGTTATGGAGATTTAAACACTTACACAGAGTCAATGTCCTGGCGAGAAGAATACCCAGTTGTAAATCAAATGTGGCTCCAAATTTTAGGTATGAGTGGGATTTCTGGTATCATATTTTGGTTATTTATAATTTTCAAATTAGCAATAAACCTTAAAGGGTTTTATAGATATTTTGTATTGTTGTTTGTTTTATTAATGCAATTACACAACTCCATGTTCATGCCTATTCCTTATATTGCTTTTGCCCTGACAATATTATTTTGGTCGTATGAGCAAGATAATATAAAGCAAAAAACAACTCAATTAAATAACTTAAAGGCTCTGTAATATCCTATGAAAAAAGTATTAATAGAAATTGATACACTAGGCGCTAGAGGAGGTATGGATCAATATGTACTACCTTTTATTAACGCGTTATCAAATCATAATGTAAAGTGTATTCTTATAACCAATAATGAAAAATCAAGTATTCGACTTAATACAAGGATAACAAAACTAGATTTTTTCTCAAACTTTTTAAAAGGTAAAAAAGCAAGCAGTTTATTTTGTTTTCTTTTAGGTTTAGTAAAGACATTTGCATTTTTAGTTTTTAGAGATAGAAAAGAGCAATATGCAGTGCACTTACATTTCTTTTCATATGGTTTTTTAGACTTATTAAAAATATTAATTCTAAAACCATTTGATATCAATATACACTCAACCATCCATGATGTAACTTCATTTAGAAAAGATTTCTTTTCTAAATTTTTTAGGAATTTTATTTTTAATAATACCTCTATATTGTTGGTTCATAATGAGACATCCAAATCGAATTTAAAAACTATTTATAATGGAAAAGTTAATATCACTATATTAAAGCATGGTAATTATTGCGATTTTGTTGATTGCTTTATCTCGGATGATTTATCAAGTGAAAAGAACTTAAATGGATGCTTTGATATAGGTTTTATTGGGCAAATAAAAAGAGTAAAAAACATTGAATTTATTGTTAATTCGTTACTTCCTTTAAAAAACTATTCCTTAATTGTGAAAGGAAAAGTTTCAGAATATAAAGAAGATGAGCTTAATTCTTTACTTACAAATAAAAATTTAAATTGTGTATATAAATTTGGGTATTTGGCTAATCATGAATTGATAGAGTCATTGAGAAATTTAGATGTTATTATTTTACCTTACAAAGAAATATATCAAAGTGGAATACTTCTTTTAGCAATGTCTTCTAAGGCTATAGTTTTAACATCTAACCTAGATGCTTTCAGGGAAATAATTAGCGACGGCCATAATGGTTTCATGTTTGAAGAGGGTAATCAACAATCATTTCAAGATAAAATAATGGAAATTAAGAATTTAACAAACAAAGATAAAGAAAAAATAAGAGATAACGCTAGAGTGTTCGTAGAAAAACATCATTCTTGGGATCTAATAGCAACTAAATATATAGAATTAGCATTATGAAAATCTACACCTACAGTCGGTTAAAAAACAGACTCCTTCTAGCTACATTTAAAAACCTACCATTTATTTCAGGTCATATGAGAGCAAACGTATATAAATACTTGAATATTTTACAGATAGGGAGCAACTGTTTTATAGGAAAAAATATTCATATAGATGATATATTTATCCGTAACATTATTATAGGTAATAATGTCATGATTACACAAAATGCGTCTATATTGAGTCATTTCTATGACATCAAGAACTCTAAAAATACAAGTAATCACGAGTTTTATTCTGGAGAAGTAAAAATTGAAGATAATGTATTCATAGGTATGAACGTCGTTATTGTAAAGCCAATAAAAATAAGTCATGGTGCCATTATAGGGGCAGGCGTTATTGTTGCAGAGAACATACCACCTAACAGCATAATAACAAATAACAATACCATCAGAGAATTTAATGAATAGAAAAAAAGGTTATAATAATATAATGATTAGTATTATTGGTACTGTGGGCGTACCTGCATGTTATGGTGGGTTTGAAACGTTGGTTGAGAATCTTTTAGGTTCTGAAATGAATAAGAAAAACATTACGGTTTATTGTTCATCTAAAAGCTATGTCGAGCGACTAGCGTCATACAAAAACGCTAATTTAAAATATATTCCACTAAATGCGAATGGTATTCAAAGTATTCCATATGATATTTGGTCACTTTTTAATGCTGTTATTAAGGGTTCTGACAATATTTTAATTTTAGGTGTGTCAGGGGCTATAGCACTTCCTTTTGTTAAGTTATTTTCAAAAGCTAATATTGTTACAAACATTGATGGTTTAGAATGGCGAAGAGATAAATGGGGTTATTTTGCTCAAAAGTTTTTAAAATTTTCAGAGAAATTAGCTGTTAAATATTCAGATACTATAGTGGCTGACAATAAAGGTATCGCTGATTACGTTTTACAAGAATATAAAATAGAGCCAAAAGTTATAGCTTATGGTGGCGACCACGCGCTAGTTCACAAGCCCACTAGTTCTGACGAGGGCTATGCTTTAGCTTTATGTCGTATCGAACCAGAAAATAATGTTGAAATGATTTTAGAAAGCTTCTCTAAAACAAGTAAAAAAATCAAGTTTATTGGTAACTGGAAAAATAGTGGTTTTGGTCAAGCAATGATGGCTAAATATAAGAACTTTGAGAATATAGAAGTTCTTCCTCCTGTTTATGAGCTATCTTCACTATTTGAACTTAGAATGAATTGCTCGTTTTATGTTCACGGCCACTCTGCTGGAGGCACAAACCCTTCTTTAGTAGAAATGATGCACTTTGCGAAGCCTATTATTGCTTTTGATTGTAATTACAATCGAGCTTCGACAGAAGAAAAAGCAGATTTTTTCTCAAGTGCTGAAGAATTAACCAAATTAATTAATCTGCCTATATCTGATAATAATGCATTTCACATGAAAGAAATTGCAGATCGCCGTTATACATGGAAAATAGTCAAACAACAGTATTTTGACTTATTTAATTAGGAGAAGGTAAGTACAATGCATAAAGGAGTTATAAAGGAGTTATTTTATCGTCCGGAAGCGGCACTCTCCTGTTGAAACATCTAACCACTTGCTTCATCAGTTAAGAAATGAACGTAATTGCATCACAAGTAAAGCTGCACTATTAACACCAGACCAGCTTGAAATTCGAGAGCTTAAAAACGTATTGCTCGCATTTAGGAAGAAAAATTTATTCTAAAAAGACTATAGTTCTCTTGATGTCAGACTCGCTGAACAGTTCACGATAATCATAACCCCCAAAGGGGGCCATGCGGTAAAACGTTGTTGTAGGTGTTCCAAATACACAGCTGCAGCTATAAGTATTGAGCAAAGCAGCGAGAGAACCATTCAACCTGAAAAGGTTGATGACTGGTACAAGAATAATTGCTGGTATTGCGACGATTAGAGGCTTACCGCCAAGCCGTTATGTAGCGTCTCGTTTTATGAAAGAGCAAGGTTTAGGGGGTTGTCAGCTTCCCAGTCATAAATTTAAGAAAGCGACACCAGAGCATGTTGCTATACCGAATACGCTTGAACGTCAGTTTGCAGTGACTAAACCTGATCAAGTTTGGGGTGCTGATATCATGTTTCACTCGGCTCAAGGGAGTACTTATACCAGCATAAATTATCGCAACTGTTGTGGCGTTATCAGATTGTGCAAAGTATGAGTCGTCGTGGGAATTGTTGGGATAACAGCTCGATGGTGAGATTATTCAATAGTTTAGAAACAGAATGGATACCAACAGCAGGGTACCGCCATTTATTGAAGCTGAAAATGTCGTTGTTAAGTATATTATTGGATATTACAGTCAGGTTAGACCGCATAGTTATAACGGTGGACTAACACCCAATGAATCAGAGAAAAGATACTGTATTGAATACAAATCAGTGGACAAAATTAGTCGATCTGACGTGGTTTAATGGATTTGACTACTCCAGTTAAGACATAATAAGCTTAACTGGAGAGCAGAAATGACAAAGCGTAAAAAATATACCAAAGAATTTAAACTTGATGCAATTTCTTTAGTCCGAGATCAAAATATTAGTATTGCCGAGGCGAGTAGAAACTTAGGGGTAAGCGCTCAAATACTTGGCCGCTGGATCAAAGAAGAGGCAAATGAGGATCGCCAAGATTTTCGAGGTAACGGCAAGTTAACACCAGACCAAGAAGAAATACGTAAATTAAAAGCGCAAGTAAAGCGCCTAGAAATGGAGCGTGAAGTATTAAAAAAGGCGACGGTCTTCTTTGCAAAAGAAACGAAGTAAAATATTCGTTTATTACCCAACACAAGAAGATCTGGCCTGTGGCATTGATGAGCCGCGTACTAGGTGTAAAAACTAATAATTACTATAGCTATCAAAAGCGTAATACAAATAAGCCTGACGATTCTACACATCAAGAAATGCTTGAATTAGTAAAAGATATTGCCGAATTTAGCAACAATACTTATGGTGAAAGACGAATTAAATCGGTACTTAATGCGCTGAGTTTTCCAGTGAGTCGATGGAAAGTTGCCAAATTAATGAAAGAGGCAAATGTTTGGGTTCGTTATAAAAAGAAATATAAATCAACGACCAACAGTGAGCACAATAAACCTATTTATAAAAATGAGCTTGAGCAAAACTTTACTGTAGAGCAGTCAAACCAAGCACTTGTCGGTGATATTACTTATATCTGGACTGCGGAAGGATGGCTCTATTTAGCCGTTGTTATTGACCTATACTCTCGCAAGGTTGTTGGTTGGAGCATGGGTTCAAGGATGAAGGCTCAGCTTGTATGCGATGCATTAACAATGGCTATTTGGCAGCGTCAACCTGAAGAAGGACTTATTGTTCATTCAGACCAAGGTGTACAGTATGCAAGTCACCAGTATAGGAAGTTACTTAAGAGCAACGGCTTTATTGGCAGCATGAGTAAAAAAGGTTGTTGTTGGGATAATGCCATAGCGGAGAGCTTTTTTGGCAGTTTAAAACAAGAGCGTGTGCACTGGAGAAATTATGAAACACGCTATGAAGCACAACAAGATGTAATGAATTACATAACCATGTGGTACAACAGTAAACGACTACATTCTTACTTGGGGTATCAAAGCCCTAATAATTTTGAATTGAAAATGAATGAGTTAGAAAAAGTAGCTTAACTAGGGTGACTGAATTTACTTGACCAGGTCATTCCTTTAATATTTTTGGCTAATTCTAATACAAGTTTAATGCCCTGCACATTAACACTAGTTAATTTAGCATCAATTATTTCACCTTTAAAATTAGTCTCTAAGTCTGAACGATCCCCACAAAATTTAAATAAGTTCATTTATTAGTAAAGCATGACTCATTTGGAAATGTTTTATCGTTAATAAATAATCTTTTGTTCTTAATTTAAAATATTTGTCTACTGCGACT
>Ga0209396_1003288_pt1 | contig 16407 bp, 11 predicted proteins | sample GOMGulsemesocosm_6_FD_184638 | JGI IMG/M metagenome (GOLD analysis project Ga0209396, IMG submission 184638) | Methane-oxidizing microbial communities from mesocosms in the Gulf of Mexico - GOM8C Gulf of Mexico (SPAdes) (version 2) | ecosystem: Environmental > Aquatic > Marine > Cold seeps...
ATTGCTGTACTTTTTGGTCTCGCTCAATTAGTTTTATTGATTCTTTTCCATAACACATTAGAAACTGTAGTACATGTTCAAATAGCCCTAATGTTTATCTTTTTAATTGTAATGTTTGGATGGTATAAATTTAACCATAAGCAATTATAAAGTTCTGTTAATCTCTAAAATGTAAGTTTAAGACATACTTTTCGACAAAATATTCTAACCATTTTTTTATGGTACCGTAATAATACAATTGTTAAAAAATAACCCTTCAATAATTCTAGAAGCTGACTTAACAGTTTCGCTTAAAACAAATTCAGTTTTGTTTTATAAAAAAGTAAAATTTAGTAGTTAATCACCTAATAAGTCAGCTTCTTTAATTATTATACCCCCCTTCAATATCTCTTTATTAATATCCTTCACTAATTTTGGTTCTTCATAAATAAAACCTGTATAAACCTGTACTAAAGTTGCTCCTGCATTTATTTTACCTAAAGCATCTTGTGCAGAGTGTATTCCACCTACTCCTGCTATCAGGAATGACTTGTTTGAATTATCAGATAAGTATTTAATTACCGCTGTACTTTCATCAGCAACTGGTTTCCCCCTTACTCCACCGTTTCCAATGGCATCTAGTTCTGTTTAATATCCCTGTGTAGTATTAAAATTTATTTTATACCCATATTTCTTGCTCTCATGACCAAGTTTTACATGCTCATGACCAAATTTTAAGATTTTAGTCTCGTAAAATTTAAATTTGAATTATCAAGGAATTCTAGGGTAGAATAGAAATAATAAATTAAAAAAAATGAAACACATCAAAACAAAATTAAATTACAAAGAATCATTTTGGTTAAAAAAAATGCCAATCATTACCTCTCTTGTATTACTTTCTCTTATTAGTTGTAAAAAAGAAGTGGTTAAGGAAGAGGTGAATGAAGATATTAAAGAAGTGACCAATTACGTATCCTTTGAATTGCCAGGTAAAAGAGGAACGGTAACACATCATAAAAAAGGAGCTATATTACCTTTTGAAAACTCATATTTACCTCTTCCAAAAGACTTTACAGGAACCTCTTTTTCTTTAAAACATGATTATCCTGTAATGGGATCTGTTGAAACACCTGAAACCTATCCATGGAAAGCAGTTACAGGAAACGGTGCCATAACTCAGTCCAATTCGTTAGCTTATGTAGAAGCTTTAAAACAGTATATCTCTACCGATATGAAGAAACTGCTTTATGATTATGACAACTGGAAACCAAATGCAGAGTCTTGGTATCAATCAATATGGTTGGGACAAGTAAGAGAACCTATTCATGGAATGTATGTAGGAAGTGCTTTTCCTGCTAAATCATTAGGAGATATACAAAAAGATTCTTTAACCACTTATGTATATACTTTATATGATAAAACAGCAGCCCAAACATTGAATAATATTTGGGGAAATGACTCCATAAATGCTTACGAACCAAATTTAAAAGATGCTAAAAAAACACAATATGCCGAAGGTAGTGTGATTGTGAAATTTGCTTTCGTAAATTACAGTAATGCCGATAACGATTGGGCTCCTTTAGATGGTTCAGTAGCTTGGGATGTATATACGGATGTACTTGCTGGTTCTCAAGGAGCAATAAAAGGAGCTACACCTACTATACGATCATTAAAGTTAATGCAATGTGATATTATTGTTAAGGACAGTAATGCATCGCCAGCAACGGGATGGGTTTTTAGTACACTTGTATATGATAATACGCTGTCAGGGGATGCTTGGGATAAAATGGTACCTCTTGGTGCAACATGGGGGAATGATCCTGATGTTATAACCTTAAACAAAGGCGCTTTAGAAGCTCCTGTTACAGTAAACAATTTATTAGAAGAAAATTGGATAAACCCAGAAACACCTTTATACTCACGCTCAACTCTTGGTTGGGATGGAAGATTATCTGGACCAAATGATGGAGCTGTATTAGGAAACCTTAAAGCTCAGGATAGTGTGCTTTATCATAATTTAGCATCTGTAGGATGTTTAGGCTGTCATAGTACTGCACAGTATAAAGACCCTTCCAATCTTGTACCAATGATACCTAATACAGGTACAGCATACACTCCAGGTTCACCTGAATGGCTTGCTTATTTCCAAAACCGACAAGGAATTACTCCAAAGAGTCCTGGTACCGACAGAATAGGTCTTGATTTTGATATGGTTACTTCTTTTAAAGCAATTCCAGCTTGGAAAGTAGCAACAGGAAGATAATATTTTACTAAAACTTAATTTAACCCCAGCAATCTCTTGCCATTAAATAGAGGTTGTTGGCGTTAACTATTTTATGATTAGCAGCCTCATTTTTACACAAAAAATCAGCGCTATTTTATGAAGAGTTCTTAAAATCATAAAGCTTCTATTTAGGAAATAGAAGCTTTATTTATATGTTCAAAAAAAGGGATTTTAAAGTCCTTTCAATATCGCTTTATTAATATCCTTAACTAATTTTGGTCCTTCATAAATAAAACCTGTATAAACCTGTACTAAAGTTGCTCCAGCTTCTATTTTATCAAGTGCATCTTGAGCAGAATGTATTCCTCCTACTCCTATTATCGGGAAAGCTTTGTTTGAGTTATCTGATAAGTATTTAATCACTGCTGTACTTTTATCAGCAACTGGCTTACCACTTACTCCACCGTTTCCTATAGCATCTAGTTCCGCTTTTGTTGCTTTTAGACCTTCTCTGTTTACAGAAGTATTTGAGGCTATTACACCGTCTATTTTTGTTTCAGCAATTACTTCAATAATTTCATCTAACTGCTCGTTATTTAAATCTGGAGCAATTTTTAAAACGATTGGTTTTTGAACAGCTTCTTTGTTATTCAATGTTTTTAAAGTTCCTAGTAATTCTAACAAGTATCCTTTGTCTTGCAATTTTGCATGACTTCCTACATTTGGACAACTTACATTTACAACGAAGTAATCAACATACGGATGCAATGCTTTAAAACACACTTCATAATCAGCAGTATAATCTTCTGGTTTGGTATCGGTGTTTTTTCCGATGTTCCCTCCTACTATTAAGTTCGATCGTTTGTTTTTTAAATTTTCTATGGCAGCTTCAACACCTTGGTTATTGAATCCCATTCGGTTGATGATAGCATTATCTTCTTTTAAACGAAATAAACGTTTTTTAGGATTTCCTACTTGTGCTTTTGGAGTAATGGTTCCAATCTCAATAAATCCGAATCCAAAGTTTGATAATTCGTTGTATAATTTTGCTTCTTTATCAAAGCCTGCTGCCAACCCAACTGGGTTAGGAAACTTTAATCCGAATACTTCACGTTCTAATCTAGCGTCCTTTACCTGATACAAGCCTCTAAATAAACTTGGTATCCCAGGAATCTTACTTGCTGTTTTTATTAAACTAAAAGTGAAATGGTGAATTTTTTCAGGATCGAAAGAGAAAAATATAGGGCGAATTATAGACTTATACATCAAAAAAATATTTGTGCAAAAGTACGCATACTTATTGGAAGAAAAAAGGTGGAATTCTCTAGCTCAATATTTCCTCTACTAATCTCTCTTTTTCATCGGACGCATTAACCCTTCTTGAGTTACTGAAGCCACTAATTTCCCATCACGAGTATAAATGTTTCCTCTTGAAAAACCTCTTCCACCATGAGTACTTGGTACATCTATGGAGAACAACAACCAGTCGTCAATATCAAAATCTCTAAAAAACCACATGGAATGATCCAAACTAGCCATTTGAGTATTTCCAAAATGTGCTTTACTTGCGTGAATATTTAATGCCGTTGTTAAAATATTATAGTCAGAAACATAAGTAAGCATTTGTTGTTTTTCTGCTAACGAAAATTCTTCCTTTGCACATTTAAACTTAAACCAAACATCCGAATATGGAGGTAAATCCTTTTTTTCTAACGGATTTACAATTTTAGTTGGCTTAAATGAAATTGGCCGAGGAATTTTTAAAAACACTTTTACTGGTTCTGGTAAAAAGTCACCAAACTGATTCAACATATCATTCCAACTCAATAACTCTTCTGGTTGCTTGATATCTGTTTTTATGGCTACCTGATGCTCATAGCCTTCTTCTACTTTATGAAACGAAGCAGCTAATATAAATATAACGGTGTCACCTTGTTTGGCGGTTACTCTACGGGTAGAAAAACTTCCTCCATCACGCATTACCGAAACATCAAATGTTATAGGCAGGTTTAAATCACCTGCTTCTAGAAAATAAGAATGTAAGGAATGTAAAACTCTCCCATTTGTTATGGTATTATATGCAGCGTTTATGGATTGTGCTAAAACCTGTCCTCCAAATACTGTTGGGGTCCCCACTGTTTCATTTATTCCTTTAAAACTATGCTCTGAAAGTTTATCAAGCCTTAATATGTTTAATAATTCCGAAACTGTATTCATTGTTTTGTGAAGTTGTTTTCTGAAAATTACTACAAAATATACTCCTAACAAATAAATTAACTTATAATTTAGATTTTAAAATAACGCTTTTACGACTAGCAAATTATGTTATTTAAATAAATACGATTATTTTCGTGAAAAAAATTATAGCATGCAACATATTATAGACCGTTTTATCAGTTACGTAACTATTGATACCGAATCAGATCCAAATTCAGACACTTGCCCAAGTACTGAAAAACAATGGGATTTAGCCAATAAATTGGTTGATGAATTAAAAGCTATGGGAATGGAAGATGTTACCATAGATGAGCATGCCTATATTATGGCTACTTTACCTAGTAATGTAGACCATGACGTACCAACAATTGGTTTTGTATCGCATTTTGATACTACTCCAGATTATACTGGTGCTAATGTAAAACCACAGATTGTACCTAATTACGATGGTGGTGACATTCTTTTAAACAGAGATGAAAACATCGTATTATCTCCTGATTATTTTGAAGACTTATTATTATACAAAGGACAAACATTAATCACTACTGATGGTACTACACTATTAGGAGCTGATGATAAAGCTGGTATTACGGAAATTATGTGTGCTATGGAACACTTAATTAACAACCCGGAAATCAAGCATGGTAAAATTCGTGTAGGATTTACTCCAGATGAAGAAATTGGTAGAGGTGCTCATAAATTTGATGTTGAAAAATTTGCTGCTGACTGGGCTTATACTATGGATGGTAGCCAAGTTGGTGAGTTAGAATACGAAAACTTTAATGCTGCCGGTGCTAAAATTAAAGTAAACGGTAAAATTGTTCACCCTGGTTATGCTAAGGGGAAACTAATTAACTCTATGTTAATTGCTAACGAATTTATAGCTGCGTTACCAGAACAAGAAGTTCCTGAAAAGACTGAAGGTTACGAAGGATTCTTTCACTTATATGGAATTGAAGGAAAAGTTGAAGAAACTAACATTGGATTGATTGTTAGAGATCATGACATGGATAAATTTCAAGAGCGTAAAGCCTTATTGGAAAAAATTACTGCTGATTTAAATGCAAAGCATGGTGCTGGAACTGTTGAAACAGTAATTAGTGACCAGTACTTTAACATGAAGGAAAAAGTGGTGCCTGTAATGCATATTGTTGATGTTGCTGAAGAGGCAATGAAAAACTTAGGTATTACGCCGTTAATTAAACCTATTAGAGGTGGTACTGATGGTTCACAACTATCATACATGGGATTACCTTGCCCGAACATTTTTGCTGGAGGACATAACTTCCACGGACGTTATGAATATGTACCCGTAGAAAGTATTCAAAAAGCAATTGATGTTATTGTAGAAATTGTACAATTAACTGCTAGAAAATAACAGCTATTACATACAATCCTAAAAGGGAGTTACTAATTAATTTAGTAACTCCCTTTTTTTATTTTATATGTTATTAAATATTTAAAAGTATAATCAATTTTAATAACCAAAATTTGTAAACCATGAAAATTATAGTGGTTTTATAAACTCTCTTCAATTCGTAAGCTAGTACTATAAACCTAAAAAAAGTCCAATAATATAGTTGAAAACCTTAAAAACAAACTATTCTTTTGTGAAATTCTGGATAAAACAAATGATAGTAAAACAACTAGTTATTATTTTCACCTACACTACTGTGCTTCTCAACGAATAAAACTTAAAAAACTTGATATTGTATTTAGATTTACGTTAAACTAAATTACATATTATGAAAAATATTTTTATCCTGATAATTATCTATATAAGTGTCATTACACAAATTTTTTCACAAAATAATACTGTAATTTCAGCTACAGGTGATTGGAACTCATTAATTCAATTAGATGGATTTGACCCAAATAATGATCAACAATCAAATGCTTATACTGATTTTGTAGGGAACGCTAATTATCCATTAATGGAAGCACAAAAAGAGACTGTTGTATTTTCTGATGGAGTAATTGATGATGTTTTCTATTTTAGGGTAAGAATGGGTAGTAGCAATCCGAAAGCTTCTTTTTATTTTGGACTGGATGTGACTGGAAACTTTATTGCTGATATATTTGTTGAAGCAAATGTAAAAAGTCAAACACCATTTGTTGCATATCATTTAAGAGATTATACCAAATCTGGGCTTTCCCCTTCACAAACATCTTGGTTAAATGGAACACAGAATGGTGAACAAGAATTAACTAATAGACATGCAACAATTAGTGATTACAGTGCAGGAACAGATCTAGATGGGGGAAATAGTGGAATAGATTTTTGGATTGAATTTGGTTTTACCGAAGAAAGCTTAAAAAGTTATGTTCAAAACAATTTAAACCTTTCTATTACCGGTGAATCTGTAATTGGCCTCTATGGCTTCTCATCTACAAGCCAAACCTCAAATGGAGATGTTATGGGGCTAGATGATAACACATCAAGTGAATTAGATGAAAGCTGGATGGATCTAGGCATTGTTAATATTCAAAGCCTAAATAATTTAACCTCTGGATTAATAGTTCCCCCAACAATAAATCCGTTAACAATAGAAAGCATCAATCCTACAATAACTGGTAATTGGGGAGGCGCTATGCTAGGCGGAGATAGTTTAACTGTTACTATTAACAATACAGATTATACTACAAGTAACGGACTTAATGTTGATAATCAGGATTGGAGTTTAGCTATTGGAACAGCTCTAAACTATGGTAGTTATGATGTTGTAGCAACTACATATAGAACATCTAATGACATAACTAGTAGTGATATAACTAGTAATGAATTAAATATACTTCCCTCAAATAATAGTGATTCAGACAGTTCAAGTTCATCAGGTAATAATGGAGGGCTAGAAAGTAATAATAATTTAGCTCAATTAATTTCAAAACGTAATTTCAAAAGAATCAAATCTGGTCATTCTTTAAATAAAAAAGAGTCACAAATTCAATTCAATAAAACTGGACAAAATAGTACAATCCTTGAAAATTACTTACCTCTAACCGGATACAATGGTACTGAAATATCACAAGTATCCAGCCCTAATGATTTGTTGAACATCACAAATGCTAATGAAGTTATATCTGTAGATTATTATCAAGAAAACAATAGAGTTGCAGCTACTCTTGCTACTCAAACAATTGGTAATGTTTATGACCATTCAAAAGTGATTTGCGATCGTTTAAACAAAGGAAAAATAAATAATATTTGGCTCCTAAACATTAAAGGCCACCAAATAATTGGCACAGAAATAGAAAAGGAATTTGGTAACATTGAATATTCAATAAGCTTTTCTATAAAACTTGAAAACGACTCAAATAAGTTATATAGTTTTTGGAATATTTCTGAATACCCTACTGGTGACTATTATAATTTTCAAGTTTGGGGAAATTCATTCTTACAGTGTTATTCAATTACAAATTATATAATAAACAAACTTCAAAATGAAAAAACATTACATCATTCACAAATAGAGAATCAAATTCCACAAGTTTTTGTGAAATCTGGTTATTATTCTAATGGAAAACTATATTTGGATATAATTAATAAAACTGGTGCTTTATCAGTAGCTATAAATGGTAAAATTAGCGAAACTGAAGTAGATACTGAAGAAGTATACCTAACTGAAACTATTGAATTAACTGGAGATTTAAACCAAGCTGTTGAACTACCAATAAATAGATTATTTAACGTTGGCTTAGAATTAAACATCAATGATTCAAATCAAAGTGACACCCTTTATTTAGCAGACGGAGCATGGGGGTTAGATTACTTGAGCGATTTGGCTATTATTGATTTATTTCATATTGAAAATAATCCCATAGTCGTTAATAATGAATCAATTGAAATTGAAAGACAACCGAATATTATTGGGGAACTAAAGGGAACTATAAATTTATTTAGGCACTTATTACCTGGAAATCAAACATTAGCAGTTGAAAACTATAATTCTATAAACCTTAGCATTCAAAATACACAAGAATTAGAAATTGTTTTATTAGACGAAAGTTTAGAGAATTGGGAAAACAGATTACGATATACGTTACCATGTAATGTTTCCGAAACCGATTATAATATATTATTTACAGAGTTCAAAGATAGCTCAGGAAACAATTATAATATTAATAATATAAAAACTATTGTTTTTTCGGCTCAAGGAGATTATACTGTTTTTAACCCGTTTGAAGTAAGTATAAATAAACTAGCCGTTACTAATTCCGAGTTATTGAGTATTGAAAGTATTAACCTTATAAACTCAAACACATCAAACTACCCAAACCCTTTTAAGGAAACAACAACTATAGATCTTGTTGCTTCATCCTCAAAATCTATTGAAATAAAAGTTTTTGATTTATTAGGTAGAGTTATAGATAATAAAATGATTTTAGTAAACAATAATAAAATCACTTATAAAGCCCCTCAAAAAATAGCAAAAGGTATTTATAAGTACATTATAATTGATGACGAAGGTGCATCATACTATGGGTCCTTTTTAATTCATCCCTTTTAAATTTATAAAAATAAAATGATCTTTAACCTTAAATAAAGATAATTAAAACATGGTAATATCTAAAATGGTTAAGAAAAGTTGGGAAGATGCTAAATCATTTAAAGGCCTCCTAGCTAAGCTTTGGAAATGAAATAATAATTAAAAGCCACTCAAATTGAGTGGCTTTTTTTTATACTAAAAATAGCAATGCTGCCTTTTTATTCAAATTCTTTAAACGTTTTTGTAATAATAGAAACACCTTCTCTATAAATCTCCAAAAGTAGCACAAAGCTAATAATGTTAAATGTGTTGTTTGTACAAAAAACCTACTCACTATAATCAAGAACATAAATTATAACTGAGTGGTAAATTTATTTTATCCAACGCGAGCTATATACCTATTTGAAAAGAAAAAAAAGTAAGGATTTATACTGAAAATAGTAAGCTTTTTGCTTACTCATAATAAATACTTTTTCCCTATGAGTGCTAAATATTAGTCACACAGTTACCACGCAAAAGTACTGGGGTTTTCTATTTTTGGAAGTGACAAAAAAAAGAAGTAAACACAATAGTCTTTATATACTAGTTGGGCACAATTTGAAAACACATAGATACTAATATGGGGAACTTAAGAATCAAATTAAAATATAAAAGCTTCGAAATAGAACTTGAAGGAGACCAAGACACTGTGAAATCAGAATTCAAAGACATTAAAGAAAATGGATTGGGCAATATCGTTATGGGTGTTGATATGTCAGAAACCACATATTTGGTTGAACCAAGTAGTGATTTACCGAAACAAATTGTCCAAGCAGAAACAGTAGACTTCTCCGACAGCAATATTCCAAGTTTAAAAGACATATTAATGAAACAGTTACCTTCAAGTGAAAGGGAATGGATTGTAGTTTATGCCTATTATGGAACTGACTTTGGAAAGAATCCTTTTACGAGTAAAACTATCTTAGAAGCTTATGAAAGTACAAAACGAAAAACCGCAAGTAGACACGCTAATATGTCTCAAAACATTAAGGCACTGTTTAACAAGGGTTTTTTTAGTGCTCTAAATGATGAAGAGTTTATTCTTACAGATGATGGAAAACATCAAGCTAATGAAATAGTAACAAGAACTCATTCAACACCGGTTAAACAAAATAAACCTAAAGCAAAAATAGGTACAGCAAAGGAATCAAATAATAAAAAAAGTAAATCTTCCAAGACTAAATTTCAAGTGCTAAAAAACTTGAATTTGAGACCAACTGATAAAGTTTCTTTGATTGATTACATAAATGGATTCGAAATAAAATCAAATGGTGACAAAATTATTGTTATCATAAATTATTTACAAGATATTTTAAAAGTAGACAAAGTAACTATTGACCATATTTATACTGCATTCTTTGTATTAAAATATAGAATTCCTGCTAGTTTTTATCAAGTTATTGTAAATACCAAAGGACGAAATAGTCTTATTGATTTTGATAAGGTAGATGATATAAAATTATCTGCTCAAGGATTAAATCGTGTTAGATTAGATATAGTGAAAAAGAAATAATACGATAAATGAAAGGTTTAGAAAGTTTTATACTAACAGTTACAGGTTTCAATGATTTATCATCAAGTAAAAAAATTAATTTTTTTGCTTATTTCTTGTTAATAGAGCAAAAAGCTATTGGATTCACTACAAGTAATATATCCGATTGTTTTGACCAACTTCATTTAGAACCTTACTCTAATATCTCATCATATTTAAGCATTAATTCAAAAGGTAAATCAAAGAAGTTTTTGAAGAAAAATGGGGCATATTTCTTAGAAAGAAAATTTAAAGAAAACTTGGATTCAGAATTTGGGAAAGTACCCATTCCAAAAGCAACTGATTCAAAATATCTTCCTTTTGAAATATTTTCAGATACAAGAGGCTACATCACAAAATTAGCAGAACAAACAATTAACTCTTATGATTTAAAACTTTATGATGCATGTTCTGTTCTCACTCGAAAGCTAATCGAAATCTTAATAATTGAATGCTTTGAAAAACACGGAATTGAGAGCTTAATTAAAAAATCTGATGGTAGTTTTTACTATCTGAGCGATTTAATAACCGAATTGCTAAAAGAACCAAAATGGAATTTAGGTCGTAACACGAAACAATCTTTACCAAAAATTAAAAAGAATGGAGATTTGTCTGCTCACAATAGAAGATATATAGCAAGAAGATCAGATATAGATAAGCTAAAAGATGATTTAAGAATCGTAATAGAAGAATTGATTCATATTGTAGACTATCCTAATTGGAAATAAAAAACTATGCTCAACAAAGTGTATAGTGCATAGCACCCTGCGGGATGCAACGACACCATACACTAAACGTTGGTAGTCATTAAAAAAAATACTTATGGAATTAAACAATTTATATTCTTCGATTAGAACAGGAGTTGACCAAGACGAAAAAGGGACTGACCCAAGAAGTGGATACCAAAAAGATTATGACAGAATCATTTTTTCTTCATCGTTTAGGCGTTTGCAAAACAAAACACAAGTTTTTCCATTACCAGGTAGTGTTTTCGTTCATAACAGATTAACACACTCTTTGGAAGTATCGTCTGTAGGACGTTCTTTAGGAGATTTGATTGGAAAACATATACTAAAAACCTATGAATCAAAATTAAATAATGAAAGCAAAAGGTTTTATAGAAATCACTTGAAAGGTGTTTTAGCATCAGCGTGTTTATGTCACGATATTGGAAATCCTGCTTTTGGGCATTCTGGAGAAGACGCAATGGTTAGTTTTTTCAAGAAAAATCAAAGTGAATTAGAATCTAAATTTAAACCTGCTGAATACGCTGATTTATTAAATTTTGAGGGGAATGCTAACTCTATTCGCGTTCTTACACAACAGCTAAATGGAAAAGCAAAAGGCGGATTAAGATTAACCTATTCTACGCTTTCTGCAATAGCAAAATATCCTTGTGAATCAAGAGCAAAGGACAAAATACAAACACATCGAAAGAAATTCGGTTTCCTACAATCTGAAAAGGTCATTTTTGAACGAATTGCCAAGGAAACAGGAATGATTAAAGATGTTGATGTAAAACACGTAGTATATTTCAGACATCCTTTTGTTTGGTTAGTAGAGGCCGCTGATGATATCTGTTATAATATAATTGATTTAGAAGATGCTCAACGATTAGGAATTATAGAAACTTCTCATTGTGAAAGCTTGTTAGATAATTTAATACGTTGTCTAGGTGTTGAAGATATGGAATCTATTGATGAAACTTTAGGTTCAATTACCGATAGAAACGAAAGAATTAGTTATTTACGTGCAAAATCAATAAACTCTCTCATATTCAGAGCTGAAGCTTTATATATTGAGAATTTTGAAGAGATTATAACTGGTAAACACAAAACCGCATTATTTGATTTAATAGCTGAGGAGTGTGATGCTGTTCAAAAGATATTAGATTTTTCAAAAAAATTTATCTATAACCATAGGTCAGTAGTTGAAATAGAAAATGCTGGTTACAATGTAATGTATGAACTATTAAATCATCTTGTAATACCAATATTAAAAGACGAAGATGACAGAGAGAAATCTGATGAAAAAGCATTGCTACTTTTGCCAAAGCAATATCAAACAAAGAGCACATCAAATTATGATAAGGTTTTAGCAATTGTAGATTATCTTTCAGGTATGACAGATTTATATGCGACTGAGTTATATAAAAAAATAAAAGGTATTGAAATTGGAATGAGAAACTAAAACTGCAGGCAATAATGGCTATAATTTTAAAAAAGAGAAACTGAATGGAAGAAAGAACTGAAGGAGCCTGGATTATCCATCATACAAAGAAGATTCAAGATGTAACAAGAGCAACTGACTTTGAGGATGTAGAACTCGCAGGAAAATGTGGTATCTTTTTATCTAGCTTAGCAGCATCTGATGAAGAAAGCACATTAGATAAAATAAAGGTTAATGCTATAGCAAAAGCTGCTGGTATAAAAAAAGTTGAATTAGCAACCATTACAACAACATTAAAAGACTCACAATTAATAGATGTTTCAGCGAGTGGTGATATCTCAATTATTGGAATTACTACTTCTAATGTCCTTACCCATACATCAAAAATATTTGATGAAAATTCAACTGATAATTTTCAGAAAGCATCGCTGGAATTAACAAATTATAGTTCTGATCAGCCAATTAAAGGAAAAATACTTCAAGAATATATTGCGGATACTTATAAACTTGATCAAAAAACCAATGAAAACCTTTTTACGCAAGCTGAAGAAATTGGATTAATTGATTTCGAACAATTTGATTCTGAAAAAACATATTTCAATGGTAATTTATTCAAAAAAGACTCAATTGAAAAAACTGCAAAAGTATTAAGCACCCTTAATTCTGAAGAATCAAGAAAAATTTCTGAGGTTGATACAATTTTAACACAGGATGGATGTATTTCTCAAGATTCTGCTATTTCAATTTTAGGTGATTTACTTTTGACAAAACTTCAATCTATTGCAATGTATGATTTCAATGAGGTTAGCAATGAAATGCATTCTAAAGTTTTTTTAACCAAACCTTCTTCATTCTCAAAATTTGGAAATCCTTTTGAAGATGATGCATTAGATATGGCTAAAGCTTTTATCGCATCTTTAATATATGGCATGCAAATTAGCACAACTGGTAGAGGTAAAATTGAAGGCTATAATATGCTACGAAATACACTTCGAAAATTACTTAGAGGTGAAAAAGTTGGCCCCTGTACAGCAATTGGCCAAGATTATCAAATTTTAGAACTGAATAGAGTAATAGAACTCGAACATAGTCACTATACTAGGTACTATATGAAACTTTTAAAATTTGATATTGGAAAATTAGCACTAAATGTTCTTGAAAATGGTGATTTGGCTGAACAAGCTACTCTAGATACAAGTTTTTCAAGTTCGAATGTATCTTCATATACTGGGCCAGAAAAAAACAGGATGAAACTCAGAAGAAAAAAAGATACTTCTAAGAATGTCAATGTTGGCGAAATACTAAGAACAATGAGGAGCTAATGGCACAACAAAAAGAATTATTTAAAGGTGAATTAATGGAAGAAAAATTACGTGTTTACTTCCTAAATAATGGTTATTATGTTGCAAGAGGAGTCAACTATAACTTTGAAGGCAATGAAATAACTGATATTGATTTATTTTTATATGGTCGTACTTCTAGTCTATCTAGAGAGAGGACTAATGTAGATGTAAAGAACAAGAAAAACCCAAAAGCTTTTGAAAGAATTTTATGGGCTAAAGGTTTACAAGAACTTTTAGGTTTTGATAGTTGTGTTGTCGCTACCACTGATAAAAGAGAATTGATTAGAAATTATGGTTTACGACATAAAACAACCATACTTGATGGAAATTTTCTTCAAAAATTAAATTATGACCCCAAAATAAGAATAACAGAGGACGATTTATTAATACAATTAAACAAAATTAAAAGTTATAAATACTCCAAAAATCATACTTGGAAACATATTTATGAATCATCAAAATCCAGACTCCTCGACCAACTGGATTTTAGCGGTTACAATTCAGCCTCACTTGATTTAAATTATTTTTTACTCAAATGTTTCGACAAACAAAAAAAGGAATATGCCTTACGCATGTCATATGCTGTATTATCTCATAGTCTAATAATTTTAGATTACATCTTAAAAGACATTGCTTTTCTTGAACCAAATCTGAGAAAAGAAAACCTAAGTGATGGTTTTAAATATGGTAATTTGGGGCGTGATGGTGTAAACAGAACTATTGAAATGGCTGTAAAAATAAGTGGTGCTAATGCTTCTGCAAACTCTATAAAAAAATCTCTTGAAACAACAGAAATGGATGTTTTAAAAGAATATTATTCTAAAGCTGATACTACTAAAAATATATTCCGATGGGCATTACAATTTGAACAATTAGCATTTCAGAATGTTCCTACCCCCCCTAATAATTTAGAATCGGAATTAAAAGGTACTATTGCAATAATGTTGGATTATTTCAAAATAAACAGAAAAGAATTTTTTGCATTGCATTAAAAAAACAAGCTCAACAATGACTATAATTAGCATGAATTTTGGAGTGTAAAATTGAAGTTTTATGTATACTTACATTATTGCACTCCTTTTAATTTAACAATCAAAAAACTAAAAAAGCCACTCAAACTGAGTGGCTTTTTTTATACTAAAAATAGCAATACTATTTTATTCAAATTCCTTTAAAGTCTTTGTAATAATAGAAACACAGTCTAATAACTGTTCTCTGTTCATTACTAAAGGTGGTGCAAAACGAATAATGTTACCATGGGTTGGCTTTGCTAATAATCCGTTATCACGTAACTTCATACAAATGTTCCAAGCAGTATCACTGTCCTCAGAATCATTAATAATAATTGCGTTTAACAATCCTTTTCCTCTTACTAAATTAACAATAGGGCTAGTTGCAATAAACTTGTTCATTTCAGCTCTAAATAACTGCCCTAATTCCTCAGCGTTTTCAGCTAAGTTTTCTTCTCTTACAACTTCTAAAGCTGCAACAGCTACAGCAGCTGCAACTGGATTACCTCCAAAGGTACTACCGTGGTTCCCTGGTTTAATAACATCCATAATGTTGTTATTAGCCAATACTGCAGATACAGGATATACTCCTCCACTTATTGCTTTTCCTAGTATTAAAACATCTGGTTTAGCATCTTCATGATCGACAGCTACCATTTTACCAGTACGTGCAATACCTGTTTGCACCTCATCAGCAATAAACAATACATTGTATTTATTACACAATGCTTTTACACCTGCTAAATATCCTTCTTGTGGTACATAAACTCCAGCTTCCCCTTGAATAGGTTCTACCATGAATCCTGCAATATTTTTATTGTTTGCTAAAACTTCCTCTAAAGCTTTTAAGTTGTCATACTCAATTTTAATAAACCCTTTTGTATAAGGACCAAAATTCTTTCTGGCAACAGGATCGTTAGAAAAAGAGATAATTGTAGTTGTTCTTCCGTGGAAGTTGTTTTCACATACTATTATTTCAGCTTCATTTTCATCAATACCTTTTACTTCATAAGCCCATTTTCTACATAATTTTAATGCAGTTTCAACAGCCTCAGCTCCTGTATTCATTGGTAACAATTTGTCGAAACCAAATAGTTCAGTAGCGTATTTTTCATACTTCCCTAACACATCATTATAAAATGCTCTAGAAGTTAATGTTAATTGTTGTGCTTGAGCTACCATTGCTCCTACAATTTTCGGATGACAGTGTCCTTGGTTTACTGCAGAATACGCCGATAAGAAATCGTAATATTTTTTCCCTTCTACATCCCACACATAAACTCCTTCACCTTTAGTTAATACTACTGGTAATGGGTGGTAGTTGTGAGCACCATGCTTGTCCTCTAATTCAATTGCTTGTTGTGATGTTACTTGTTGTTCTAAAACAGCCATTTTTTAAATAATTTAA
>Ga0209396_1003291_pt1 | contig 16403 bp, 18 predicted proteins | sample GOMGulsemesocosm_6_FD_184638 | JGI IMG/M metagenome (GOLD analysis project Ga0209396, IMG submission 184638) | Methane-oxidizing microbial communities from mesocosms in the Gulf of Mexico - GOM8C Gulf of Mexico (SPAdes) (version 2) | ecosystem: Environmental > Aquatic > Marine > Cold seeps...
TATCGAGCCGTAGCTATGAGAATCGAGAGTATTTTTTTGAACTCATTAAATTAGCCCTCGAACAAGACGGCTATCAAGTCATTATTAATGATCTTGGTATTTCTAATACTCTAAGGCAAAAAAAGAATTTAAACAATGGCAAAGTATCCTTAATATTGCGGTTAAAAACGCCTTTAAGAGACAAAAACTTTACGAGAGTAAATATAGGACTTAGCAAGGGACTCATTGCGCAAAGAGTACTGCTGATCAGAAAAAGTGACCAACACATCTTTAGCAATATTAAAAACAAACAAGGTTTAAATAATAATAATTTGGTAGCTGCTTTTGGTGAGTCTTGGTTTGATATTGAGATATGGCGTCGTAATAATCTGCCATATTTTGAGTTCTTAGGTGATAGGCAAAAAATTTATACCATGTTAGCCAGTGGCAAAAGAAATATAGATTATTTTTCACGCGGTATAAATGAAATCACAGCCGAAGCTAAGCGGTATCCAAAACTTAATATCGAAAAAAATTTATTGATATGTTATCAAAACGATATTTATATCTATGTCGAAAAAGATAATCATCAATTAGCTGAAGTATTAGAAAAATCATTGACCAAAGCAGTAAAGTCGGGACTGCTTGATAGGCTAATAGAAAAATATTGGGGAAATCTAAAACAGGAGTTACAACTCGATACTCGAACAAAAATCACATTAGATATGCCAAAGTAACGGCTTTAGAACATTATTTCATGCCTGGATAAAGGCTTACAAATAGCTATTAACTTGGCTCTGTAACAGGGAATAAACCTTACCCTCAAAGTTTAAATCATTAGGAAACACAAGTAGTCTCAGCTCAGCAGCATACTAGCGTATATTATTAGTAAGCCCCTGTGAAAATATGCAAATATATCCGTCACTTTTATCAAGCTTAGATCTGATCCTATGAAAAATATAATAAAAATCATTTCAACTACACTAGCTTTATCCGCAGCAATGAGCACTACAGCCAAAGAAACAGCGATAATTTTAGAGGCTCCTTTAGTTTCTATCGCCAGCCAAGATGCTTACTTCGACAATTTAAAAGCCCATTGTGGTAAAGCTTATGAAGGAAAACTGGTCGCTGATAGCGCAAACAGTACCTCTTTTGCCAATAAAAAATTGGTAATGCACGTAAGAAAATGTTCAGACCGTGAGCTGCAGATCCCATTTCACGTTGGTAACGATGCTTCAAGAACTTGGATTTTAACAAAAACCGGTTCAGGTATTTCATTAAAGCATGATCATAGACAAAAAGATGGTTCATATGACGATGCCACTATGTACGGTGGTCATACTCTAGATGCGGGTTTTTCAGAGGCCCAATTTTTCCCGGCTGATCAGTATTCCAAAGAAGACTTTATCCGACGTAAAATTCCACAATCTACCCACAATATTTGGGAAATGCATATTTACCCAGAAAGGTTTACCTATAGATTAGTCAGACAAGGAAAGTTATTTCGCGTTGATTTTGACTTAACCAAACCAATTACACCACCGGCAGCTCCTTGGGGTTACTCTGATAAATAAAATAGTAAAGGTCGCTGAATTAAAGCATCCATTATGAATCAAGTTAATAACGATTAGTTCATTTTTACTCTGTATAGTTAATTCCTTGTTTGAATAACCACATTCGTAAAACATAATAATTGCTTATTATTAAAAAAATAGAAGCCATGTATGAAACTATCATCAGATGAAATCTCCTCGATGCTAGCTTAATATATGGCTCTGCTTATACGGATCTTAAGTTAGATTTATTCTTCAACAATATCAAAAGCAGAAAGTGGTGGTACAGGAACATCATTTTCATGATCACCTAGAACATATACTTGGCCATTTTTTAACGCTACATCACTCGGATCTGACACATCTTCATTGTCTAAGTCATAAACAGCAACTATTTCACCCACTAAATTAAGCTTAATTAACTTAGTGAATTTTTCTGATAATACATATACATTGTCTTGATGATACTGAACACCTTGGGCATCATATTCAAAAATGCTGCCATCAGTTTCACCCGAGAAAGTTATGTCATATCTTTCTTTTAGAGTAAAATCAGAGTTTAAAATAATAAGCTCATCAGTTGCCTCTTCATCATTTTGATCTGGCACTAAATAGTATTCTTGTGCTGAAACATCATAACCTAAACCTGAATATCGGTAATTTTCACCTTCACTGTTTGATACATCAATTTGATATTCTTGCGCTAAAGTATAGCTGTCATCTGTTTTAGTGAAATGCCCAACTAAACCACCATCTGTTAATACATAAAACTCATTGTCACCACCAACAATCGCCTCGGTACAACCTTGGTTACAGTTAATGCTATCAAATTCTACATCTACTTTTTCAGTGACATTAAAACTGGCATCCATCGCAAACATCTCGGCCTGATCTGTGATTATCATCCAGCTGTCATCTGCTAGCGCCCAAATACCTGATGGTTGAATAATAGCGTCATCTAAAGCATGTTCAGCTACTTTTTCAAGTTCGCCCGTATCTTCAATTGGCCCAGCACCGATTTGCGCATTTTTATCCATTACAAATACTAAGTTATTTTCAGTATCGTCATTGCTTACAGCAATACGACCATCAGGCATTAAACCTATATCATTAAATTGTGCAGCGTCAAAACCTTCGATATACCAAGAATCAGTATATGTCAGATTTGTATCTGCTAAGCTGTAATGTAAAACCACACCTTGCGTTGCTTCTTGCGCTAAGATCAGCATGTTATCTTCCGATACACCTAAACCCTCAACTGACATATCACCTTCTAAAGCAATTACTTGTGAAGATTCATCATTGGCATTGAATATCACTAATTGATGGGCATTTTGATCGTATAACCACACTTGCTCTTCACCTGCTTCATCAATTGCTAGCTCGGTAAATGCGCTATTTTCAGTTACCTGCCAAGTCACTAACTTATCTTGTGCACGATCATAACGGTTTAAAAGGTTATCACCTGTTACATACCATAAAATATCTTCTTGGCGTTCTAAATCAGTAGCATTTTTTGCTGCATCATGTGTATTTTCAACTGAGTGATAAAATAATTCATCTGAATCACCATCAATGTAGCCATATTCAACGCCTGATTGGAATACATCAACAAATGGCCAGTTCACATCTATGCTTGTAATAGCTGAGGCTTTTTGTTCACCTTCAGGGTAAGTGACATACATAGCAAGTGGAAAGTCTTCTACCATAGACTTACCTTCAGCTGGCACAACTAATTTTACGGATACAGGCTCAGGTACAATAGGATCTTTACTTGAATCGTCATCATCACTGCTGCATCCCACTAAAAATACAGATACAGCACATGCTAAAAGTGTTTTTTGAAATTTCATAAATTTTGCTCTTTTGTTAATTTGCGAGCAGTTTAAGCACTTAAAAGTCTACAAAATGTCACTATTAAATAGATATAACAAAAGATTACAAAATTAGTTGTTAAATTCCGATTCTTGCACCAAAATAGTAAATAACGTAATTAGACTGTATAGGGAAATATATGTCTGAAGTTTCAATTCTAGAAATGTTAGAAAGAATTCGCATACATCACAGTGGCGTTGAAATTAAATTCACAGAGTCTCATTGGTGTATTAGTGCTGGTAGCATAGAACTACATTCCCACAATCTTAAAAATTGCGTATCGCAGGTATATAATTTTGGCGCAGGTATTAATCATTGGCCAACAGAAGACCCTCTTATTCCACAGCCTTTAGAAAGCCACTTCACACAAAACCTTGAGCAATTAAAAACCAAAGAACATGATTTTACCGTTGAAGGCACAAGCTATGGCTGGATAGCAGAATGTACTCAAAGTGGGTTTTTTATGGCTAATTCAGCAGATCAAGTCGTAAATAAAGCAATTGATGTTGTCATTAAAAATCAAAAAAAGTATTTACCAGTTAGTTAAATTAAAAATAACTCTAATTAACAATCGCTTACATAAAGTAAAAATCTAATTTAGGATGGTTAATTTAATAACCACACATAAAATTGGAAATTATTTACAATTCATTGTCAACCAAACTCTATCTAGTGCGTTTTAATCTTTGAAACCACTTAAACCCCGATGGAGTTCCAAATGACTAAGATAACTAAAAAACTAAATATTACAGTATTAACCAGTTTAATTGCTGTTTCAGCAGCTTTATCTGCACCACAAGTATTAGCAGAGAAACAAAGAAAAGGTGGTAAACAAGGATATAGTGCAGAACAAAAATTCAATCGAATAGATGTTGATCAAAGTGGTGAAATCACTTTAGCTGAAATGACAGATCCTATAGCTGCTAAAGCAGAAAAAAAATTAACAAGAAAAGATACAGATCAAGATACAGTTTTATCTCTAGAAGAATTTAGCCAAGGGAAGCATGGTAACGCGATTGATTTGTCCCTAATAGCAGATGAAATCGTTTTATGTGTCAGTGATTTAAAAGCAGAAACTGGTGATGAAAATATAATCGTACCATCTGCAGATAGCTTTTTATCTAAAGCAGAAAGGTTTAATACAATCGATGCTGATGCAAGTGGCTCTATTGATTTATCTGAATTAGAGGCTGCAATGGAAACTAAAGCGACATCAGTTTTTGATATGATGGATACTGACGATAGCAGTTCTGTAAACTTAGATGAATTCACAGCCGCATCTGAATCTAAGAAAGCCACTAAGAAAGCAGTTCGTCAATGTATTCAAGAGTTAACTGACGAGGATTAGTACAATTGGTATAATTATTTGTAATTCACCAAAGCAGCGATGAGCTGCTTTTTTATATTTTAACAAATTTAAATTATTTTTATCAATTCTCCCCATTATTTCCCAAATTTTAGTTACACTGAAAACATGTAATTCTATTTTAAAATCTAAGGCTTGTTTTGCAGTGTCTAAAAACAACTAAATATAACCTCACGATTCTTCCATTATTTTTATTAACCATATCTAGCCATTCAAATGCCGCAAGTATAGATATTAGTTATGGACAACAGGAATACCAAGTTACATTACAAGATGAAACCGTCACACTCACCCCTGTAGGCAATGCAATTTCTTTTTCAAGCAATTTAACTGACGATCTCAGTATGGGTTTAAATTATCAAAATTGGCAAGATGATAAAAACTATGACAACAGAATTAACACAGCTGTAGAACTATCGACTATTGGTGCAAGCTTAAACTATTATTTAGATAACTGGTCATTTTCAACAAATTACAGCCGTTCTGAAGTCGATACTAAAATTTCAGGGCTTAAACGAAAACAAAACGTAAAGAATGAAAATATTGACTCTTCGTCTTTTGGCGGCTCAGTCGGCTATGGGTTTGCTATTAATGATTGGTTTTACGGTATTTTAATTAGTGGTTTATATAGTGATTGGGATTTCGATAAATACCAAGTTAAAGCTCAGCAGGAGGAAGGCGCTCCTCCAAAGATCACAACAGAAAAGAGTTCAGGGGACTCATCTAGTATTAGCTCGAGCTTATCTGCAGCATATTATATCCCTTTAGATAATGAAACTGGTCTAATGCTAGGCGGGCTAATAACTTGGAATTACCTTGTATCAGGAGACTCTATATTAATATCTCGAAATGGTAGGGATGTAAATACCAGACCAAATAATACTGCACGAAACAGTACAGCTAACTCAGCAGCGCTAAATTCCATTTCTGGTGATGATAGTTATGGGCAATTTGCACTTTATGCTTCTTACGATATTAATGATGCTTGGTCAGTTGATATTGATACATCAATTAATATTGCAAGTGTTTATGATGCTTATACTTGGTCTGTTAGCCTAGGCTATCTTTTTTAAAATTACATAAAACAGAGTTCATAAATAATTTTAATGTCCTCTGTTTTTCTGTCTCATTTTATCTTGTGTTTTTTTGTTCATTTTTTTCATATTTCGTTTGTTAAATTTATCCATTAACTTACGCTGTTTTTCTTGCGGTAATTGTTGAAACTTTTTATGTGCATTTCTTAATTGCTGCTGCTTTTGGGCCGGTATTTGTTTAAATTTATCAAATTGTTGTTTCAATTTTGTTTGCTTTTGTGGATCGAGTTTTTGCCATTTATCAAATTTATTTAAAACTTCAGTTCTTTTTTGAGCATCCATTTCAAGCCAGCGGGTTGCTCCTACTTGCAGTTTTTTCTGCTTATCGGCTGGTAATGTATCCCACTTAGATGAGAATTGTTTTAAAACGTTTTGTTGTTCACTTCCTAATGCGTTCCATTCAAGCGCGTTAACTTGTGGTATAAAAATAAATAAGTATAAAGTAACAAAGATTAATTTAGCCATTATTTTTATCCTCCAAAGTATTGTTTTTTGCATTTTTAGTATCTGATTTAAGCGTGTCATTTTTATCTAACTTTAATTTAACTTTACTACTTTTTGTAATTGGTAAGTCATTAACTGCAACTGGCTTTAAATCTAATGGTCCTACAAGCTGACCATCCACTTCAACCATATCAGCCAAATATTCAAAAAAAGCCATGTCAGGTATTTTATCCAGCTTTTTAGGCTCTGAATATACAGTAAAACTCATAAAAAATAACATGCTATAACAATGCGTTTTGTTCATTCTCAGCCAGCCAAGTAATAAATTCCAATTCTTCTAGTAGCATTAAATCTTCAGTCGGGACTTGAGCACTCACCATAGCCAAAGGTATTTGAGGCACAATTGGCTTGGGCTGATTTGTAATTATCAAAGATAATAAAACAACAGCTGCTATTGGCGCCGTCACTTTAAACATCATATTACTAAAAATCACCTCTAATAGAGTGAAAAATGATGTTTTATCTGTACCTGAAGCGCTTTTCATTAAGGCGACATTTCGGGCTTTCTCTATATCAGATACTATATTTTCAGACAGATTATTAACCGAAAAATCTAAAGCCTTATTGACTACTTTCGCCGTTTTATCATTTTGTATTTCATTAGAAGGTGATGTCATGATCTTCTTCCATTAGCGTTTTTAATTTCGTAACAGCCCTTGAGTAATGTGTTTTTACACTACCTTGAGAGCATCCCATTGCATCTGCAGTATGGGCCACTGAAAGCCCCTCCCAACTACGTAATAAAAAACATTGCTGCTGTTTAGCTGACAACTGTTTTAAATGCTTCAGGGCAGCGGTTTGTTGCGCTGATTTTTCAAATTCTTTATCGGGTGTTGCAGTTTGATTGGAATAGTCAACTTGTGATGAAAAAACTTCGGTTTCGTCATCTAAGGTATTTGATTTCCAAAAAAAGACTAAATTCCTCACCTTTTGGTGCCGGTGCCAGTCTCGAATTCTATTTTGTAATATTTTATAAAATAAAGGCTTCCACTCATTTGATGGCCTATCTTTATAATTAGTTACTAATTTAATCATGCTATCTTGTAGTAAATCTAGTGCATCAGCATGAGTACCACATGCAAAAAACGCCATATGATATGCTCTTTTTTCAATATCCATTAAAAAAGCCTCCATAGTAAGCTCGGCAACTTTTTGTACTGGCTCAGAATTTTCATCCGTCACAGAAATAACATGATGTCCGTATAAAGTAATGTTTCGATTACAATTTTGATCCATATACACCGTAATTACAATGACTGTTATTTAAATTTTAATAATTGAGTTAATCATTAATTCGTTTAACTACTAGATATAACGTTGCTTAAGCGTTTTGGTTGACAACAAAGATTAAAAATATCTGATTTATATTAAAGTTTTTGATACTTTAATTTTAAGCGATAAAAATAAAAATTTGAGTTTTGAATGAAAGCAGTAAATTATATAACGCCTCATAAATGAACTAGTTCACAGTCATTATAAAATTATTTGATAGCTCAAAAAATGGTATCTGATTAGATAAATGATATTTTTATGAACTCAATATCGTTATGTAACTAGAATCAAATCCATCAGCATCACATAGAATATCAATTCGTTGGGAAGGGGGTTTTTGAAATAAAACCTCTAACTTAGGAAAGCTTTGAGAAGTAAAACTTACACTTTTTAGTCTAAGATTTTTACGCGTTTTTCGATCTAAAAATGCAAATGCACAATCAGACATAACACTCTCACAACTATCTAACATTTGTTTTGTAAGCATTTTATCATTAATCATTTTCATTACCTTGCCTTTAGGCATACCACTTTTAGTGCCACCTAAAACACATGCAGCATAGAGTTCTAAAATAGCTAAAGCTCGTATTTTTTGACTTTCAACATCTTCAAATAAAGCCAGTACGGTTGGTATTTTTTTATCTAATGAAAATTGTTGAATTGAGGCCTCTTTTAAATATATTTTTTCGCTCAAAAAGCGATGGATTACTTTTTCTAATTGGCTTAACTTTGGTAAGACTAAATCACTACTTGCAGTCAATTCATTCGTCTCATCATTTATAAGTCTTTCACTTTCACTAGCCCCTTGAACTAAAGGTAAAATAGCTTTGTGCAATTGTTCATCTTCAAATGGCTTACTTAAAACAAAACATGCGCCACACTCTATCGCTTGCGCTATCAAGTCTTCATCATTTACCGTTGTAACAAAACCAGTTTGAATAGGTAGTTCTCGTTTTGTTATTTCCTTTAGCAATTCTAAACCAGAAACCTCAGGCATATGCCAATCAGATAATACAATTTCAGGTTTCCATTCATCTATAATATCCAGTGCATCTATAGCCCCTGATGATTGTCTAATATCTAAAGTTTTATAACCAAATTTTTCTAATCCTCGCCTAACAATTGCTTGCATCGCTAAACTATCATCAACTACTAGTATTTTCATAAAGCCCTGCTTTTAAAAATTAGACATATGGAATAGAATCAAAATTTGAGTATAGGCAGTAATTTCAATTTCAGCTATACTAAACAACAAGTTTCCTGACTGAAATTTAAAGAAAAATCACCACAAATTAATAACTTACCATATTATTTTTTAACTGGAGATAACCATGTTGCCAGAAAGAGTAATGGAAATAATAGCTATAGATATTGGATTAGTCGTGATCACTAGCTGGTTTTTGATTTTACTTTTTATGTTTCGAGAATTTAGAAGCGTTTCACAATCTGTAAACCGCCTTTCAACTCATTTAGGTAAAGATGAGTATCTCCCCATTTATCAGGAGTCCGTCAATGATGCCCTTGACTCTGTAAATAAACATACTGCGACTTTAAATGAACTCACAAGTGTCCATGAAATCCTTGAAAATCAATTAAAATTAATGCATAAAAACAGTTCAAGTCCACAAGATGATGAAAAGATAACGCAATTAGAAGCGCAATTAGATAAATCTCATGCACTGATAAAAAGACTAAAAGGAGAGCTTGTTACAAGTAAAAAAAGATTGCAACACACAAAAACTAAACTGTATGCTCAATACGATCAAGTAGAATCATTACAAAAAGAAAAAGAACAATTCTTAATTGATGCACAACAACAAAAGTTAGATGCAGAGCATAATGAAGCTTTAACAGCACAAGCTGAAAAGTATAAAGCACAGCAGCAACAGTTAATTGAAGCTGCAAGTGATTATAAAAGTAGGTTGATAACTCAAGGTAAAGAGCTTGAAACTTTAAAGCAAAAAAATAGCAAGCTAGCTAGCAATAACTCAACCCCGAAAACAGATACGTTGAATAAAAAAGTAATCAAGCTTGAGCAAGAGTTAAAAAATGCAAATGATCGTTCAACACACATTATTAAAGAAAAAGACTTTATCGAAAGTAAATTTTTAGACTCATTAAAGCAATTAGAAGAAATACAAAAAAAATAAATAGCAGTAATGAAACAAATATAACGTCTAATAATTGTATTTTAATATTTAATACCAATATCTTAAAAGATAAAAATAAACAAATGGTTAGGGAAAGATAATATGAAAGCAGTAAAAACGGTTGTGATCACAGGCGCAAATCGTGGAATAGGCCTAGCTATGGTCAGCATATATGCCAATCAGGGCAGTAAAGTGATTGCCTTATGCCGAAAATCTTCAGCTAAATTAAACGCTTTAGCAAATGAAAATGTAGAAATTGTTGAAAGCATCGATGTCGCCACCGATGCAGGTATAAAGTCTATGTGTGATGCCATTGGGTCTCAAACCATAAATGTACTTATTAATAACGCTGGAATTTTAAGAGATGAAAGTTTAGATAATTTAAATTTAGACACTATTAATGAGCAATTTCAAGTTAACGCCGTTGCTCCTCTAAAAGTATGTCAGTCTCTATTAAACAACTTAACTTCAGGTAGTAAAATTGCACTAATCACCTCAAGAATGGGCTCAATTGCTGATAATGGTTCAGGGGGCAGGTATGGCTATAGAATGTCAAAAGCAGCCCTCAATGCTGCGGGCATGTCTTTAGCTAAAGACTTAGAGCAAGATAAAATTGCTGTTGGTATTTATCACCCAGGTTATGTGCAAACAGATATGGTTAATCATAATGGTGATATTAGCGCTGATGTTGCAGCAATGCGCATTACTCAACTTATTGATGAACTCACTCTAAAAGCTTCAGGTGTATTTAGACATTCTAATGGTGAAGTTTTACCTTGGTAAGAAATTAATTTTAGGTGTTAATTATTTAACACCTAATAGCTAACATCCGCTTATTTCTTTTTGTGGTTGTACTAATTGAGTATAAAGGTTGGTTGTGATTAGGCTTAATTCTTGATGAGTCCCTTGCTCAATAATTGAGCCTGAATTCAAAACAATAACCTTATCGGCCTTAGCTATGGTTGAATAACGATGTGCGATCATAATTGTTGTACGACCTTTCATTAAATTATCCAAGGCAGCTTGAACTTGAGATTCACTTTCAGTATCAAGTGCACTTGTTGCTTCGTCTAAAATTAATATTTTTGGATTTCTTAATAATGCTCTGGCTATGGCAATTCGTTGTTTTTGACCACCTGATAATTGAATGCCACGATCGCCCACTAAGGTGTCATATTTATTTGGAAATTTAGAAATAAAATCATGTGCATTTGCTAGTTTTGCAGCATTGATGACATCTTGCATTGTAGCTTCACCATGCTGAGCACCATATGCTATGTTGTCATAAATACTATTACAAAATAAGGATGGCTCTTGTTCAACTATAGCGATGTTATTTCGTATCGCATCAGTGCTTAGGCTTTGCTTTGGTATACCATCAAAAATAATCTGTCCATTATTGACTTCATAAAAACCTAGCAGTAAATTTGCTACTGTTGATTTTCCTGCGCCTGATGGGCCTATAAGAGCCACTTTCTCGCCAGGAGCAATCGATAAATTAAAGTTTTGTAATGCAAGTTGATTTGGCCTTTCAGGGTATATAAAATCTACATGTTTAAATTCAATTGCGCCCAATAAGTCGGGTTTACCTTTTGGTGATTTTTGTTTTTCCTGAGCATCATCTATTATTTCAAAAATTCGCTGTGTCGCACCGATTGCTCTCATCCAATCACTCCAGAAGTCGCTGACAGCATCAACAGAAGTCGTTACCATAGCCGCATACAAAATAAAGCTCGTTAGCTCCCCTATGGTCAAAGACCCTGAAGCTATTAAGTTAGCCCCAATCAATAATGTGATCATTAAAGCGAGATACAAAATAAAGGATGAAATCCCCTGAAACTTCGCGATAAAATATGTATATGAAAGCGATATGTTAAAAGCATTTCGAGTTTCATTTGAATATAATTTATTTGCTGTTTTTTCACCATTAAATGCATGTACCAGCTTTATATTTGAAAAATTATCATGGGCCGCTTTAGCACACATAGCTTGTGCTTGTTGCATGCTAGTTGATTTAACTTTTATGTTTTCCCCAATCCATTTCCCTAAATAGATACTGATAGGGATAAAAATTAGCAACATTAAACTGAGCATTGGCGAAATCATTATAAGCATGAGTAGTGCGCCAAAAAGGATACATATAGAACGTAATGAGACTGCAAAACCCATAGTAAGTGTGTCTTGTAGCATTTCAACATCAGCTGATAATCGATTCGTTAACTCCCCTATATTATGTTTATCATAAAAACTAACCTTTTGGTTTATTAAGGCTGAATGTAAAATTCTGCGGATCTTTGTGACTATCATTAAACCCGTAGACTCAAATAAGTAATACCTTATTGCGGTGGCGAGTGCTTGTATGGCAAGTAAAATAAACATGCCAATACCTAAATATATATACCATTGAGTAGAGTGAGAGGTTTGTACATTATCAATAAAGTAAGAAATAGCTTTAGGCATTGCTAATTGCGTAACAACTGTGATTGTCATTACAAGCAACCCCAATATAAGTCTATTGGAAAACTCTTTTATAAGTACGAGTCGTTTTAAATGCGGATTTGATTTGATTTGTTGCTCATTCATTATTCATTTCCGTTTTAAAATCATTCATTTGTTGAATAAAACTAAGCCAGTTATCATCACCAATCGTACCTGAGGCCTCAATTTTCGCTAAATGATTTGTAAAAATATAAGACGGGGAGTTAAAGTTAGGATTAAGTTTTTTATAATTTTTTGAATTAGCGATAAAAGTTATTTTAGATAATGCACTCAATGCTAAAAATTTATTAAGTTTTCGAACAGATTCATAACCAATAAAATACATATCTAGGCCAGCAGATGGTAATACTTCTAATATGGGTTCAATTTCAGGTAGTTTTTCTTTACATTTAGGGCAGCCACTAGACAAAAACAATATCACTTTAGCTTGATTGCTAGCATTAATATGTGTTTCCTTATTATCAATGAGTGAATTCATCGTTATTTCTGGCAGTGTTTCACCAATTTCAAAAGGCAGTGGTGACTCTGAGCTTTCAGGGCTATTTATGACAGATAAAATTTTAAAAGTCAGTTTTAAGTTTAAAGCAAGGCTACAACTTAATATGATTAGAATTATATAGATAAGTTCTGATTGCATTAATGATGTCCTTGGTTGGAAAGCGTTAATACCATAATGATTTTATTAAAATTGATGCTCAATATTGTTAAAATCGCAGATACAGAAGCTAATAAAATTAGGATATTGTTACTTAGCTCTTTTTCGGGATATGACACAAATAAATAAATACAAATAGCACAGATGAAAATAAAATTACGTATTAAATCAAGTGAGGAAATAGGTTGTTTTTCTTCACCAAAACAATTGCAGCTAACAACTTTATCTTTTACAAGTAAAAAGCAAATTATGCATGTAAAGAGACTGAATAATGCAAGACTTATAAACATAAGGACATGAGTATCGCTTAGCTTACTCAGTAAAGCGAAAGCTAAAATAAATTCAATCAAAATGATTATGGGTGATAAAAATAAACTTATTTTATTCGAGAGGTTAAAAGAAGCGGTCAAGCTTGATGTAAATTCAGTAAAGGTTTTAGTTTTACCCCATGCAGCACTTAACAATATAAACCCTATGAAAATTCTTATGATTTCAGCAATATAAATAGACAAATTTACTCCAGTAATTTCCAGCTAGGTAAAAAGCCATCAATTTGATTTTTTCTCACTGATATTGAATGTGAAGAACCAATTAACATATCGTACCAAGGGTCTTCGACTGTTTTTCGTAAACCACCGCCAATCGTTTTTTGTATGAAAAGAGATATTTGCCACGCTAATTGCTCTACTTGGGCATCGTGAATAATATTTATGCCAATTTCTTTCATTTCTTCATGGGTTATAGCGTAATTGTGTGAGTGATAGCTAAACATTAAATGGGCTATAATTTCACTACGCTTTTGTTCACTGAGATGTGGTAACTGATAACTGATCAGTTCTTCACCAATTTTTTGTAATTCGAGGGTTGTACGATAAAAAGCAGTTAAAGTGGGAGGGAAAATACTGTTGCACAATAAAGATAAAGATTGCTGCTTTGCTTCTTGTTCATCAACGTTAAACCATTCTTGGCACATTTCACCAAAAGACTTAATATCTAAGCAAGACATTGATGATTCAGTATCTTCAGAGCTGCTACCGCCATGTAGGTGAGGATCTATAGGCGTAAAAACAGCCAAATCACCCGCTAATATTTCATCGGCAGATAAAGTTAAAATAGTTCCTGAAGATTCACAATAATAGGGAACGATAAAAGTGAGGTGTTCAGTGAACTTCCTTAAAATTAACGCTATGCGCCTAGCCGCATTTACAATGCCTCCTCTTGAATGAATAATAACATCTAAGCGAGGTACTTTGCCTATTTTTTGTAATTCTTCAAAAAGGGTTGGTAGAATTTCTTGTTCCAAATTAGATGCGGCTAAAATCAATACTTTACTATTTCTCAGTCCTTCAATATGTTCTATATGGCCATTTATTGACTGTAACATTGTGCCTCCGTAATGAGAGTATCTGCAACCGCATCTAACATTTTTAGATTAGGTACTAATTGCTCAACATAAAGGAACTGACCATTTGGGTTATTTTCTAAAAAGACATAATCACCTTTTGGCGTCACTATAAAGTCTAAAGCGCTATAATTAAGCCCATAACTGTCAACAAAATCAAAACATTGTTGCTTGAATTTTTCAGGAAGTTGTATTGCTGTATAGTCGATTTCAGCAGACATATCTCGACAATCAATTCGTGTTTTTTCATCAGCTTGTGAATCTATTTTGGCAGCAAATATATGCTTACCTATTATAGTCACTCTTAACTCATATTGTTTTTCAATATAAGTTTGAAAATGGCAAGGTAGCTCTTTGACTGAGTCTAAATCAGCTAACATGTCATCTGTTATTATTGTTGTTGGAATACCTGTAGAAATGACGTCATTAGCGTTTACTTCATCAGCAGCGAGTGTGGGTGTAGACATCGTTTTATATATTGCATCAGTCGCTATTTTCTTTTTGAATGATGTTACTGAACTTGGAATATTGGTGACTAAAGAATCCGGAATGGAGAATCCCATTTTCAATGCTCTGCTAAGTTGTTCAGCTTTGAACATGGCACTTCTCATTGAAATCGGGTGGCTCATCCAATAGCAATTTAAGGAATATAAAAAGCCAAATGCTGCTTGTTCTGTTTCTTGTTGTGCAAATAAGGTTTCTTGCTCGGTTAAATTGGAACTTAAATAACTAAATTGTGCAGACTTTCTCATCCAAACACTTGAAATATCAGTTAAGTTGATACTATCGCCAGAGGGAATATGAATAATTTCTCCAGTTAATTTGCCATTAATGAATAATTGATTTATTTGATAATCTTTTGGAAAGAGATCTAGGTTTACTCTAAAAGTTGAATGTTTTTTATTTTTTATTATTTCAGTGATGAGATCTGCATGTAAATCGTGAGTGTTGGTTACAATTAAAATTTTTTTTTTCATAAAAGGTACCGCAAAAAAATAAAAAGCCTTATTAAATAAGGCTTATAAAAAGTTTATTGCTAATTAGCACAACATGCCAGTATCACGACCCCAACGGCCATGACCGCGAGCATCACGTCCTGAACAACCTGCTGTTGCAACACCTTCACGTGCTTTCCATTTTGTATCAGCTGTTACTTCTTGTTTTTTTTCAGCTAATTTGAAAGCAAATAGTTTAGTTTCTGTTTTCATTTTAATTTTCCTTAATTACATAAATATCAAGGGAGTAAATCCCAATCCATACTGAACACCAACATTAAAAACACACATATTAGGTACAGCGTGTATTTAATATAAATAGCAAAAAACCACATGTCAACACATTTAATTAACATTTGTTCCCATTTTAAATATCTGTATTGTTTTGGTTTTTAACTTTTTCTATGAAAGCCTAAGCCTATTAAGCTTTAGTTTGAATCGATATGAGGTGATAAAATGAAGTTTTGACTCTAAAAATTATTTGTTAATTTAAAAACAATTGATTCACTTAAATTATAATGAGTTCCACATTAAAGTAAGCTAGTACTTTTTATTTTTCAATAATACTACAAAATCAGTGACTAGTTATACCATTTGACCTTATTTACTCCTATTAGAAATATAGAGAAAAACCCTAATCGATTTTACAGTGATTAACTAACACGATTAATTAGCTGATTATTATTTTTACGAGTGCCATCTTTACGCCAAAATTCTAAAGCTGGAATTTGTACTTCCCATACTTCATTTGCATTCCAAGTATAAGTATTTTTATATTTCAAATTATAAAATTCAGGCTCAAATTCAGATTTAAGCCGTGTATTGGTGAAAAACACATTTGTATTAGGTGATACTACAACTTCTTTTTGACTCATAGATTTTATTTGTTGACGGGTGATCTGCTTACAAATAGGTTCATGGGGGGTTGCAGGATATAACGAAGACACAATGCCTTTTTCAATTGCATGGGTTTCTTGGCTAATAAAATAAATACCACTTCCTAGCGGAAAGTAACCTACCATAGATAAAAACAGCTTAGTATAAATTGGATCTGTTTGT
>Ga0209396_1003292_pt1 | contig 16402 bp, 14 predicted proteins | sample GOMGulsemesocosm_6_FD_184638 | JGI IMG/M metagenome (GOLD analysis project Ga0209396, IMG submission 184638) | Methane-oxidizing microbial communities from mesocosms in the Gulf of Mexico - GOM8C Gulf of Mexico (SPAdes) (version 2) | ecosystem: Environmental > Aquatic > Marine > Cold seeps...
CGGCTGATAGCGTTGGGGAAGCTAAAATATAAATTATTACAACAGGTGTTCGCTAATAGAGAACAAAATCATTATAGAGCAACAACTCTATAAATGTAAAGAGAAAAATGAAGTATTTACTCAGTTTTTATGTTTTCTAATCAGCACCTTCGTTATTAAGGTTTGTGGAGGTGTCATAAAAAATGAGAATCGTGTCAATAAATGAGAATTTTATGACTATGAATCATGTTTGAGGTTATTCACATTTCTGTCCTTTGTTTTGAAAGGGATACTACCAAGGTTCCTTTTCAGTCTCAGTAATATAAAATTCTGTAAAAATCAAAGGAATTAGTTTCTAATACTTTGAAATTATGAGAAATTAAAGAAAAAATTGAGATGAGGGCTTCAGATAAGACTCTATCATAAGTTATTAGGTAATTACCTAATTAAGCATAAGTTTGAAAAGTTTAGCTTTAAAGGAATTAATTAAAAGTGGATGAGAATCAAAAACATGAGTATTTTTTCAATCTATGGTGTAAATACGAAGATATAACCAATCATTTCAATGGACTAATCCTCAAAATTAGAATTCAAGCTTTGGCTTTAGTAACTACACTTATAACTTTGGTAGTCTTATTGGGACACAATGATAAAGGTATTCAATGGGATGTTGTTTTTGTTGTTTTTCTTTTTTTATCTTTCTTCTGGGTTTCTATCGCAATTCTTGATCTTGGTTATTACAATCGTTTAATGACAAACAGTGTCAAAGAACTAGAAAAATTAGAGAAATCACGACCTATTGGTACTAACGTTCCTGAACCAACATTTAGCACTTCATTGCACACTAGTGTTGGCAGTACTTTTCCTGCGTATTCTTTTTATGCAATCGTACTTATTGTGTTTATAGTTTCGTGTGTTTATTCCGGCTGTAAGGCTTCTGGTTAAAAGTTACCTAAGTTATTTAAAAGTGAGGAATAGTTGACTTATCTCACTCCGCTCAACAATTTGGATGTTATATAAATGATCGATATTGGCCCTCTCATATATGAGCCAACTAAGAGTTTTGAAGTTCAAAAGTTGTCAGAAGCATTCTTAGAATCTAATGATGAACTGCGTACAGGGCTTTCACAGTGTGGCTGGTGTTACAATAGTATTAGTAAGGTCATTCCTCAAACTAATGAAAACTTTTGGTCTGGGCATTTTTTTCCATATATTGAATCTACAGAAGAACTTCAAGTTTCTTTGAACTTAGCTTTATTTGGTTTTTATAAGCAAGCATACAGCTCTTTAAGGTGTGCTCTAGAAGTTGGAATGCTCTCTGTTTATTACAATATCAATGATGATGGACATACAGTTGTTAAAGATTGGCTTAGGTCGAAAGATACTTGGGAAGCAAATACCCCACGAGCTGACAAAATTTGGAAAATTCTTAAGAAAAACTCAAATATTAAAAAATTTAGTGATAAGTTCGGACTTAAAAAAGAGTTTGATTCTCTTTCTTTCCTGCACAATTTTGTACATACAAAAGGATATAAACACTCAAATACCTTAGGAAAATTAAAAGGAAACTACCAGACATTTGAGAGTGATATTTTTGTAGAGTGGTGCAAAACCTACCAGAAGGTTGTTACTCTTTTAATTAAGCTCCATATATTGAAGTATCCTATATCTGTTATTGAATATGATTGGAGTAAAAAAATAGGAATTGATAATCCATTTCCTGTTGTAAATATTTTTGAGGTTGATCGTATTAAATCTATACTCCCGAATGAGCAGTTTCGTGAAATTCAACATATTGCAAACCATGACTCTTTTACTCAGGAACTGTTTTTACATATCAAAAGCATTCCCGATATGACATTGGATGAAAGAGAAAACCAAATTATTTATCATGATAAATTTATGATTGAATCGGGATTAGGTTTCATTGAGTGGGAAAAAAAAGAATTAGATTTATTAAAACATTTTGACGATGATTCGAATAAGAATGTCTTGAAAAGAATTGAATTTCTTCGTAGTTGGGCTGTAGAAAATAATATGATGAAACCGAAAATGGAAAGGCTATCAGAAAGCCCATAACAAAAATTTAAAACGGAACTGTTAATAGTTTACTCTGTTTTACTTCACATTCGAACAAAATTTTTCAGCCCATTAAATAGGGATTAGCTTTCAGGGATACATATGCAAGTTTACTCATCATTCTAGAATGTCATGAACTATAAACAAATCTACAGGACAAAAAATAGTTATTTTTTGCCCCTTCGTTTGCTAATTTTAACCAACTATTTTTAGCCTATTATTGAGGCGTTAGCCTTTAAGGATGATCATGCCAATATCTCAAGATTTTCTTGCCTACCATAAATCGATAGGTGAAGAACTTAAATCATCAGAAACAAGAATTAGAAACCTCATTGGAAGTTCTCATTGGGCAACCGATGGCGAACATAAAGAAAGTATTCTCCGAAAAGTCATCTCAGATTTCGCACCGGAAATTTATAGAGTCGGAACTGGTTTTGTTTGCTACCCAGGTGAAACTAATGGAGAACAAAATAATTCGGGACAAATTGATATTTTAATTACTTCGAAAGCTAATCCAACGCTCTATAAAAGCGGTGAGCTTCATTTTGTTACTCCAGATTGTGCAAATGCAATCGTTGAAGTAAAGACACGTGTCACTAACGGAGCTGTACTTAGAAGTGTTTTACAAAAGCTTAGTGATGATATTAAATCCATACGTACATATTCAGGTAACCCTAATAATGTGTGGGCTGGACTTTTTATATATAACAGCGGAAAGCTTCAAGATGATCAGGTATTAGAAATGCTACAAGAAATTACGAATGATGATCCATTAGCAGTAGTCAACTGTGTATCTATAGGGGAAAGTATATTTTTACGTTATTGGGAAAGCGGGCATGCAAGCAGTAATCTTGGAGAGGATCCTGTCTGGCACTCGTATAACTTAAATAGTCTCTCACAAGCATATTTCATAAGTAATTTGATATCGCACCTATCTCCAAACCTTGATGATTCACTCTCACAAGCTTGGTTTCCAGTTCATGGTTCCAAAGAGATACATCGTTCACGTTTTGCTAAATTATTTGAAAGACAATCCGTTGAGTTTGAACAAGGCTAATCTAATGTCAATTATTCCAAGTGTATTTTTAACTCATGCATCAGATGTACTAGGTGATACTGATACAGGGCTATCAGGTTCAAATATTGTGAAAGCTTTTACTGGGTATGCATTCGATCTTAACGTTGATATTCCTCACTCGGATTATCCATTTGACGCCCCAAATAAAAGAACTGCGTTATTGGATAATTTGAAAAGATTTACCTCGGAACAACAATACAAAATCATAAGAGAATTATGTGAGCACCCTAAATTAACTCAACCAATATCTAATAATGTAAGTAATCTTAAAATTCAACTTATCGCTAGGTATGGTGAATTATTTGGGCACATTAGCTCAGAAACGTTAAATATAACTTTAGTTGATGATGTCAGGCATTGGTTAGCGGATTATCCACGTAGTGAAAACTTATATGATTCGGCTTTGACTAAGTTCAATAACAATTTGTTTGAACGTAATTTATTAGATGACTTACGATTGTCTTTAGAATTATTATTAAAATGTATATTTCAAAACGAGAAGTCTTTAGAAAATCAAATGTCCCAAATAGGGATATTTATTAGTACTAATGGTGGCTCAAAACAATTTTCTAATATGTTCAGTACTTTAGTGAACTATTATACAAAGTATCAGAATTCATTTGTTAAACACAATGATGCTGTGATTGAAGAAGAGATCGAATTTATATTTGAAATGACTTCTTCTTTTATGAAGCATCTAGTTAAGATGAAAATTAAAGGTTAAGAATATCAAGAAGGATAAAAAATGTAGGTTGTTTTTTAGGATTATCGTTACTAAAACCTATCTGTCTAAGTTTTAATCCAATAGTGCTAATGTCACCAAAGTGGAAAAAGTGATAGTTGGAAACCAATTTCATTTAGTTATTGGTAGTCTCAAGCATTATCCGTAGTTATAAATAGATGAGGTTAACTACATTAAATCTGGAATTTCGTAATATTGATATTTTGACAACTGCACCCTGTTTTGGCCTGAGCTTTACAGGGTGAAGTTGACTAAACGGAATAACTCAGACAAATTATACCTAATGTAATCTCCATGCATAGGACAATTACACTTTGTCGCGCTGGTGTGTGTAGCTGCAAACAGCCATTAAGTTGCCTAATGCGCGAATCCTTAGTATACGTTGTAACTTAATTTCGCGTCTAGTTCTTTTGCAAAATCAAATTCATTCCATTTTGTAAACCAAAACATATTCTCACCTATTAACTTTTTGAAATGTTGTTTTTCGATGCCTAATCTGTTCAGGATGTCATTTTTAAATGTATTGCTTAAATACGGACACGCAATTAAGTCTAATGACAAGTGAACCATTTCAGACTCTGAGCGAAGAGTATCTTTCTTTAAATCATAAAGATTTTTAATATGAGTTAATAAATTAGTCTTGACGGTTTCGTATCTCTTTTTATCTGAAATATAAAAGAGTAGTGAAGTTATTGAAAAATAATTTAAGTTATTATCAAACTTAAAAACACCATCCTGCTCAAGTACATTAAAATACTTAATCAATGTTTCTTGATCTAACCAATAATATTTACCTAATTGTCTGATTAACACTAATAAATATAAAGTTTCAATTGGTGTAATATTATCAACAGAAGATTTCTCTAAAATCGAACATGCGTTATCAAACACACATTTGAATACTATATGCTGATACTCTACTCCCAGCTTCTGGTCTTTCAAAAATAGTATTAGTTGTTGAATTACACGACACAGTTTAATTGTACTGTTAACTTTTGGAGCAACTGCATAAATAAAAAATGAAAAATTTACTATTGAAACTATAGCATTTATTAAATGCCTTGAAGACGAGTCCGTTTTATTGATCGATTGATAGTCGATTAAAATTCTTTTCGTTTTTCTTTCTATTATCGCTAATGAATAGTTCAAGATATCAGTATAAGTAATACCTGAGTCTGAGAGTATCGACTTAAAGTCAGTGGATAAACTTGATTGATGAACATAAATACTTCCAGTGATAATTTCTACATCATCAATAATTTTACTTTCTAATTTATATTCTAATTTTTCAGATATTAGATTGGCAATTTTTTTCTTTGCTATAGATATAGGGGTAATTATTGGTCTTTTAAATTTTTCTTCTTTATTTTTGTTTAGACTTAACTTGTATTGTTTTAAATTTAATTGAATCTTATTCCTTATTGATTCAAAGATAGTTTCATCGTTATAAAAAATAAAATAGTCATCTACATAACGGAATATTTGATAATCTTTTTTTATTGAGTAATTATCTTTATAAAGATCTTGAATTACATCTATATCAATTGCTTGTAGGATAATTTCAGCAAAAATTCTTGATAACTCTGGACCAATTAAAATACCATTAGTTTCATTATAATTAATCCGTTGCATTAACTGATCAAACTTGAATGCAAAAGTGCTTTGAGTTTCAGATAAATGTTTTTTTGCGTATTCTTTTTTGAAAATAGCCCATGCTACTGAATGTGTATATATTGAATCAAAGCAATGTGACACATCAAGTTTAGACATAAAATTGAATCTTTTTTCACACCAATGATGTTCCGGTGATTCATAGAATTCAAATATGTTTCTAAATTTCTTATATACGAAAAATGATTTTAAGTTTTCATAATCTTGACCTTCCATTTCAATACCAACATCTTCTTTATCAAAGCTTTCAATCAATGACTTTGAATCGATATAAGTGCAGGCTGCCACTCTTTTAGCTGAGCGAAGACTTAATGGACTAACATCGGAATAGTAGGTGATAAGATCTTTATAAATTCGATAAAATTCAACCGCCATTAACTGACCTTTAGGATGAATTAAAGATAAATATCGAAACTCATTATGTTTATGTGAAATTGGAAACGTAAATGGTATTGATGGTAATTTTCCGTAGCTTATATCTGTTTTAGAGTGATTATGTCCATCAGCACTTACTATATCTATCTTTGTGCTGCTTTCTAATCCTAATAAGATCAACATCAATTCATTTATATAATGAAGATTTCCTCTCCAAATGAAATTTTTACCATCGTGCCTCAAATTGTATTTATTAATGAAATTATAGAAATGTCTATTTGAAAAAGTTATTGGTACTTCAAAGGGAGAAAAATCTGACAATACAGCCCTTTCTATTGGAAAATTAATTGATAACGCTTTTTTAACCATGCTTCCATGCCTTAGATATTTTGCTTAATTCGTGAATAGTAAATTTTCTAAATACCTTTTTATTGAAACCTTCCTCAAAGGATAATTTATTTAGCCTGTTAGCTAGTTTACTGTCAGTGATGCTTGTGATCTTATTTTTTAAATACTGGTCAAGTCCCCTTAAATCGGAAGTGTTAGTTATATATTTATTACTAAAATATACACCGACAAACGCATTGGCTTTACTGTTATAGAGTCTCGTGTTGCCAGTAAGAAAGCGAATTCTTGAAACTAGATTTTTAGATGCTCGTTTTTTTGTCCGACTACTTTCTCTTGTGTAACTGTTAAATGATTCATCTATTCTATTTCTATTTCTTACTGCTTTGTTTGAGCTAAGTAAAACATCATGACTATTACCATTCAGTCTAAATTTATACCCTAAGTATTCAAAATTATTATGTTTGCTATTAAACAGATCAATTTCTTTCGTTTTACTATTGAATTTCAGATCTTTTTTTTCTATGATTTTTGTGACTTTATTCAAATAATCATTAATATTACCTTCTTTGGTAGGTGAGAAAACTACGATTAAATCATCCACATACCTTTCATAATAAATGACATCGTTTAATGTGCCGACTTCATGATCAATATTTCCCATGTATACTTCCGACAAATAAGAACTTATACCTACACCTCTAGGTAAACCCACGTCTTCCCCTGTAATCTCTGCGAAAGCTCTTATGAGTTGTGTTAATATTCTTCTAGGAGTTACTGATAACCTTGGAGATGAATGTAGAATAGCTAACAAATTATCATGCTTAATTGACTCATAGAAACTTTCAACATCGGCTCTTATGATAAATTTGGGACTTAAATCACTAATAATATTGCTAAGTCGGCTTACAATAATGTCTCTGTTATTAAGTTTGACGTCATATATAGAACTCAAAATAAATTGAAGCTGCCTTGATACGAATAAAGTATCCATACTTTTTCCGACTGAGTAAACATCCTTATTTCTAATTTGATAGGGTGACTGAATTAGAGGTAATACGTAGCCTTTTATATTTACTCTTTCTACTATTTCTTGAAGTCGAATTGTTATTTTCTCATGATATTGTTCTTTTCTTTTATCAATATGTAAGTTGAGAAGCTCTTTTCTTTTTTCAAACAAAGCTTCGCTAATTCGTCCTTGTTTATATCTAAGAATAAGAAAAGATATCAGCTTCTTCAACGAATATATTTTTTGTCTGAATCTATATGCATCAGGAAAGTGCTCTCTTTCTACATCACCTTTATTTTTCCTATCAATATCATAAATTTTTCTAAAGTTTTTTACTGAAAATGACTGATCAAACAAAATTAATCCTTAATCCCTTAATTAAAATCACAAGTATACTTAAATCTTTTAATTTCATATACATAAGTTGATTGTTAACATATCAGACTAACAACCTAAAACACAAGAATTTCGACATTTAGGAAAATCACTGCATCCCCAAAACGTATTACCTTTGGAAGCCTTGCGTAATAACATGTCGGAGCCACACTTTGAGCATATTTTGGTATTAGATTTTTGTTTTATAACTTTTCGCACATGCTTAATGTGATCTATATTAGTTTTAAAGTCTGCCTCCAACTTGCCACTCACCAAGAACACCTTTAAACCATGCTGATTTTATGATGACAGCAAATATGAAAATTGGTATCAGATACCATGCGGTACTTATCATCATATTGAGGTAAATCGATAAATCCATTTAATGGTACTTTTTAAGTTAGTAATTTCGCCAGAATTGGATAAACCGTTATGTATATTGCTATGAAAGCAATAAAGTACGGAGCGTATATATCCATTGATTCCCTATGTCTAACTTGACTCTCCCACCATTGCTGAAAAATCAACATTAAGGCCATGACTGATTTTTTGAATCGCTTAAAACTAAATATATAGACACTTTCTTGATTCATATGCCCATCTTTAGTGAACAGGTCATACTGAATTTGCGCATTGAAAAAAAAATTTAAATTTATAGACGAAGTAAAACTTGAGTATTCATCATTCCTAAATTCTTCATCATTGTATGCCGAAAATTCTGGCGCTAATTCAACTAAATATCCAGCTTCTTCATCAGTGTGCTCTCCCACTTCATGGAAGAAATCCAATTGCAGTAATTTGTCCGTCCATATTTTTTCAATCGATTGCTGGTACATACTGGCATAGGAATAGTACCTAAAAAGAATAAAACCAACGGATATTAATAAAAGACCTAAAATTCCATTCATATTTGCAAAAGTTATTTTAAAAAAAAGCGTATTAGCCTCTACTATTTTTGCCTCGGTAATAAAGATGCCGATAAGTACCATAGAAAGACCAACTAACAGTCTACGCTTATTAGCTAGGGGGGCATCGTCATGAATAGTTTTACTTATATCACTTAGTTCCACTAATTTTTTCCTCAATCATTTTTGTTCTCCGTTTATCTCTAATCCAAGTAACAGAGCCATTTGTATGTTTCATTTCAAATAAATCTATTGCTGCAAATAAATCACTAAGTTTTTTAAACCCATAGTTTCTTTGGTCAAAAGAGGCGTGATTAGAAATGTGTTTTCCTATAGGTCCTAAATTAGCCCAGCCGTCATCCTCTTCGGATGATTCTACTGCTTGGCGAAGCATATTCATTAGTTTCGTATCACACTTAATGTGTGCTTCAGTTTTTTGTTTGGATTTATCTTCATTTTGCATTTCATCTAAGTACAAAAATTTGGAACAACTATTTACAAACGCCATTGGTGTTTTACGTTCACCAAAGCCAATAACAAATTTTCCATCAGCTAATGCGCGTGTTACCAGAGGAGTGAAGTCACAATCAGATGAAACAAGGCAAATCGTATCAACATCCTTTGTATAAAGGATATCCATAGCATCAATAACAAGTGCAATATCCGTAGCATTCTTGCCTTTCGTTAAATCAAATTGCTGAACAGGTTGAATGGCATACTCGTGAAGAACATCCTCCCAAGGCTTAATACATGGACTTTTCCAATTGCCATAAGCTTTGCGAATGTTAACAACGCCATAACGGGCAAGCTCAGAAAGTATGATATCTATTTTGGCGGCAGGCGCATTATCTGCATCGATGAAGAGTGCGATTTTTTCCTTATCCTTCAAATGTAATTCCTTTACAACGTGTGGATTATTTTTTAATAGTACACTTATGCCATATCTATATAAAATAGCAATGTTTTTCATAGGGATATAGAGGGGTTTGTTGTTTTATAATAACTTTACTAGGCTTATTAACAAAGACTTAATAGTTAGCCATTATGGAAAGTACATCAGGAAAGCAGCTTAACTTTAACTTTAAAGAAAGTGCTCGCGATATGATGCCTGACGATATAACCCTTGATGAATTGTTGTATGTTTTGAAAAACCATAGTGGTTCTGAGATCGAGCGTTATTATTATTTTGAACAAATTAGTATGAAGCGTAAGGAGAAATAGCCTTAAAAATTACGCTTTATCATGCGTCATCTAAAAGCTTTTCAATTTTATTGTGTTTCTCACCTAATTTGTCTAATAAGTTCTTCCTGGTTATTGATAAATCATGGAGATTGTATTGCTGAGTCTCTTCATTAGTTAGGTAGTTCAGACTGTTGATTGAGTAGTTATTTTCGGCAATATCATGATTAGAAACTGTAAAGCTGATAGGGCTATAAAGGGGCCTGCTCTTAAATTCCTGTGCAAGTTTGTCAATATTATCTAAGCTTGAACGCCCATCAGTTTCTTTTTGAAATTCAGTGGCATTAATAAACAGTACATCACTTGTGGCTTTGTCTTTATTGATGACAAGCAATACCAGCGGGATAGGGCAAAACTTCATAAGCTTTGAAGGTAGTGTGATAATTGCATCAACCCAGTTGTTTTCAATCAAAAACTTTCGATCTTCTTTTTCTTTTCTTCTAAATAGTGGACCTTTTCCCATTACCACATATGCCTTTCCGTGAGGATTTAGGCACTTAATCATATGCCTAATATACAAATGCTCTTTGTAAGTCACATGCTTTCTTTCGGACTGTTCTGCTGTGATCCCTGTAACTTTGTCCACTTGCATTTTAGGCTGTAATAAACATATGGATGTATCGTAAAAATCTGTCTGGACGGGAGAATTGTTTGATAAACAGTAAGTATAAGTACAATTAATATCTTGAGCTTGAGCAAGTGCAAATTTACGCAATAAATGATGCTTTGTTTGTCCGATAGACTCTACTCGAATTTCCTTATCTGGATATTCGAGAGCAGCATATAGGCTTTGCTCTGCGGTGACTTCAAAGGGCGCATAAAGGCTCTTTGAGTTATCTAAGTCAGCGATTTCTAATATCAAGTCCATGAAATCAGATGGGATTTCTTCATATTGAAAACCATCTTCAAATTGCTTAGGTTCATTCGTTGCTTGTAAGCGCATTAATACTCGGTTGTAAACTTCGATGGCATCAAAAGTCGTGAGAAAATCAACCTCGTTAAGTGTGTCTATCGCTAAAATTTCGTCCATAGCTGATTTGAAATCTGCTGTAAAAGATAATCTGATCTCCGTTAATAACGTAAGGAAAAGCTTGTTGTCATTAGGATTCATAATGTCATTGAAATTTAAATGTAATCCTTTATCTATTTGCTTTTGCTCTAATTCAGTCAATATTGCAAACATGCCTTTGGGTAAGGCTTTTCGAGATAGTTGATAGGGTGTATTTAAAAATAATTCTACGGCTTGTCTAATACCACTTCGTTGTTTTTCATTGATTATTGCATTTGAAATATCGTCCATCAAAGCTTCAATTGAAAGGGAGTCTGTACCATGAATTTCCGCAAATTTAAAAGCAGCGGTGTCTTGAGATTTATTTATCAAGCGACAAAACAGTAAAAACAGATAGAAATCTCTTTTTTCCACATCTCCGATAAAAGCCTTTAATTCGGTAAACTTATAGTTTTGAACAATATCAATAATGATTTTTTCTAACATACTAACTTCCTGCCTTAATAATCTTCGTGGCAAACGCTTGAACTTGCTGCTCTCTATTTTCAATCAAGTCTAGAAGCAACTTTTTTTCTTCTTTGGACTCATCATTGAGTGCAATTATTTTTCGTTGGTCTTCAATAGTAATATCAGGGAAAGGTAAGTTTGATAAAGTTTTCAAATTTAATGTGCTGCTGTACGACCCGCCAGCGTTCACATACAGCCATTCCTGGCTTTTTTTTGAATTGAGAATATATTCAATAAACTCCGGCATTATTTTTTGGCTATTTGGGGATCTTAAAATCAAGAAGTGATTCGTTGCTATTGCCTTATAAGGAACTTCTTTTAAAAGGAATGCTTTTTTTTCTACCCCTTTGAGCGCAATTAGAACATCACCTCTTTTGAGAAAATCCGTTGATTTGCTATTTACTACGTTTACTCTCGCAATTTTTGATAAATCTAAATACGAACCACGTTCATTTTTAACAATATCCCTTAATTGAATAATAAAATGCTCTCTATTTTTCGCCTTTTTTGCAAGTTCGACTAACTTTTTCACACCCTCGCGAAAAAACTTTCCGTTTCGAGTAATTATTTGGATATTTTTTACAGTGCTTTTCATAAGGGGTCTAGAGTGTTTTTGATATAACTATATCGCAACGCCTTGCGCGTTTCAATTCTCAGGGCATTGACGTAATGTTTTTACCCCCCTAAACTTTGCTTCATCTACATAACTACTGACGCAGAGGATATTTATTTGTTAATTAAAAAACATTGTTTCGATAAAGCAAAACGAAGAATGTGTTTTAACTTAAAACACAATAAAAGTAATGAGCGTCATAGTTCACAATCAATTACGTTTAAATTTTCGCATATTTTGATGTCACCAAAGATATTGTCATTTATTGATAATACCGAACTACCGACAAGGCTTGGTTTCTAGCCGAACAGCGTGCTTAGTTAACAACTTCTTTAATTTTTGAAGAAATAATTCGGGTAAAAATCACTTTTATCTACAGGATTTTGCACGCTTTTTTTAAGCAAATTTACATAACTGTACAGAAAAATTTAGCGAGAAATCCGCTTTGTGGATTAGTGCGCTCAAAAATCACTTAAAGGAGAAGAAAATGGCACAACGAGTAAAACACCACTGGCGTTCAGACAGGCAAGTACGACTGACTAAATCATACAAAGATGGGGAATATAAATGGGGAGAATCTTATCTGGAATCAATGGCTCAGCGGAATTTTGAATACGATTTAGATGTTCTTAGCTATAAACCACAACCTAAGGAGTATGAATATATAGATGATAAAGGTGTTACACGATTTTATACACCAGATACGGAAGTTGAAAGAAAAATGGAAACAGAAAATGTTGAAACTAAACCTGCAATATTCACTAAAGGTAAACGAGCAAAAGAACGTTTTAATCATCTACGACTTTGTTTCTTAGAGGCTGAAAAACCTAAGTTATCTTACATCACAGATGAAGATGTTTATCAGGGTGAGAGGGTTTCCAATCTAGATATGATCCACCACTACCATCGTTTAAGTATCAGTCATATTTGCATGGATAGCTTAGTAACAATTATCGGTACTAACCCTACTTTTGGAGAGCTGAATGAATATATGAAATCACTTGGTTACCTCAAAAAGCACACCCTGGCACTGCTAGGACATCAAAAATTTATTTTTGATTACACACAACCATTAACTGAAATAACACCATTAACTATCGGAGTACACTAATTATGAATACTGCAATTTCACTAACTAACAATACTGAAATATCACTACCTAACGGGCAATCAATCAAACTTGCAGGTCGCCACGCTATTATTCAATTTGCTGACCAAGAAGTCACCCTCGTCAAATTTGGCAATGGCGAGTACCGCCACTACCCAACGCTTGAACTAAAAGCTGCTGCAAATGATGAAAAGCTACATTTATTAGCGGCCCCCGTACATCTTCGTTGCGTTGTTAAATTGACCAATAAACAGCAGAAAGAGCATGATAGACGCTTAGCCTACTGTAAAGAATTTGACCGTTATGAGACCCCTTGTGCAACGGGAATACCTGAGCAAGTCATTGATACTGTTTTTACTGAGATTAAATATTTACATTCGAAAAAGCCTGCGTGGAAAACAGCGTATGCATGGTATTCACAATGGTTGATAGATGGTAAGGATATGCGTCTTCAGGTGGCTATAAAAGAAGAGCAGGGTTTTCGTATTCATGCCGAAGTTCAGGGGATCATAGATGAAGTACTTAAAAAGCATTATTTAAAAACGAGCAGACCAACTGAGATTTTTGCATATAGACAATTGCAAATCGTATTTCTAAAGCGTGATAAAGAGCTTGCTGGCTTTCGCATTCCATCACTTTCAACATTCAGACGTTACATCAAAGGCATGTCTAAATATGAAGTTGATTTAGCTCGATACGGTAAGAAATATGCTGAAAGTGAAAATCGTGCAGCATTAAATGTTTATAAGACATCTTATCCGCTTGAGCGCATTGAGTGTGATGCTGGTGAAATTAATATTGGCTTGCTCAATGAAGATGGTACATACGCAGGTAAAGTGACTATTTTTCTTGTCATGGATGTGTTCACTCGTGCCATCTTAGGTTATGCCGTTCAGGTGGGGCAGACTAAAGAATCTGCCGCTGCCGTTATTCATTCTCTAGTGCATTCAATGCGTCTCAAATCAGATCCATCTAAACATCCAATGTCAGGTGTTGGCCGTTATTACGTGTTTGATAATGGAGCGGGTTATAGAGCAGAAATGACCACGAAATTTCTCAATGCTATTGGTTCAGATATTGTGAGATGTCGCTCACGCAGAGCTGACGAGAAGCCCCATGTAGAAAGGGCTATAGGCACGTTTCGCACTAGTTTCTTTAAAAGCTTAGATGGTTACTTAGGTAAGAGAAGCGAAGTGAAAATTACAGAGAAAACCCTTAAGCAAGCAGCGAAGCTCAGCGTAAGTGAATTCATGTTGATGTTTGAAGATTACATTCAAAATGTATATCACCACACTGGTAACCGTGGCATTAAGGGATTTACTCCTTCTGAAATGTGGAAAGAGCATGCTGTTGAAGGGGAAGTGATTACGTTAGCTGATTTTGATGATCGATTAATGCTTCGTGGTAACGCTAAAACATTAACGTGTTCTATCAGTGGCGGTATTGCACACAGGGGTCAGCGCTTTCATAGCAATGAGTTAAAAAACATTGTGACAGTTAAGGCTAAAAATTCAGGTAAACGCACTTGCAAGCTAGAGGTTTTGATTGATGATTTCGATGCTTCAGCCATAACAGTAATCAATGACGGAAAAATGATAGAAGTGCCAAATGTCGATGATGTTGAGCGCGACCAAGGTTTTAGCTTCTTAAAATCAAAAACTAAACAAGTTGATAAATCCAATAGCCCAATGCCTATGTCGGCTAGACAAGCTCAGGCACAAAACAGAATTCATCGTATCAATGGCACACACGTTGAATCTGAAACTTTAATTATTGACCGAGAAATAACAAATAACCCTACAGATGAACTAGAGGAAGACCATGCAGCAACTAGCACTATTACCGATGAAGAACGAAATGCAACAGATGGATTTGGAGTTGATGATGAATAAGGAACTTATTGATATGACTGATTTACATGCTGCAAACGATTATGAGTTACTTGATGATTCACTGGCGTTTTTAGAACGAAAAATTAAAACGCCAGATATCAGTATTATTAAGAAAAAGTTTGACCGATGTAGAGCGACACGTGGCACTAAATGTGTTCAATCTATGGCGCTTATAGGGGCCGCAGGGAGTGGTAAATCTTGGTTGTCAGAAGGGTATGTTGAAGAATCTCCTCGATATACTGAGAATGGCCAGAAAATTGTTCCTGTGCTTTATGCAAGTATGCCTGAGAAGGCAACTTCGAAAGTAATGGTGTCACGATTACTTAGAAATCTTACAGGTTTAAAAACAATATCAGGTACGGAAGAAAATATACAAAGTAGATTATCGGCCCGTTTGATTGCGGCAAAAACTGAGTTAATTATTCTTGATGAAACTCAGCACCTCACTAGAGAGTCTTCTAGTATATCGATTCAACATGCGGCAGATGCGATTAAAACAATCATGACTGACACTAAAGTACCCGTTGTCTGTGTTGGTATGGAAAGCAGTAAATCGTTGTTAACCGGGAAAACAAGATTTAAACATGAGAAACAGCTCTTTAGACGTAATCGTAGACTTCATGTTTTGGCTCCTTATGATATTGGTAGCAATAATTGGAAATCTCTTATTCAACAATATCAAACGATTTTTGATTGTGAAGTAGACCTTACGTCAAATGAAATGCTTAAACGTTTGTTTGCAGCAACAGAAGGTTTATTTGGCTTTCTAACGCCATTGTTCATGGAAGCCATAGAAATTGCTGGCAGCACTAAAGCAATTACTAAAGAAGTTTTAGCAAAAGCTTATGTCGAATTTCAGCCAGAAGATTATTTACTGAAGTGTAATCCTTTTTCTGAATCTTTGGCTCAAGTTGAAGTTGGATTGACCAAGCTATTAAACAAAGGGAAAGGTGAAAATCAAACCAAAAGTAAACCCAATAAAAAGGGTAAGGTGTAGCATTATGAAAGTGATGACTAGTCTAAATCCTAAACCTATGGAAAGCATTCGAAGTTTTATCATTAGGTTATCCAGTGCAAACGATTATGACTGTGTTAAACGCTTTTTCATTGAGCACAGAGATGATAAAGATATTAGTATCGACAGTTGCGATTCTAGTCTTTTAGATTTTGCAAAAAAGTTGGTTGATATAGTTGATGAGTCGGTATTTTCACCGACTCATCTTTCGGATACTAAATCACAATCAAATCGTTTAGGTTCAAAGCTAATGATGGATACACACCCTCATGTGTGTCCATCATGTTTGGTTGATGAAGGAATTACTCAATCGCAGTGGCAACTTCATCCGATCACTCATTGCCATAAGCACGATATGAAATTAATGACTCATTGTAGTTGTGGTGCAAAATTTCAGTGGGACCAAGAATTGTTAGAATATGGGTGTAGCGATTGTTTTGCATCTTGGTCTGAGATTGCAA
>Ga0209396_1003293_pt1 | contig 16398 bp, 9 predicted proteins | sample GOMGulsemesocosm_6_FD_184638 | JGI IMG/M metagenome (GOLD analysis project Ga0209396, IMG submission 184638) | Methane-oxidizing microbial communities from mesocosms in the Gulf of Mexico - GOM8C Gulf of Mexico (SPAdes) (version 2) | ecosystem: Environmental > Aquatic > Marine > Cold seeps...
AGTGCATACCAAAGTAGTGTGCACCGACCAACTGTTTAAACAAGGATTTAAAATGACATCTCAGTCAGTGACTCTAAACGACTCCGTAATAAAACGTATCGTTGCATGGATGAATGAACGCTTTCCCTTTGCGAATGCAATACTCTTCTTTATTTTATACTTAACCAGTGCCGCCGTTGCTAGGTCTGCATTAGATCAAGAAATAAAAATATCTACGTTGGATTTATTCAATTGCTTAATAACCTGGGGTCTATTTTTAGTTGTCAGAATATTTGATGAGCATAAAGATTATGCCCTAGATGTTCTCAATCATCCTCAGCGAGTATTGCAAAGTGGATTGATCACTCTGAAGCATCTAAAAATATTAGCCGTGATTTCAATTGCTGTACAACTGGTATTTTCGATCCATCTTGATAATTATACTTTAGGCAGCGCAACCATTAGCTGGCTCATAATGTTCGGTTATTTATGTCTTATGGGTGTTGAATTTTTCTGTGGAGAATGGCTTGAAAAGCGACTTACGCTCTATGCATTTTCTCACATGATGATAATGCCATTAATCGTTTTGTGGTTGGCTAATATCGCAACACCGAGCGGTGATATTAGTAATGTATTAACCCCGTCTTTATATCTCATGATGTTATTAGCGTTCGTTAGTGGTTTCTGCTTCGAAATAGCTCGTAAAACAAGAGGCCCTGAAGAAGAGCGTGAAACGGTTGATTCCTATTCTAAGATCTTTGGTACTAAAGGTTCAGCTTATGTGGTTATAGGCCTTATTACAGGCATGTTATTAAGCCAAGCAGGTTTATTGGTTTTTCTAGAGGTTGAGCATAGCTGGGTATATGGCATTGCTTTATTAGGTACTTATTTATTAGCGATTAAGCAGGTATTTAGCTTCATTTCAGCTCCTACTCTGAAAGGTCGTGAAAAGAACGAAGCGATGATCGGAGTGAATATGTTAATCGGTTATCTGGTAATAATAATAGCAGTATTAGTGAACAACGGTATCGCATGGAGCATCATCTAATGACCAGTACAACCCGACAATTTATTACTCCTGCACGCCATATGTTTTCTAAAGAAAATGAAGCAAAAGTTGAAGTGCGTCATAAAGGGGAAGTTTGGCAAGCCGAAGCTGCCGATGTTTCAAAGAATCATTTATCTATTTTTTGTGAACAATGTTCTTCTTTGGTCACTGATGAAAAAATTGAATATGTTCGGGTTAATGTATTTGGAAACACTTTTGAATTTACTGAACTCACGCTAATAAAACGTGAGTCGTCTCAAGGGCGTAGAGTACGCTTAGTCTTACGTAATGATAACGATGAAGAAACAAGTCGTTTGTTATGGCAGCTCAGTTATGTACTGCGTCAAAATGGGAAAGCGGCAACAGATATTAAATATGATGAATTCACGCTGCCTAAAATTCCTGCTCGCGGTTTATATACCGAAGAGGCCCGCTTAGAGCGTTTGCAATTTGTTCGTAATAATACCGATGCGAAATTGGAGCGAATAGCGGAAACAACACTCGAAGCGAAAGCCCTTGTGAGTAATATTGAAGCCTTGGTTGGCTCTGTTGAAATACCAGTGGGCATCGCCGGACCTTTACATATTAAAGGGGGCCATGCTGACGGTTTATTTTATGCGCCAATGGCAACCACAGAAGGTGCTTTATTAGCCTCGGCTACGCGTGGTGCAACGGCGCTTTCTCGCTCAGGTGGCGTAAACGTCCGTGTTATTGGCCAGCGTATGTTACGTGTGCCGGTGTTTGTATTAACAGACTTAAATTCTGCTCTATTTTTTGCCGAATGGGTAAAAGATCATTATGCAGAAATTGCAGAACAAACTCGTAAATATTCTAATTATGCGAATCTAGTAGAAGTGAATACTGAGCTAATGGGGCGTACAGTTCACGTTCAGTTTGCTTATGAAACAGGAGATGCTGCTGGTCAAAACATGACGACCACGTGTACTTGGCAGGCATGCCAATGGATTATTGCTCAAATGCAGCAATTCCCGGGTATGGAATTTGAAAATTTCATGATTGAAGCCAATTTATCAAATGATAAAAAAGTAACGTATAACTCTTTCTTGAAGGGACGAGGCGTTCGCGTTTTAGCTGAATGCTTATTGACTGATGAAGTCTGCCAGAAAGTATTAAAAGTTACTCCTAAGCAACTGTTTACCGCTTACAACCAGTTTATCGGCGGCAGTATTGCTTCTGGTATGATCGGTATGAATATTAATATTGCTAACGTCATTGGCGCTATTTTTACGGCCACAGGACAAGACATTGCTTGTGTTCATGAATCTTCGATTGGTCAACTATATCTAGAATTAACCGATGATAACGAAGTCTATGCAACGTTACGCTTACCGAGCTTGGTGGTTGGCAGTGTTGGTGGTGGTACTAGCCTTGCGCAGCAAAAAGAATGTTTAGAATTAATCGGTTGCGCCGGACCTGGCTGTTCTCACAAATTAGCAGAAGTGATCGCAGGCTTTTGTTTAGCGCTTGATCTATCAACGTTATCGGCTATTGCTAGTGACCAGTTTGCTCGTGCTCATGAAAAATTGGGGCGTAATCGCCCAGTAGAATTCTTGAAATTAGGTGACTTGAATAGCGAGTTTTTCACGCGCTCAATGCAATCCTATTATGAGCGTCAAAATATTCAAGTTGAAGAGGTGCACCCTCTTCAAATAGAGAGTAAAGGTAGTAGTATTATTACCGAACTCACCGCCCATAAGATTAATAAATTAGTCGGGCATTATCCTTTTGAACTGAAGCTTGCAGGGCAGTCTGAAAGCAAAAAGGTAATGGTAAAAGTGAAGCCTCTCGATGACGAAGTTATCTTGATGCTCAATAGCATGGCTTCCATGTGTGATGCTCGCTTAGCGCATGCCTATAACGAATTTAAAAATGGTATTGGCTTTAAAGGCTGTCATAAGCGTGAGCTTGCCGTAATGTCACAAACTGATGCTCGTTTTGTCAATAATGCACCGACGACGTATCTTGTGTGGCAGGATGATAGTCGAGAAGCGTATGTTCTTGTACAAGAACTCATGGAAAATATGGAATTGATGGACAGCGCAGATGATACCTCTGGCTGGACCCAAGAGCATATTCAAGTGGCTATTCGCGGAATCGCAGAAGTACATTCAATTTGGTATGGAAAAGAAGCCGAGCTTGCTGAAAAAGATTGGATCATTGATGCACCGACTGCTGCCAATATGGTCGAGAAAACACGACTGTGGGAAATGTTGGGTGCACACTCAGCAGAAGAATTTCCAGAGTGGTTCAGCGATACTGATTTAGCCCGCTACCGTGATCGCTTATACAGTATGAAAGATTGGTATAGCGAAATCGATGAGATGCCAAAAACGTTAATTCACAACGATTTTAATCCTAGAAATATCGCTTTCCGTCGTCTTCCAGCGGCAGAGGGACAAGAGAAGGGCGCGTTAACGTTATGTGCTTACGACTGGGAATTGGCCACGATACAGCTACCACAGCATGATTTAGCCGAGCTTCTAGTATTTACCTTGCAGCCTGATTTTAACGTAGAAGACATTGAGCAGTATATCGAACAACATCGCATAGAATTAGAAGTACTTGCCGGCGAACCGATTGATGCTCAGCAATGGCGTCGTGGCTTCACTTTAAGTTTATGGGATCTAGTGATTAACCGTCTTCCTATGTACGCCATGGCTCATACCTTTAGGCATTATGGCTTTATGGATCGAGTGCAAGCAACTTTCCGTAACTTACTCGATAATGAAGTTCAGCGCATGCTTGATCAGGAGAATAAATAGATGAGTGCTGAAATGTTTTTGACGTCTGATGAAGCAGTTAAAATTGATGAGAATCTGTTAGGAGGGAAGGCAAAAAATCTAGCTTGGCTTTCTCGACAAGGTCTACCCGTTCCACGTTGGTGGGTATTAACCACAGAATGTTTTACTCAGCAATTGATAGCACTGAACATTGAAGAGTGGGTGCAGGAAGAACTAGCCAAACTCAGTTCAGATTCTAAAACAATTGAAAATGCTGTCATTGCACAAGTTGCAACCAACATTCAAAAAGCGATTGGCGAGCAACCACTGCTTCCTGAAATTCAGCAGTTGGTACGCGATCGTTTATCATCTGATGTGTTAACAAAAACGTCTTTAGCCATTCGGTCATCGGTCGTAGGCGAAGATGCTGAAGGTGCTTCGTTTGCCGGACAAATGGATTCGTACTTGTATCAGCAAGGTGAAGAAGCTATTTTCGCCTCTATCATCAAAGTGATGCAGAGTGCGTTTAACCATCGTGCCTTGGCTTATCGAATACACAAAGGTTTGAGTATTACCGATATTCGCGCTGCCATTATTATTCAAGAAATGGTTGATGCAGACGTTGCTGGCGTTATGTTCACGGCTAACCCTGCCACCGGTAATCGTCGTCAGGCAATGATCTCTTCTACTTGGGGTTGTGGTGAAGGTATTGTTTCTGGCGCCTGTAATACCGATGAAACGACGGTTGGTTTATTCGACAATGAAATCGAAGTTTTAATTAATAATAAAGATACTACTTTTGTTTTTGATCAATCTTCATCTCATGGTGCTAAAGAAGTTGCTGTCGATGCTAGTAAACAAGCTATTGCTTGTTTGGAAAATACACAAGTATTCAGACTTCGTGACCTAGGCCTAGAAATCGCTAAGACCTATCAAGTACCACAAGATATCGAATGGTGTCTTAAGGATGATCAGTTTTATATTTTGCAAGCACGTCCAGTCACCAGCTTGCCACCGATGAACTCTGATCAAGACGATGTTGTTGTTTGGGATAACTCAAATATACAAGAATCTTATTGTGGCGTGACAACTCCACTCACGTTTAGCTTTGCCAACAGAGCGTATAAAACGGTATACGAGCAAACGTTGAGGTTGTTGGGTGTGAGTGAAAGCGTGGTGCAGGAGCACCAGGGCATGTTGGAAAACATGCTTGGGCTAATTCATGGTCGCGTTTATTACAATATCAACAACTGGTATCGTGGACTGCTATTTTTACCCTCCTTCAAAACCAATAAGTCCGACATGGAACGTATGATGGGGCTTACCGATCCTGTTGATATGATTCAAGATCAGGAACTATCGACTGGGGACAAAATAAAGAAAATACCGCAAATTCTACGCGCACTTTATGCCATGTTCAGCCGTTTCCGTAACATGGACACACTAGTAAGTGATTTCCGTGAACTTTTTCGTAAAGAATACATATCCATCGATCGCGCTAGTCTGCATACCCTAACCATCGGCCAGCTAATTAATGAAAGTCGTCGTTTAGACAAATCGTTATTAGAAAATTGGACGACCCCTATTGTGAATGACTTTTACGTCATGATGATGAATGGTCGAGTGCATCGTTGGTTGAATAAAATTGCACTTGAAAATCCAGAAGTTGTGCAGAATAACTTACTGTCTGGTGAAGAAGGGATTGAAAGTACTGAGCCGACTAAGTTTTTATTGCGCATGTGTGATTATTTACGCAAAACGCCCACAACAGAAAAGCTAGTTTTAAACTCTGAAAATTCGGTGTTATTAGGCTTGATTCAAACACAGGATAAAGATTTCTATAAACAGTGTAATGAGTACATCGAATTATACGGCGATCGTACGATGGGAGAGCTAAAGTTAGAATCAATAACATTACGTCAAGATTCTTCTTTTATGTTTGCTATTCTAAAAAACTTTTTAGCAAAATCAGATCTTACGCTTGCGACGTTAGCTGAAAACGAAGCTAAGTTTCGCGGTAACGCCGAAGAAGCTGTGTTACCTGTTATAAAGAAAAAGCTAGGAAATCGAGCGCTTAATAAATTCAATAAGGACTTGTCAGCATTACGAGATGCAATTCGCAATCGAGAAAATATGCGCTTAGCACGAACACGTATGTTCGGTTTATATCGTGATATCTATGTTGAAATCGGTGAGCAACTCGCATTCTTTGGTAAGCTCAAAGATTCGCGTGATATCTTTTATTTAACGATTGAAGAAATATATTCCTATAAAGATGGCCGTGCCGTGCAAACGCAATTACAGTCATTAGTCGACTCTCGTAAAGAAGAATTTTCTTCTTACGAAGCTGAAGATTTACCACATCATTTCTGGACCAAAGGCGCAGTGTATTGCAATAACACATTTGAATATCCTCATCAAAATGAAGATGTAGATTTGAATGCGTCGAACCTCAAAGGAACGGGTTGTTATCCTGGGGTAGTAGAAGAGAAAATTCGTTTAATATTCTCACCAGACGACGAGTTGAATCTGAACGGTCAGATACTATGTACCGTCCGTACCGATCCTGGTTGGGCACCGTTATTCCCAACCGCAGGTGGGATTATTGTAGAGCGTGGGTCTACGTTATCACACTCAGCCGTTGTTGCTCGTGAGTTAGGCATTCCTGCGATTGTAGGCGTTCCTGAGCTGACTAAAATCTTGCAAGATCAAGAATCAGTACGCATGAATGGTACTACCGGAAAAATTGAACGCTTGGATGTTGAAAATGACTAGCTCTATTGATGATGTTCTCTTATCAGACAATTTTTTTCAGATCGCTAAAAAAATCTATAAAGGGGATCCTTATTGGATCTCTGAAAATGAAGACAAAGTCCGTCAGCAGTTTTTGCTAACGAATAGCTATTTTGACAAAAATTTAGCCAAGGTGTTTGTTCATGACGATGACGCGCGACTTGTTGGTTTCTATAATCCAGAATTAGAAATAGAAGGTGAAAAGGCAGCATATTTTGGTTTCTGGGAAACACAAAATGACCTTGCCGTTAACCAGCTGTTATTTCAGCAGGTGGAAGATTGGGCGAAAGCTTGTGGGGCTACTCGTATTTACGGGCCAATAAACTTCTCTACTTATCAAAATAATCGGTTGAAGACAGATTGTTTTGATAGCCCTTCGTTCATCGATGAGCCTTATAATCCTGCTTATTATCCCGATCTGTTAGCTCAGTTAGGGTATGAGAAAAAATATGGATATCTGACCGGGATTAATCAGAATGTGTCCAACTTGATTAAGCAAATTGGTATCGGTTTCAATATGCTTAAAAAGCAAAGTGAAAAAAAATTCACTATTGAAAAATTGACCGGCGATGTTTGGTTAAATAATCTTGATGAGCTCTATCCTTTAGTTGATGCTATTTTTAGTAAAAACTTCGCTTACACAGCAATAAGTCGCGAAGCCTTTCAAGCACAGTGTGGAGAAGGTTTCGCGAAGAAACTTTGTCCAAAAACATCTGTTATTATTTACGATGAAGATAAAAAGATTGCAGGGTTTTTTATTGCCTATCCAGATTATGGCAGCTTGGTTAATCAGCAAGGTGTAGAAAATTTAACTGAGCTGGCTAGCTCAGATATTAATTATACCGAGCATTACCCCCAGCTTAAGCAACCTAGATTGTTATTGGCCAAAACGTGCGGTATAGCCCCTAAGTATCGTTCTGCTGGATTGTTTCCTTTAATGAGTATGCAGCTAAGTGTTTGGGCTGAAGGTCATTATGAGCAGACTGCAGGCGCAATGGTGCGAGAAGATAATGCGTCAATGAGCTTTTATACGTCACTTATTAAAGCTGGGAATAAAGATTTCGTATTACGAAGTTATGCATTATTTACTAAGTCGTTAACCAATGATGCTATTGATCTAAGTGGAGTTGATTATGATTGATAATGGCAACTTTATCAGTCGTTTTATCAAAAATGCTGAGAATACACCGAATAAAATTGCCTTACAGCTGCCTCAAATGGAAGGGCAGCAATGTATGGCAGAAGACATCATTAGCTATGGTGATCTCAGCTCACTGATTTCAGCCTATAAGATATTGTGGCAGAACAAAGGTTGGCAGGCCGGTGATCGCGTCGTGGTCATTCTTAAGCCAAGCAAAGAGCTGTACGCCATTGCTATGTCACTATTCTCTTTAGGTATTATTGCGGTCTTTATTGATACCGGCATGGGGCGTAAGAAAATTCAAATGGCGGTTCGTGACTCAAATGCGAAAGCCATTATTAGCATGCAAGCATTGGTTAAACTGTTCTGGCTTGTTCCCGCTTTATGGCCGTTACAGCGCTTTGCTATTGACGGTTCTGGCTTAGGGTATCGCAATATACTCGATCAAGTTGGCAAGGTTATTTTTGACAGTGGTGATCAGCTTCCAGCATTAACTGCGATGCAGCGATCTAATAGCGACCATGGGCTAATCTCTTTTACTTCAGGAAGTACGGGCAGACCAAAGGGTGCAGATAGAACACATTTTAGTTTGATTCAACAGCACTTGGCGATTCGAGATCATTGGCAAGACGCAGAGGATGACATTGATTGCCCTTGTTTCCCTGTCATGGTTTTGCATAATCTAAGCTGTGGTATGACAACTATTATGCCTAAAGTTGATCTTGCACAGCCTTCTGAAGTTAATGCTGGCATTGTTATTGAGCAACTTCGCCATCATAAAATAACACGTCTTAGCGGTGCGCCAGCTTATATCAATAAATTAGTTGACCACTTAGCCCAACAAGATATAAATCATCAAACGGTTAAAGAAGTGACAAGCCTGGTTGTTGGTGGTGCGACTGTATCGAGAGCACTAGCTGAGAAAATACGTTCAGCTTTTCCAAATGCTGATGCCCGGATTGTATATGGCTCTACAGAAGCAGAGCCTATTTCAGACGTTAGCATTGAAGAGTATCTTTTAGAGGCACCAATAGAAGCTGCTAGGGATCAACAAGTTGGTTATCTCGTTGGGCATATAGCCTCTCAAGTAGAATTGTTAATTAGTGAATTTTCGGATTTAGAAAAAGAAAGACATGCTGCTGGTGCATTAATAACTGAAGAAGATGTAGTTGAGCGAATTTGTGGGGCTGAGCAGGTGGGTGAAATTTTGGTGAGCGGTAATCATGTACTAAAACAGTACATTGATAATCCATTAGCCAATCAAGAGAATAAAATACGCCGTGACAATGTCGAAGACACGAAAGCCGTGTGGCATAGAACCGGAGATTGTGGCTATCGCGATAAACAGGGAAGGTTATGGCTTACTGGGCGTATTAAAGACGTAATTAATGTGAATAATCATACATTTCAACCGTATCCTGTTGAGCAAAAATTGGATCGGATCGTAGATGTTGCGCGATCGGCAATTTTAAATTATGAAAATGTTATTTACATTTTTATTCAGAGAGAATCTTCTTCGCTTGATACAGAAAGGCTTCAGCAGGCTGTTCTTGAAAGTGTGTCCTGTGCCTTCTCGCCTTTTGGAATTAATTGTATTCAGTATGTAGATGTCAATAAAATTCCTGTTGATGGTCGGCATAACAGCAAAATTGATCGACCAAAGTTGCGCTTAGAACTGAATGCTAATTCTTTTAAAGAAATAAAATCATTACTGCTGAATTCGCTAGGATGACTCTGTGTTAAAGAACAAAAATCTACCTTTTATAATTAAATTAAATCGAGTTGATTTAATTACTTTATCCAGTGTGTTAACAACCTTGATTGCGACACGGTATGCAATTGATGGGCAGTTATATTTCTCCATGTCCTTGCTTTTTTTAGCAATGACGGCGGATGCATTAGATGGAATGTTAGCCAGAAAATGGGGCTTGGAACGTGAATTTGGACGCTATTTAGATGGTTTTATGGATGTACTTATTTATCTTGTAGTCCCTAGTATTATTATGCTCCAGTGGCAATTTGATGGATATTGGTCGATCTATATTTTGTTGATGAATGCGTGTGGTTGCATACGCTTATCAGTATTTAATCAGGTGGGAAATATTGAAAGTGCCAGTGAAAATAAATTGGCCTATAAAGGTATGCCTGTTTTTTGGAGTGTCTTTATTCTAGCCACAGTGATGATTGTTGAAAAACTGATAGGCTTAGACGCGGCGCATATTCTGTTAGCCATAGCCTTAACCCTATTCAGCTTTTATATGGTTATTGATAAAGCCTTTTTTAAATTCAGTTCGTTAACACAAATTTTATGTTTGACCCTTGGAGGCTTTTCTGTTTTTTCAGTACTAGCATTACAGCAGTTAGGCCTAGAATCCCCCATACTTATTTTACTACTGGCATTGTATTTACAAATCCCTGTAGTCATTGGTGGTGTGTTGCATATGGTTATTGTGAAACGTAATTATCTCAGCGTTTTAGTGATACCTATTCACCAAGGCTTATTTGGCGAAAATAAAACTTGGCGTGGTCTAATTGTTGTGCCATTACTTACTGCTTTTGGAGGGCTCTGCATGTGGCCGTTTGAAGGCTTAATGATGAAAATTTTTGGAGTCAGCTTATTATCCCAGTGGAATCTTGGCTTGCTGGGATTGACTGCCGGGATTGGCTATGTTCTGGCAGAGTTGCCTAACTCGTTTTTTAAACGTCGAATTGGAATACAAGCGGGGGAAGTACCGGCAGATAAAAAGTATTGGTTTATAGCACTTGACCAACTCGACTCGGCTGTAGGGGTTGCGATTGCTTATTGGTTAATGCTGGGGATATCATTTGAAACTGCTTGGGTTTACGTAATTAGTTTTCCTATTACCGCGTTACTGGTCAAACAATGGCTATTTAACAAGAACCTAAAATCTTCAGCCGCTTAAACTTTAGATTAACAACGTTTAAAATTAATGGCTAATACAATTACGCCCAAGTTCTTTAGCGCGATAAAGCGCTTGGTCGGCACTCTTCATGACGGCTTCAGCCTTTTGCTCTGCTAGCCTTTGTGCGATACCAAAGCTGACAGTGACTTGAACTTGAGTCGTTGCAGGCTTAGCTTTATGTGTTTTTTTACTTCTTGCCTTAGGGCGCGTTTTTTTATCACGAATCATTAATGGATAGTCGGCAATACTTTGTCGAATGCTTTCTATAAAGGGTTCGGCTTCTTCAGTATTTTTACGTTTGAACAATAGGGTGAACTCTTCGCCGCCATAGCGAAAGGCTTTACCTCCCCCTCGTACCTTTGCTAATTCTTGCGCTACTATTCGTAAAACATCATCACCGGTATCGTGTCCGTGAGTATCATTAAAAATCTTAAAGTGATCGATATCGGCCATCACTACGCAATAATGCTTGCCACAATGCTTCAGTTCATTCATTAACGCGCGGCGTCCGGGTAAGCCGGTGAGTTCATCGAGAAATGCTAAGTCATGGCTATTGAATAATAAAGTGATGAGCAGGGCGCAAGCGATCAAGCTGCTGAACAGGCTGGATATGCTGCTGGAATCAAACCAAGCACACACCAGTACGCAGGCAATCATGCAGGCGAATAAAACACAGTGACTGCGATCACGCTTAATTAAGGTATGGATGAATAAGATAATCCCTGCGCTGAGTAAAACAAGCGTGATAGCCAGAGGAGTAAGCCACTGCCCCATGATATGTTCAGAGTCTTGGCCAAAGGGCTGTAGGGCAAGGTATTGGCTTAAAATCTGCGAATAATCAGGGATGTATTGAACGAAGAGATAGGCACTTACAATTTGAATGCTAATGACGGTTGCCAGTAAGCCCCCTAAAGGAGAAATCAACTTACGCTCAGGCAGCCAATAAATGAGAAAAAAGTTCAAGGGCCAGTAGAAACTTAGGAAGGTGAAATAAGCGCGGATAGCATCTTGTTCTAAGGGCGCCTGTAAATAAAACTGAATAATAGCGTAGCCAAGCAGAAGGTTGGCGGCTGCCATCGCAATGCGACCCTGAACGAACTGCTGGCCTAAAATAATAACGGCGACTGATAGGCCATAAGGAAGGTACTTTAAAAGGATCTGATAGCTGTCTTCTAGCTGACTAGTCGCAGGTAGTAATAAAACCGCTGTGATTAACAGGCAGGCAGCGATAAGCCATGGGCGCATGGCGCTGAAAAGAGAATGACCTAAATGATATAAGGTCGTTAAAAATGACATGGTTGCCTGCATAAGCTGAATTCACACTCCTATGAGTACTTAGTATCGGAGATTCTGACAGATTTACCAGTTACAGAGTGTGTGGCTTGGTTAGCGAAGGTAAGCGCTTGAAAAGACAAGAGCGATTAACCACAGAGGACACAGAGAGCACAGAGGAAAGGCACAAGGGAAAGAAAGGCAAAGAGGAGAGCAGGGCAGAGAAGAGAAGAGAATCATACCCCTTGTAACTAATATGGAATTTGTTTTCTTTATTTCCTCTGTGTAGCGCAGCGGCTCTGTGTCCTCTGTGGTTAATCGTCTTTTTGGCGGGCGCAAAAAAGCCAGCGCAATGGCTGGCTTTAAAACAAAAAAATTCAACTAAAGCTATTTAACTAATCTTACCCGTCACGCGCGCACGCTTAGAACCCACTTCAACATCTTCTTTACGCGCCGCCGCTTTTTCGTCTAAGTAAGTATCGACTAGGTTTTTAACCGCAATAATCAAGCCCATCGCCACAAAAGCGCCAGGAGGTAGTATCGCGAATAAGAAATCAGGGTAATCATTAAAAATAACGATCTGCCAATTCACTGCCATCTCACCAAAGATTAAATCCATATTAGTGAATAACGTACCTTGGCCGATCACTTCGCGAATGACGCCCAATAGAATTAAGACCACGGTAAAGCCAAGGCCCATAGTGAGTCCATCAATGGCCGACGGGATTATGCCGTTTTTACAGGCGAATGCATCGGCGCGGCCTAAAATGGCGCAGTTGGTTACGATAAGCGGAATGAAAATACCGAGTATCTGATACAGCTCATAAGTCAGTGCTTGCATCACCAATTCGGTCACAGTCACAAACGAAGCAATAATCATAACGAAGGCCGGTAGGCGCACAGCATCAGGAACGTGATTACGGATTAGAGAGACGGCAACATTTGAACCGACCAAAACTAAAATGGTGGCTAGACCTAAACCAATGGCGTTAACCACGGTTCCGGTAACGGCTAATAAAGGGCATAGACCTAATAGCTGAACGAGTGCTGGGTTATTTTTCCACAGGCCGTCTAAAGAGATTTCTTGAAGGGATTTATTCGCCATGAGCAAGGTCCTCTGATTCAACGGTGGGTATGGGAAGTTCAGGAGTATGAGACTTAAGAAGATAGTCTTTATCGGCTACCAATTCTTGGCTGTGCTGCTGGAAGAACGTCAGCGCTAAGCGAATAGAACGAACAACGGCTCTTGGAGTAATCGTTGCGCCAGTAAATTGGTCGAAGTCACCGCCGTCTTTTTTCACTGCCCAAGATTTTTCTTCTGGGTTCAATAAAGATAAACCAGGGAATTGAAGGATCCATGGGTGCTTCTTCGCTTCAATCTTATCTCCCAATCCAGGCGTTTCTTTGTGATTAATTATACGCACACCAGCCAAAGTACCATCTAACCTAATGCCGACAATCATATCGATGTTAGTGGTATAACCGTCGGGTGCGGTCACCGGTAAAATAATGGTATGAGCTTTGCCATCTTTACGCGCGATATAAGCGACGGCATCGTCAGCAATCGGGCCTAATAAGCGAACGTTAAACTCAGTATGTATATCATCATGAGACAGAGACAGTGTATCGTTTAATAAATCATTATCGTAAGCATCCTGCGGCACAATTTCGTGCAGCGCTTTGGCTTGAGCGATTTGAATATTTTTATCAATGCGATCTTTGGTTGCTACTTGCGCAATACCAATTGAGCCCGCCGTAACAATCGCGAATAATCCAAGTCCGACCGCATTTTTACGAATAGACGTCCAAATTTCTTTGATAGCAGATTCTTTTACCGGTGATTCTTTATTGGCCGATTCATTTTCATTAATGTCGCTCATGATTAGCCCTCCTTGCTAGCGTTATTAGAAGCGTCATCAGGTTTAGCAGGCATGCCACGCTTTGCCTTATCGTGGCCATAAGTTCTTGGCTGGGTATACGTATCGATTAGCGGTGCGGCGAAGTTCATCAGTAATACGGCAAAGGCCACCGCGTCTGGGTAAGCACCCCAAGTACGAATGACAAAAATTAAAATACCAACGCCGGCACCATAAATTATCTTACCCAATGGTGTGGTCGATGCGGTGACGGGGTCAGTCGCAATAAAAAAAGCACCAAGCATAGTAGCGCCGGTGAAAATATGCAGCGACCAAGGCACATATAAATCAGCATCCCAGCCAAATAATACAGAGCAAGTACCGAGTGCAGCTAATACGCTGAAAGGAATATGCCAAGTGAAAATTCGCAGCGCTAATAAAGCCAAGCCACCGATCAAGAACGCGATGTTAACGAATTCCCAGCCACCGGCGAACCAGTTACTAGCCGAGCCGCCAGAGGTATCATTGGCAAACAAGGGCCCTTGTAAAATTTCGACGGCGGTTTCATTTTTGGCTAGGTGTTTGTAAGTATCGAGTGGCGTCGCACCCGAGAAAGCATCGGTTAAGCCCGCGTTACTTGAAAAAATTACACTAAGAGTGTCGGTGAAACTCATTACCTGGCCAGCGATTAAAGCTTGGCCTGGTATTAATGTATCGGCTGTTAAAAAGAAAGGTGTCGCCCACGTTGTCGTCATTTGCACGGGGAAAGAAATCAGCACCAAAGCATAGCCGACCATCGCAGGGTTAAAAGGATTATTTCCTAAGCCACCGTACAAATGCTTAGCAAAGATCATCGCAAAACTCACGGCAACCACGGTCACCCACCAAGGGGCGAACGGCGGTAATGCAATGCCTAATAAAACAGCGGTTAATAGCGCACTGTTATCTTTCAAGAAGAAACTGGCAGGGCGCTTACGAACTTTTAAAATAATCGCTTCGCAGGTAAGTGCCGTGACACTGGCCAGTACGATGTTGATTAAGTTACCCCAACCAAAAAAGTAAGTTAGTGCAATAATGCCAGGCACGGTGGCCAAGATAACCAATAGCATAATACGGCTCGTGGTATTGCCACCATGAGCATGAGGGGAGGTGATATTAACGAAGCTTGTATTGGAAAGTGCCATGTTTATACACCTGCCTTATCAAACTGAGCCAAATCTTCTTCTAGCTCTTTTAGTTTTTGCATCTGTTTATCTAAGCCTTTTTGTAATGCCGGCAAGGTTTCTGCACCTTGCTCTTGGGCTAGCGTGAATCGTTGCTGAGTTTTATCAATACGATCTTGCTGAGCGCGTAATTTCTTTTCGATGTCGACCCGAGTCACTTCTTTTATCACCGGCGGCGCTGACTTTTTCGCTTCTGCGATTTGCACGGCTAATAACTTCACCTTGTCACGACGATTGGCGACCGCTTTTTCGAAGACCGCTAAGTGTTCAGAGCCATCGTTTGTGCCATCTTGATTAGAGCCGTCTTCACTTGCGCCATCTTGATTAGGGCTAGCTGCGGCAGCCGCTTTAATTTCAGCGACTTTATCCATCGATTTTTTCAAACCCGCTTGAGCGGCATCAAGCTGCTTTTGTAACTTTTCTAGATCAACCGGTTCAGGGTTAGCCGCTGCTGTCGGTGTCCCTGATGGATCAGTCGAACCGGCTCCTTCAGTAGGCGTCCCGTTTTTAGCCGCTTCTTCTGCTGCTTTAGCGGCAGCGGCTTTCTTGGCGGCTTGTGCTTTTTCAGCGGTAGCAGCACGCGCTTGGCGCTTGGCTTCTTTTTCAGCTACTTCACGATCTAAGCGATCTTGGCGTGCTTCAAAACGAACTCTCGAGCGATCTGATTTCTGTTGCGTGGCACGCTCTTCTTTAATCGCGCCTTTAGCATGGCGATAATATTGCACCAGCGGTATCTGGCTAGGGCAAACATAAGAACAGGCACCACACTCAATACAATCGGCAATGTTATGTTGTTCCGCTTTATCCAGCTCACCGGATTTACTGAACCAATAAAGCTGCTGCGGTAATAAATCCGCTGGGCAGGCTTCGGTGCATAAACCACAGCGAATACAGGCGGAAGCAATATCGTTAGCCGGTAACTCTTTTTGGCTTGGGGCTAAAATACAGTTGCTGGATTTTAATATCGGCAGCTCATCATTACTTAACGTAAAGCCCATCATAGGGCCGCCCATAATAATGCGCGGCTTACTTTCAGAGCTAGATGAAGAGCTGGAAGAATTAAAAGAGCCGAGTAGTTTTTGGAATAAACTCTTCTCTTGTTTAAAACCGGCAAAGTCTAATAAATGCTTAACCGGCGTGCCGATTAATACTTCCACATTTTGCGGCTGTTCAACCGACTCGCCCGTGATGGTGGTAATGCGAGAAATTAAAGGCTTACCCTCTGCAACCGCACGATAAACAGCTTCGCAGGTTCCTACGTTCTGGCAGACAATACCAATGCTAGAAGGAATGCTGCCACTCGGGACTTCTTTGCCGGTCAGAATTTTAATTAACTGCTTTTCACCACCGGACGGGTATTTAGTCGGAATGGTAACAACCGTAATATGGTGTTCGCCGTGCACTTTATGCAGGGCCTCTTC
>Ga0209396_1003294_pt1 | contig 16395 bp, 17 predicted proteins | sample GOMGulsemesocosm_6_FD_184638 | JGI IMG/M metagenome (GOLD analysis project Ga0209396, IMG submission 184638) | Methane-oxidizing microbial communities from mesocosms in the Gulf of Mexico - GOM8C Gulf of Mexico (SPAdes) (version 2) | ecosystem: Environmental > Aquatic > Marine > Cold seeps...
CTCGAAGAAGTGGACCATGCCAATCAGAAACTGGAAGCCAGCACTGAACCGATTTATGATTGAGTTTGAAGACCGCTTGAAAGACTACGTTTAAATCAGGCAGTTACACAGAATTGCTTACAGGCTCGCATATTCCCCTAATGAGAAAATCAACAGGGTCAGGTAACGCTTGCTCGGCTCCGTTTCTCTGTCGATTTTAAAAAAATCATAAACAGGCTTGCCAACGAAGAAATGCCGATCGGGCCTTCAAAAAGATAAAATTCGATCTCACTTCAAGCAGTAAAATTATGTCAAAGATTGTTGAAACAGAAGTACCGCATAATGCATTGTCCACACAATATGAGAAACAAGGCGCATTTGTCGATTGCTATTACATTGACATTCGAAAGGAAGTGACTTTAGAAAGCTATCTTAGGGCTTTTTATACGACGTCTTTGTTCAAAACAGAGCGGGCCATTTTATCCATCGCGACGTTTAAACCGGCTTTTGATGCTCAAGCCGTTGAGCTCGCCCTGGGCACCTCTGAAAACTACTCTGTGTGGACGGTGGAGACCCGATTACCGAATCAGATCATGCTTCGCGAGTTTACGGGCAGGACAAGATCATGGCTAATGGCACAAAAATCCAGCGCCAATGAGGCTACGCTTACACGCCTTTATTTTGGTTCAGTGGTTCTCCCCAAAGCAGTGTCAGAGAGTGGAAAGTCGGCCTTCGGCTTGTTTTTTCATGTGCTCAGCGGGTTTCATCAGATATACAGCCGGGCTTTATTAAGCGCGGCTTATAAGAAGTTATTGAGAAACGATAAGCCAATGAAATAAGGGAGAAGTCCTTCAATGAAGTAGGCTCAGGTCTTTTATTTTGATCAGTACCGCAGATATTAACGGCATAAGTCAAAGACCACCCCTCCGCTGTTGACTGAGCAGGCAATAGATATAGCAGATGTGATCACTAGCCAGAGACCATGACTTCATAGACTCAGAGGTTCATCGTTTGAACGTTTGACGATACTCAACGGGGGTATAGTTTGATACCTGCTTGAAGGTTCTTCTGAAAGCTGTATCGTCGGAAAATCCCAGATTGTGGCTGATCATATTGATGGGTAGGTTGCTGTATATCAGTAAATCACTGGCCTGATTCAACTTAATAAGTCGCATGTATTTGGCGAGCGGTATTTTAGCGCCATCAGCCACTTTCCTGGCCAGTGTGCGCTCAGTCATGTTCAGTTCTTTTGCTAATGCGGCTATATTCAGTTGACTAGCGGGTGTTTGTTCGGCCCAAACATAAATTTTTCGAAGCAGCTTGTCCTGAATGTCGATTAACTTAATTTGCGTGAAGGGCTGGGCACTTCTCTCAGGTTTTGGTATCAGCATTAAATCAATAATATCTTTGAGTACGTCTTCTCCGTACTGCTGCTCGATTAAAGATTGGGCTATGGGTAAATACCCATTGAGCCCTGATGCAGTGATGTTTCGTTGGTCTTGAATAAACGTTTGGCTAAAGCTCCAATCAATATTGCTATACCTATCCTGAACAAAATTTGCTAGCCACCAGGTTGCCGTAGCCTTGCGACCTTTTAAACGCCCAGATTCAGCCATCATGCAGACTGCAGTACAGTAACCCCATACCTGTGTTTGACCTGTGAGTTTTTTCAGGTTTTGAATAATAGGTTTATAGTTTTCAATGGCTTGTTCAACATGGCCTTGGCGGCTGGTCCAGAATCCTGGAATCAACACCGCATCAAGGTCCTTATCCAGCAGCGTGCCTGCAACGGCCATACGGGCTACGGGGTGTATATTCCCTGTAGTAACATCCACATCAGATCGTGTGACGCCCACCCATCGCGTGTTAAAAACTGATTTACCCGCACGTCGATTAGCGACATTCATCAATTCGGAAAAAGCAAACAGCCCGGATATCACACAACCGGGGTAGAGTAGCAGACCTATATTCATGGGAAGCAAATGACCTAGCTGTGATCTATGTGTAGTCGAATGATTGTAGCTACTTCAGATTCTCTATCAAGCATGGGCCAATGACCTGCCCCTTTTAGAATATGAAGCTTGTCGGTACCAAAGCGCGAGGCCAGTTTAACCGGTAAAAAACTGTCTTGCTCACCCCAAATGACTTGCGTGGGAATCTTTCGGGTAGCCAGGAGCAGGTTATCTTCCCAGCCCTTAAAAATGTTCGAATCGAGCGTGCGATAAAATTTCAAAATCATCCGACGATTGCGATATGTGAGCATGTTGTAGTTTGAGCGTATTTGTTGTGTGGTTTGCGTGGGCGCTGCTTTTTTCATGGCTGAATAAAACTGCTTATAGCCCATAAGGTGCATGGCCATATCCCCAAGAATAGGTCTGCGCCAGATTCTCGCTAATGCATGCCATTTGTGGTCTGAAAAAAAAGTAGTATCCATGATCGTCAGGCTCTTCACCTTATCAGGGTATTGGGTGGCAAAAGCCAGTCCAACAATGCCCCCAATATCATGCACGACCAGATGCACTTTTTCAGGTGTATTGAGCTTAAGCAGTAATTGATTAACAAAATGGGCAAGATTATCCAGGTGGTATTCAAAGTGTTTTGAAGCCTGAGTTAAGCCGAATCCGGGTAGGTCGGGCGCTATGCATTGGTAGCTTCCCGAGAGAGCGCTCATCATACCGCCCCATACTTCAGACGTGTCGGGTACACCATGAAGAAACACGATGGCCTCACCGCTGCCTTGAATGTCCACGTTAACCTGATTGTTGTCTATCTGATACATTGCCATGCCGTATAACCTCTGATCTGAAAATGTTTAAGTTGTGAGCATCTTGGCAGAAGTTGGCCATATTCATAATGGCACAAAATGACACAAAACATACTAAAGCGGACAAAACGGCTTACCGGCTAAGAATGGCATAAATGGTATGAGAGTTGTCTTGTGTTGCCATTTTTCTGGATGGGTATCGGGCTTAAAGTGACTTCATCGAACTATGATGAGGCAACAAAATGAACATCACTCAAATACGAAATGCCACAATAGTCCTTGAGTTAGCGGGGGAAACTATCTTGGTTGACCCGATGTTTTCCCCGAGGGGGGCTATTGGCTCATTGAAATACGCAGTGCGGCAGCGTCGTAGAAACCCCTTGGTGGATTTACCCGCAGTCACTGATGAAGTCTTGTCTCGTGTGACATCGTGTTTAATCACCCATTGTCAGAAAGGTCACTTTGACCATCTGGATCGGTTGGCGACTAAATGGCTACGGGATAATAACATCCCGGTTTTCTGCTCGAGGCAGGATGCAGCTTATTTAACCGCTAAAGGCTTGCAGGTAACGGTGCTGGACCCCGATCTAACGAATAGGTTTTTCACAGGAAAGATCACGCTCGTGCCATGCCTTCATGGTCAAGGATTAATCGGCCGTATGATGGCCCACGGTTATGGATATCATATCGAGCTTCCAGGCGAACCGACTGTGTATTTGGCCGGGGATACGATATTAACAACTGAGGTCCGACGTCATTTAGAAGAGGTAAAACCCGATGTTTCCATTATTCCGGCAGGAGGCGCCCGTATGGACCTTGGCAGTGAAATTATTATGGGGTTTGAAGAAGCGATAGCGGTTGGTCATTGCGCTGAAGGTGTTGTGATTGCTAACCACCTGGAGTCGCTTGATCATTGCCCGGTCGAGAGAGCGCAGATAAGGCAAGAAGTGTTGCGTCAGGGTTGGGGAGAACGTTATTTTGTGCCCGATGACGGTGAATGCTTGAAATTTACTGACGCATAATAGATGAGCTCCGCCCCAGCTATTGGATACGCTGGTATTAGATAGCCAGATACTGGAGACCCAAGTATCGCTCTAACAGTTGCAGATTCTAGACAACCAGGCTCGCCGCCAGGCCAAAGTTCAGCACCATCATGGTGAAGTCGGTGATAAAGATAAACAGCATCAGCCCTTTCACCTGCCATACGCCCACGCCACGGCGGTTTTGCAGCGCGACGGGTACATTAAAGGCGAACTGGGTCGCGTGTGCGACGGCAATGGCGAATAACAGAATGGCCCACTGCAGGTCTTTATCAAATAGCTCCGTGTTCATCAGCAACAACACATTGAGTACTAAAAACGCGAGGTTAAACCCGGCGACAAACTTGCCTGACATAATCAGCGTCTCAAAAACAGGCGTGTCACGCTCTTCTCTAGGCACCACAATCTTGGCGAAAACTCTGCCGCGCATATGGAAGGTGTGATAACCCCCAGCAAACCACAGGGCATTGAGTAGCAGTATTATCTCGAGCATGTGTAACCTCCTATTCGTTTTATTTGCATCATCTTTCCAGAAACCGCCCACTAAAATCAATGAGCAGAACCGATGAGTCAGAAATTGAGGGTCAAGAAGATGAGAGCCTGGTCTTGTACTTAACACGCCATGCTGAATGTATGACCTGATCGCATTACCAATCAAGGCAGAGCGCTGCCTACTGGTCGGCGATCGATAAAACAGATGATAAAGGGACTGCGTTTAACTCTTAGTCACCGCGCTGATGGATGCTCATGAAGCTATAAAGACAGCAAGCTTTTACGGGTATCGACGTGCATCTTCTCTATGGCGTAGCGAATCGTGGGCCGCGCCATTGTTGAGGCATTTTCTTCAATGTATTCGATCACATCATGCAAGTGATGTACGGATGTGACCTTTAACAACCAGCCAATACTTTTTTGTACGTATTCGTCTTTATCAGCCATCAGCAGGTCACAGTTGCTAAAGACCAAGGCCTTGTCTAAACAATATACAGACCGGCCTATCGCCCTCTTTATAAACTTGACCCAAACAACATTGCTGGCTCGCCGGCACCATGAGACTTTTGAATGCGCCCAGTGCCGGGTTTGCTCGATCAAGTGAGGCCGAGTCAGTAGAAACTGATAGATGGTTTTAATGCACAGGTCGTCGACGTGGGACCAATTCGTCGCATAGTGTTCCAACCAAAACTCGAAGCGCAGCAATAGCGACTCATCGTAATTATTTCTGACCAGCTTGTTGATCAACCCAAAAGCCACCAAGGTCTCTTCGCTAAACTCCGCCTGTTCAAGCAAGCACTCGGATACAGAGAGCACCTCCAGCGCCGTCAGCTCTGAGTGTTCAAGGTGAAAATCAGCGATGATCAACTTGATGTCCGCTGCCGTGACACCGATACAATGTATTCCCGCGGGAAAGTAGCGACGGCTTGATTTCGCCTTGCCAGCGCTGCTTAGTTGCTTGAGGTGGTTCTTTATTGGCTGTATATAGAGGTCAATTTCTTTCATAACATCACTATACCGGCTGTCGACGTATCTCGGCTAACTCGACCGTTTTTACACAAATACTCTGCAGGCAAAACGGATAAAGGGACGGATAAGGGCTCGAACAAGGGATCAGTTTGAACCCAAGCTGCCGCCGTTAGTTTCACGGCGACTCATCAGCCGCGCCAGCCAGTACATCAACGGCGGCACCAGCAGCGCGCTGGCAATCGACAAAACGCTAAGGCCCAGTACATGGTCGAGGCTGCCGTCTGGCTGGGTGACGAGAATGGCGGTGGACATCACCGCCGCCAAGCCGCTGGCCATGTGCCGTGTAGCGGAGGCCAGCGAGTTGAAACCGGCGCGCTGATTGGCGGCCGGCACCCGGCTGGCAAGGGTCTGTACGGCGACATTGCGGCTGGTGTTGCCGACCATAAAGGAGATGAACACCAGCATGATCGGTGCCGGTAACTCGAGCACAAAGAGTGCAGCAACACCACTGACAAACAGCGCACTGGTGACCGCCGAGACCAGAGGGGCACCAAAGCGATCGCTGCAGCGCCCGGCGAGGTTGGTGCCGACCAGCGCGATCAGGCCGCCGACCATATAGAGCATGGAGATTCCCTCACGCGGGTAGTCATAATTGAACTGAAAGATGCTGGAAAAATGCGGAATCAGCAGGAAGCTGCTGAACATCGATAACGCGGCGATCACCCAGGCCACCAGCATGGCCGGCTGTCGCACCGCGCTCTTTATACGAAATGGCTGCTGACCGGCGGCTTCAATATGCCCGCGCATGGGCGGCAGCTGCCAGGCCGTGATGGCGCAGATCAGCAGCGACAGGGCGCCGACGACGATAAAGGGCGTGTGCCACTCAAACCAGCGCGCCAGCTCTAGGCCGATGGGCACGCCGGCCACGGCCGCCGCCGTGAAACCCACGGAAACCAGGCCTATGGCTCGACCGCGGCGCTGCTCGGGTACCTGATCGGCGACGATCGCCATGGCGGCAGTCGTCATGGGTGCGGCGAAGATACCCGCGCCAACGCGCGCCAGCAGCAGCCCTTCTAGATCGCTGGCCAGAGCCGCGGCCATGGTGCACAGCCCCAACCCCGTCAGTGACACCAGCAGCAGCGAGCGGCGGTCAAAGCGATCGAAATAGCGTGCGCCGGCCAGTGCCACCAGCGCGATAGCGACACTGTAGCAGCCGGTGATAACACCCAGCTGCGCCGGGTCTATCGACAGAGCGCGGGCAAAATCCGGCCCCAGCGGCATCACCATCATAAAGTCGACGATATTAATAAAATAGATCAGCGCCATCAGCACTATGACGCTGGTTTCGTTGATGGTTTTTTGTGGCGCGGCTGACATAGGGACTCGGTTATTTTTCGGGGGATTACCCCTGCAAGAAAAGAGCTGGGCGATTATGTGAAAATCTGAGTCGTAAGTGGTTTTTTCAAAACGCATAATAACAGACGACAGCCGCACTTTGTTTAGCGACTTAGCGACTGATGCGCGGGTTTGGGGGTCACACGGGTTTGAGGGCTAGGTCTTGCGGGTTTGAGGGCCAGGTTTTGTATTTCACATAAGTGTCCAATGTAAGGCCTCCCTCCTTTCGTTCATTTACTGGTTCGACCAGGGTGGAGCTTCGAACCATAAGGCTCTTTTCGTTAATGGCGTTTTCTTTGGCAAAAATGGGTTATCTAAATATAAAACATGACGTGATCGTAAATTTAAGCGCTCAATAGATTCGCCAAAGTAACGATTAAAGAGTTGTTCAAAATCCCCACTGGCGATCATTAGCTCCAAGCCTTTTTGAATATCATCAGCAAGCGTCGGGGCATCAAGACTGACAAAGAAATAAAGCGCAGAGGGATAAACAAGTAAAAGGTTTGGATCGACGACCAGGTTCTTATCAGCGTGAATCTCGGCTTCAGACTCAACCTCCAAAACTGAGCGAGGAAAGTAATCCACTCGACCTGACGCCAGCATTTTAAACAGGCCAATATAAGATGGTGAGCTGGTTGTTTTGAATCCATTATGCTGAAGAATAGCAACATCAGGCCAATCATGTCCCTGCCCGGAGTTGAGTGCCTGCACATCCTTTAGCTCAGGAAGTCTTTCAAAGCGCTCCACATCCATCCTTCTAATCAATGGAATACGCCAACCCACCAAGCCTTTGTCAATAGGAATTCTTATTGGCCTTAAAAGCTGCTCTCGCTCGGCTGAGGTCACTGTCCAAACGACATCAATGCCGCTGCCGAGCTCCATATTTTTAAGCGCGCGCTTTTGCTTTTGGACAGACTTGCTGGCCTGCAACAGATATTCCTTACCTGACTGAGCTAATGCCAGACCCAACAGTTCAATGGCATAGTTCTGACGTTCGTCCAAATTCCCCATTGGGCGGGGGTAGACTACATCTATCTGTGCCATGGCCAGTGACGACATTAACAACCCAGACATCAGTCCAAACACCCGTAAGGTTTTGTCTAGATTATTCACGTCGTCATAGCTCCATAATTGGATTCACCATACTGGCCCATAGTAAAACCATATTAGAAAAATTGATAGATTGCCTGACCTCCCTGAAGGGAACCTATTTTTCAATGTTGACCCAGATCAACCCAGCAGTAAGACTCCTCTTACACCAAGTCCTCTACTGGCACCCACTGCCCTTCTGAACTGTCGGAAACTGATCCGCGGCAACAGCGCCTGCATCGCCTAGGCGCACCTACTTTCGGTGCTCTAGTACCGACATCTGACTGCCATGGACGATGAAAAGGACTTACGAGTGTCGCTGGAGGCAGGAAGCCGGTGCGACCGGCGGAAATGCAGTAGAGCTTCTGGAGAGCTTACTGCCTTGTCGGCATGCGTTTGCGACACTGGCTACCCTCTTGAGAGGTATTCACCCCATCCTTGTGGCTTGCAGAGTCGCCGTGTAAAGGGATCTGCTTGGGCTCAACAATCAAGTGCAACACGGATAGGCAAAAGACAAGACCCTTTAATTTCGGGCTAGTGTTTTAACGCATTAGGATTCTTGGTCACTCACCCAGCGCGTGGCAAAATCGTTTAACGGCAGGAACAGCTCAATTAATTCCTCACCCTGCACCGTCAAGGCGTAACCGGCATCCTCTGTTTTCACCACAAACTCGGCCCCACATAAATCTTTTATACGGGCATTGATGGTGGTGGGGGATAAGTCGCCGCAGCGGCTTTGCAATTGGCGAAAGGTGCAGGCGCCGGGCTTCAGTTCCCATAAGATCCTAAGCACCCATTTCTTACCGAGAATATCTATTAACTGCATTATGGGTCTTGGTCTGCTGTCACTCATGTCTTTTTCCACATCGAATTAATTGAACAAACACTTGCGCTACACATTCAGTAGCAGTAAAGTGCTGGCACCGCTACAGATATTGTAGCAGAGAGAGGCCTAGCCGTTAACCCCTGGAGAATGTGAACCATGAAAGCACGCATAAACCCAATGAACGCGCCCTACAGCGAAGAAATCAGTGCCGACTTCGACACCGTAATGCCCCCCGGCATGCCACCGTTATCCATCTTTCGCACGATGGCTCACAATCCACGGGTATTGCACCGCATGGTGATTGGTGGTTTGTTAGACAAGGGCAGCATTTCAGTGACGGATCGAGAGCTGGTGATATTAAGAGCCTGCGGTGTGTGTAAAGCCGAGTATGAATGGGGCGTGCACGTAGCCGTGTTTGCCGAAAAGGCGGGTTTCAATGAGGCCCAAATCAGCGACACCGCCACGCAGGAATCAGACTCATCTTTATGGAGTGACAGCCAAAATCTCATCATTGCCCTGGTAAATCAATTGCATACGAACAATCAGGTGTCCGATGAATTATGGGAAAAAATGGCCAGGGTATTTAAAGAGGAGCAATTGATTGAGCTGATTATGCTAACGGGCTTGTATCATGCCGTGAGTTTCGTGGTGAATGCTTGCCGAATACAGCGCGAAGCCTTTGCCCCGGGTTTTCCGGCTTCAACTGTAACCAGTACCGCCAGGCAGGCTTAGCAGAACATCATGATAACCACTAGCTTCCAGGTTTTGCCCTCTTTGATGAGCTTGTATTAAGTTTGGGAGTCAGGTTTTGCTGGCCCAAACCTTACCCACTGCTGACCAAACCACGGGGTCAGGCGTGTGCTGAGTTGCACACGTTTGGCCACGCCAAGACGCTTAAGTAAGTGCATTCGGGTCTGAAGCCTTTAGTTATAATCTCACAACATTTTTCTCAGCGTGTCATCACCACTCACAAAGTGATGCTTCAAGGCCGCCAACACATGCAAACCAATCAACCCTAGACCGCCATAGGCCATAAGGTAGTGACCATCAACAGCCAACTCACGCAGCGACTCACTAACCGGTAGCAAAGCGGGGAAGTCCAGCTCAAAAAACAGGGTTATGCCCTCGCCTTCTGAAGTAGAAATAAGGTAGCCACTGATTGGCAGCAACAACATTAGGCCGAACAAAAAAGTATGCGCGAGTGAGGCGGCGAATTTTTCCCAAGACTTTATACCGGGACTGAACGCTGGCGGCTTTGAGACAAAGCGCCAGACAATAAAAATGACCGCAAGGGCAAACACCCATAAACCTAACAGCTGATGCCAATAGAGCGTGCTTTGCGATTGTGGATCGTAATAACTGAGGTCGACCATGTACCAACCGAGCCAAAGCAGGAACAACATCAATGCGGCGACAGACCAATGCAGCAGCTTACTGACCAGGCCATAGCGCTGCTCTTTGTTTTGCTCTGTGTTTTGCTCTTTGTTTTCAGACGGCATCCGCCAAGCCCTTTCTCGCCCTGTATTTAACTAATATCTCGTAACTAGTCACTGTTGTTAATACTGCTTATGTTATTTCTGCTTATGTTTTTTACGCGCTTGAATACGTACGCCTTCCACACCCAGCTCCAACTCAACCAGGTTAGACATAGGACCTAAGGCTTCATCGATGCCGTAATCACGACGGTCGATCACGGTTTTGGCGATAAAACCGGCGCGATAACCCAGCCAAGGATCTGGCCCCTCGCCCAGTTTTTCAACGTCAAAGCTGATGCGTTTAGTAATACCATGCAGGGTAAAATCGCCGCTTAAGCTACCGCCCTTGGCGTCGCCTACAAAACCGGTGCTAACGAAGGTCGCCTTGGGGAACTGTTTAACATTGAGAAATTTGCTCCCGCGCAGGTGTTTGTCGCGCAGTGCATGATTGCTGTCGAGGCTCGCGGTATCGATTTCGATCTTAATAACAGCGGCGGCGGGATTGCTTTCATCCCAGCTAAAATCCCCGGAGATATCGTTAAAGCGGCCGTAAAGCCAGCTGTAACCCAAGTGCTGCACGCGCCACTCAACAAACGAGTGGGTGCCATCCACCTTGTAATCAGCAGCCCACAGAGGTGAAGCCAAAGCCAGTAGAAAACCTGTTGTTAAGAGTTTTCGAATCATTTTGTTCATTGACCTATTCCTTCGCCTCATTGGTTCTTTTAAAGGGGGCTGACACCTTTAGTTAGTGCCATTCGGTGCAGGTCCCTTTCGTTTTGTTCACTGAATGGGCACAGGGGCAATTAACCTACTTGGAAACTTCCTTTTCTACATCCTCATCAAAACTGGCATTGTCTAATTCTTCAGTCAGATTCATGCCATAGATTTTTTCAAAATCACTCAACATTTCCCGCAGGGGTAGGTCTTGGTACTCGCCCCGCTCCTGCAGGTATTCCATGTGTTTATTGCCTGCGCAGTCAAACTCGTGATAAATAGAGTCCTCAAGCCCGTCAAATTCCAGAGGTTTTAAACCAAACTTGTCGCAGAGCTCAACATTAAAAGCCGGGGTTGCCTTAACCCATTGGCCCTCGAGATAAACAGAGGTATAACCATGCCAGAGAAAGACATCGGTTTTCATGCTCTGCCTAAGGCGTTCGGTTGAAAGGTGATTTTTAACATCGGCAAAACCCAAACGTGCGGGTATGCCGGCGGCGCGACAACAAGCCGCCAATAAAATCGCCTTGGGCACACACCAGCCCTCGCCTGCCTCTAGGGTGAAGCTGGCTTTAAAAGCCTGCTCTTCAAGGTTAAGGCTATAGGGGTTATATCGAAACCCATCACGTACCGCGTAATACAAATCCACCGCCCTTTGCCGCGGTGAATCCTTCTTCTGACTGTGTTTATCAACAAACGCCAGTACAGAAACATGGTCACTGTCGATAGTAAACGTGGGTTCTAAATAGCGCTGCATAGCTTCAGACATGATGATTCCTTTATTGTACTTTTAGCCCAGTTAAGCACAGGAGAATCTGCGAGACTATGGCAAAAGCAGGCAAAAGCAGGCAAAAGCTTGGTAATAAAGGACAGTCGGGGCTGAAGCCAGTTAGAAAGACTTTTTAACAACTATTTTGGCCGCAAATACCAATGGTCAAAACCGTAGCGCCTCAGTTAAACTCATTCACCTGATATAAACACCAAAGACATAGCAACTTAAATGACCCTAGAGAGAACCCTATGAGCAGTAAAAAAGAAGCCTTGCTAGAGCTTCTCAACAGTAACGCCCCTCACTTTGTTGGGCTTCTAGGCGGAAAAATGATTGATATTGATCAAGATAAGAACCTTGCGGTTTTCGAGTTCGATATCAGTAAAGACTTCTGCCATTCGATCGATGTCGTACAAGGGGGATTTATCACCTCTATGCTCGACACGGCAATGATCCATTCTGTTTTTGGCACAAACGACGACGTTATCGGGCTTTCATCACTCGAAATAAAAACGAGTTACCTAGAGGCGACTCGGGCAGGCAAACTGCGCGTAGAAGGTTGGGTGGTCAAGACCGGTTACAAGATCGGTTTCTTAGAGGGCCGCATTTACAATGAAGCCGGACAACTCACGGCCACCGCCAGCACTGTAGCCAAAATTATTCGAAAACCCAAAGCCTAAACCGGTAACGCGGTAACGTACCTTTAAAGGGGTCTGCCCCCTTTTGAAGGAATACTCGGTCTCCCCCTTCGGGTTTGACCGATCCGAGCACCCAACTTCTTCTCTATCGCCTCTCGAAAACAATCCGAACCCAGCGGTGTACCCGTCTGCCAGGCCGCACGAATATCGTCCAAAGACTGTTCATCGACATGGCTTTTAAACAGCGCTTTATAAGCATCGATCCTAAGCTGGGCTGTGCGCCCCAGCGACAGATACACTGGATGAGCTTCGACTAAAGGATCGCCTTTGCCCTGACCATTGCAGCGGTAGCTCGACCAGCGGTACTGACTGGGCGAACGAACCATATTAGCCCGTACAGGGTTCAACTCTATATAGCGCATACACTGCAGCAGGTAGTCGTCCTCCTGCACCAGATTGGCTTTATAACGCCCCTCCCAGATCGAACCACTGGTGCCATAGGTGTGGTTGATATAGGGAACATAATGCCGCCCTACCGATTGCATCATACGGCCCACCCCCTGCTTGTCTGTCGGTGTCGCTAAAATATGGATATGGTTGGTCATCAACACATAGGCGTGTATGGCGCAGCCATGTTCCGCAGCCGCTTCACTGAGCCAATGTAGATACGCTTGGTAATCCGCTTCGTCAAAGAACACAGGCTCACGACAGTGACCTCGCTGAACAATGTGTACCGGAACACCGGGAATCATAAAACGAGAGGGGTAGAGATAAGAGCTGGGCATGGTCTAGCTCCTATCAATTGATAAAAGACTAGACCAAAAGACGAGGACTATCGGGGCTGACTCTTTTAAAGGGGTCTGACCCCTTTAGTTATGCGTTTTTCGGTAGGCATAATCGATGCTCAAAGGCACCGATATTAACCAAAACTCTCAGAAAAGGCTGAAAAATGAAAAGTAATGCCCTCTGGGAGGCGTTGAACGGCGGGGGCTACAGAGATTATTGTCCGTTTACGAGGGGAAATCCCCAGTACCCCTTATAGAGGGATTAGCGGAGGTGCTAGAGGTTACAACTGACGACCAAAATTCACCATTAATCGCCGGCCTAAGCCGGGCGTTGCTGCCATGGAGCCATTAAAAGGTTCGAGGTATTCAATGGAGGTATCAAACAGATTGGCAAGACCCACGCCGAAATGCCACTGGTCATATGTTTTACGATAAAACAGGTTGAATTCATATTCTTTGTCTATTTTTTTCGGCTGGTTGAGACCCACAATTCCATAGCGGGAACCCAGCACAGTGCCATTGAGGTTTAATGATGCCCTGTCTGCCAGACGGTAAGTCATGTTAAGCGTTAATTTTTGATTGGCTATGCCATGGGTTTGGTTTTTATCGGCCTCAACACGGATGGATTCTATGCTGTTTTTGTCAATCTGGTGAAATGAATAACTCATGTCCAACATGCCCCAGGGGTGGCGGCTTTGCAGCATAAACTCCCCGCCCCAGGTTGAAATATCACCCACCACGATACTGGTAAAGCTTGTTGGATCCCAGCCGACAAAATCATCCACCGAGCTCGAAAAAAGGTTGCCCTGCAACATCAATGAATCCGAGTATTGATAACCCAGCTCTATCTCACTATTGGTTGTTCTTTCCTCCCTGGTGATGGGGGAGCCCGATAATTTCGCAGTGTGAAATGTAACGGATTGCGGAACCTTGAAGGCCTCGTTATACATGAGTTTTAGGTGGAATCTGTCCCATGTCTTTGTCGCCGCCAGCCGAGGTACAAAAGCATCACCCACCAGGCTGTGATCTTCATAGCGAGCGCCAAGGATTAAATTGGCCCAGGGGCTGTCCGCCTCATATTGCAGGTAGAGGGCATAATCTTCCACTTTATCTTTATCATCACCGTCAAACAAAGCTGACAGTCCTGGCAGGTCTGTTTTAAGCTGATATTTTTCAACATAGGCGTTTAAACCCATCAACAGGTTTTGCTTGTCAGACCACTCATAAATGCCCTGCCCATTAAACATTAACCGTTCAGTGTCAGACACATTAACCGAGTCTCTGCCCGGGTATTCGGTTTTGATTGACGAATGCCGATAAGTGAGTGTTGGCTGGAGCGAGAACTTGTCACTAACCTGCCAGCGATAGGCTGCACTGGCCGCTTTATTCACCACTGAGGTGGTACCAGGCGCGCTGAACTCGGTAAATGCATTGGCGCCTGGGTCAGGAAAAAACAGGCCTAATCCTCCCGCCCCTAGACGATCTTGCCATTCATGGTTGTCATAGCTAAAACGCATATCCAAATTCTGATAAGACAGCCCTGAATTAAACCTTAAGGGCCTGGTGTTTGAATTATCTTTTAGCGCTACAGAGTTCCCCAAAACACCGGTAAAAGTATCGTTGGCCTGGTCCCCATGGCCGATTAAAGCAGACAAGGAATAACTCAAGCCGCTGTCAAGTTTATGACCGGAGCTAATCGTATAGTTGTTGTTATGAATATTGCCTTTGGTGAAGTCGGCACTGACCTGGACTTGGGTCCCAGCCTGCTCAGAACCTTTGGTGGTTACCTTAATCACCATCAGAGCAGCCTGGCCGCCATAAATAACCGAGCCTGAGCCGCGTATAATTTCTACTTGTTTAATGTTGGCGGCCGCATAGTGGTTGCCCAATAGAATAACGCCTTGAGCCAGATCATTTTGCGTAACACCGTCGACCATTAACAACGCCTTGGATTCAGAGGTGGCAATGCCTCGAAAACTCATGGCCTTTATTGAAGTGACTTCCCCGGTGATCCATAGGCCTGGGACTTGTTTCAAGATCTGCTGAAGGTTGCGCGCCCCTGAGTCGATAATCTGCTGTTCGGTGATAAGGCTCACCACGCCGGGTTGTTCCCGTACCGGCCTGGCTTTGTTGGAGGCTACGCTCACTCGCACGGCCAGAAGTTCCTGCAAGGACATGTCAAACAGCTTGAACGTCTCCTCACTCTGAGTCTCGGCGTTCAGAGCAATTGGCCAACTGCTCAGCGTGGCGGAAAATACCAAGCCAACAATACAGTTTATTCTGGATTTTTTTAGATGAGACATTTAAGCGTCCATCGATAGTTATTAACACATTAATCAGTGTAGCAGCGCACTAGGGTGCTAGGGTGCTAGGGTGCTAGGGTGCTAGGGTGCTAGGGAGTATAGAAAAGATTAATGTAGGAAGGATTAATTGGCTGGCTTCACCCAATTTTCAAGAAAAGCAGGTGTTGAGGATTCTCCCCTGCGGCGGTAAGAATTTTCGCCAGACAAAGAATAAGGCTGCCTATTTTTAGGTCTTTAAATTCTGAGCTGACTGATAAGCCGTGACTCGCAAAAAAAATTTGTCGCCGTCAGATCCCGGCTCGACGGCCAGCAACGTCGGGGTTAAATCCGGCGCTGCTGGCAGGCGGGAAACTATAGTTGAGAATCAATAAACTCTGACAGGTCGGCCAGCGATTGGGCACCAACAGTGGTGGCCTGCAGCTCGCCCTTAGTGAAAAGCATCAGGGTAGGAATACCGCGCACCCCGTAGTTGGCAGGGGTTTTCTCGTTACCATCGATATCGAGTTTGCATATTTTCAGGCGGCCAGCGTATTGTGCCGCGACCTCGCTCAGTAGCGGCAGCAGCATGCGGCAGGGGCCGCACCATTCCGCCCAGTAGTCGACGAGTACGGGAAGCTCCGCATTAAGCACTTCACCTTCAAAGGTGGTGTCCGTCACTTCAATGACTGCAGACATAATTTGTTACTCCTAAAGTGTTCCGGCGCTTAACCCCGCCGGCTAAAAGTGTTTACTACAGAGCCTGGCTCGATAGGATTGCTCTATAGGGGGCTATAGTGATTAGTCGATTGCATCCAGGTATTTTTCCAATCAAGGGGTCAGAGTCATTTGATTGCCTTAAGCTCTCTACTGGCACCCACTCCCCCTTCTGAGCTGCCGAGCGGCGGTGTGATTTTTCGGGTTACGAGAACAGGATGTTCGAGTAAGGCCTGCTTGAGGCATGGATGCCCCTCTTGACCTTATGGAGAGTAGGCCGACCCGAAAAAATAACACCAGAGCGAGAGAATTTCAGTGAAGCGGGGTCGCCTTTTGATGTGCAAGGATGCACGAATTCCGTGGGCGCATGGCCGGAAAAGACTCCTGTAATTCCGCCAGACTCTACTTCCCTGTAGGGCCGATGCGCAGGAACGGCCTTTTGGTTACTTTGCTCTGGCGGTTCA
>Ga0209396_1003299_pt1 | contig 16390 bp, 10 predicted proteins | sample GOMGulsemesocosm_6_FD_184638 | JGI IMG/M metagenome (GOLD analysis project Ga0209396, IMG submission 184638) | Methane-oxidizing microbial communities from mesocosms in the Gulf of Mexico - GOM8C Gulf of Mexico (SPAdes) (version 2) | ecosystem: Environmental > Aquatic > Marine > Cold seeps...
GTATAACGTAACTTAAAAGGATAATTATGTTCCTTCGTATATGTTTACTATATAGTTTTTTGTCTGTACCTGTTGTCTATGCTTCACAATTTCATTTTCAAATAGAAAATGATGTTACTTTTGGCGAAGATGGTAACTACAGTAACGGTATGATTTTGGGCTGGGAGAGTACAGCGACTTCCTTCGAGCCTAAGGATTCAGTAGGGTTTCATAACTGGCTGCAACGCTTATTTGTAGCGCAAAAAAATGCCGAGCAAGCCTGGGGCCTAAAAATGAGCCAACGTATGTGGACCCCTAATGAGATAAATATTGCCGAGGCACAACCCAAGGATCGTCCATACGCGGGTTTTTTAGAGTTTGAGCAACATGCGGCCTTGTATGGTAATGATATCGCTCAAAAAAATTGGTTTTCTATCGGGATAATAGGTCCTGCATCTGGAACCGAACAACTGCAAGGCTTTATTCATAAAATAATTGGTGCTAGTACACCTTTAGGTTGGCAACATCAAATTGAAAACACTGCAACGATACAAGTCGCTTATGAAATTGATTATCTTTTATTAAGAGACTCAGCTCCCTTTAACAGCCAATGGGAAATTAGTAGCTTTAGTCATAACGCATTAGCTAATGTTCGCAGTGAAATAAATGCGGGTCTAACGATGCGTTGGGGTAAAAATCTTGGCCAATCATTTGGTCGTTTAAGCAGCCACTTTGGTCATGTAGGAAATCTAACTGATGGTTCAAAGCCACAGACCTTATTGTTTTATACCCGGTTACAAGCGGGATATCGGTTTAATGACTTAACCATTGAGGGCGATTTACCCTATCACTCTGAAGTAGAATATAACCCCAAACTAGCTAGCGCTTCCACAGGACTCTCCTATTATTTTTCTGGGGGCTCAGTTACCTGGAGTTTTAATGTTTTCACTAAAGAATACCTTACTGATAGTAAGGATTGGCATGGTTATGGTTTATTACAATTTGCTTGGTCAATATAAGTCGATGCTAGATTAATTCAGATGATAACTGATTTTTAGTCATTTATGGGCTTCACATCCAGCCATTGAAGATAGAATTGAAGCATTAGAAAAAAGAGCGCTAACGCGTTAAACTACAGGGTAATTTTTATGGCTCTATTTCCCCTCATCTTTTCAAGAATAGAGCCCTTATCATCTGCTAATCAAGAATTAAGGACTGATCATGATTTCCCGCCACTTACGCTTTATCGGTGTAATGACCTTTTCAACAATACTAACAACACTATTCAGTAGTCCCGTACATGCTGCACGAGATGTAACACAAATTCATCTTGAGCCTGGCACAGGTTTATGGTCGTTAGGTATGGGGTTTAGAAATGGTACTTTTCCTTATGTCGGTAAAGATGATGTAGACGATTTATTACCGCTCATTACCTATAGTGGTGAAACCTTTTTTATTGATGGTACCCGTACAGGCTTTCACCTTTATCAATCCTCTGATTGGTTAATAGGTGCCTATGCATCATACCGTTTTGCTGGTTTTAATGAAGAAGACGGTATGGAGCTTGATGGAATGGAGCGAGATGACGGTGTTGATGGTCGCTTTGCCATTACCCGCCGTACTAACTTTGGTAATTTCACCCTAGATTATGGCCATGATATCAGTGGCGCGTCCAATGGTTGGGATCTCGATTTGCGTTGGGGTAAATTATTTGTCCATGGTAATTATCGTATCAGACCTTGGATTGGTATTACCTTTGAAGACCAAAAACTCAGTAATTATTATTACGGCGTTAACCCTGAAGAATCAACCCATGATAGAGCAGCCTATCGCACAGACAGTTCATTTGAGATGCGTTATGGCATTGATATGAGTTATCGCATAGCTCAGCATCACTATCTCGGTTTTAACATGCAATATTCAGAGCTAGATTCCACTAAAATCAACAGCCCAATCGTTATTGATAATGGTCAATTTAGTAGCTTTGCCAGTTACCGCTATGAATTCAATGATTATCAAGACAACCCTTATGTTAATGGCAGTATTACCAAAGATTTAACTATGGGCGAATGGTATTGGCGCGTAGCGGCGGGTCGTCATACCGAAACTACCTTTAATAAATTGGTGCGTTTTCAAGATATGTTTAAACCCGAAGAGCGCGGTACAGGGTTAGCCAGTGTCTTTGTTGGTAAAAAAATAGCTGATAATTTTATGTGGTTACCGCTTGAAGCCTATGTAACTGGAGGTTATGTCAGGCGGTTTGAAAAGGATCTTCAAGATGACTTTAATGAATATGTATTAGGTTTCAAGGCCTATTTTTCAAAATTCCCTTGGTCTGATATTGTTAAAACCCGCATAGGCCTCGCTGAAGGTGTCTCTTACGCCGCTAAAGTCCCTTTTGTTGAAGGTGAGCATGTAGAAGCTAAAAATCGCTCTGCTTCTAAGTTCCTCAATTATTTAGACTGGAGTATTGATGTCAGTATTGGTGATGTTTTTAAAGTACCTAAATTAAAAGAATGTTACTTCGGTTGGTCTATACATCATCGCTCAGGCATATTTGCTAGCTCTGATTTCTTTGGTAACGTTAATGGTGGTAGTAATGTCAATACGCTTTACGTGCAATGTCACAATAATGTGATGGGTAGTTAAGTTGATATTTACATTAGCTTCAGCGCTTATTTATTAACAAAATACTCAAATAGTCAATGCCATTAATCAAATTGCTCATTTACTGCTTACTTTTAATACCCTTGTATTCTATTGCAGATGAGTCATCCGTTGCTGAGCGCCCTAAGGCCGACCTTTTGCAAAGTAAACTCAATACCATGATGCAAAATACAGCGTCATGGTTAGACAATATTGCCGACAATAGCACAGCCGAATTGGTGAATGAAAGTGACAGTGAAAAGCCTTTCAAGGAAGCAGAGAATGCTTCTGCAAATGGTTATTTACAATTATCTTGGCTGCCTCGTACGGGCGATTTAGATGATGTAGATGCAAAATTTAAAGTCTATTTCAATCTACCTGAGTGGAACGACAAGTTAGCTTTAGTTATTGATAATGATGATGAAGATGAGCTTTTACTCGATTATGAAACCGACAATTCCCCTACCGAACAAACCGGTGTTAACGTTGCCCTTCAGTACGTCAAACAATTTAATGATAGATGGCAGATTAAAAATAGACTCGGGATCAGTCGTAAACAGTTATATCTCCGTAGTGAAATGCAGTTTAACTGGAGAATGCAAGATTTTGATTTTAGGCTACAGCCCCGCCTTGATTATTTCTTACAAGATGGTTGGGGCCCCAGTGTTAAAGGGGTGGTTAACTACTCATTAGAAAAAAGTTATTTTTCCTTATCAGCAAGCTGGCAAAAAATACAAAATGAGGCAAGATCACGTCGCAAAGTGGGATTTTTCCACATAAAAAGTACTGGTCGAGATCAATTATTAGTCACTGGCGTTCAATATAATAAAAGTAATAACAAACTTGATATATCTAATGAAAGTTATGTTGCCTCAACACGTTATCGTAACCTTATCTACAAATCATGGATGTACTTTGAAGTAGAGCCTTTTATTGAGCTTAATCAGTTAAATAACTTTAGACGAGAAGCGGGTATTGCGTTCAACTTAATCAGTTATTATGGTGATTAATAACCGTGTATTTATCGCCAGATAAACCATTTTGAATTGTTACAATATACTTCAAAATGGCTGACCTTAATTATTGTTACTTATATAGAATTATAGTAACGCATAACCCTTAAAATAAATTACGATTCGATTTCTTCAAGGTTAATATAAAACCGCTCTTCTAGCACAACAAGCTCACCACTAGCTTCTAGTGATTGCCACCTTTGATGTGGATTAAGTCGAATAATTTTGTTATCCATTTTAACATCTATTGGCATATCAAAATTATCTACATCTGACTTCCATCGGTACTTAAGCTCTCCATTATTCTTAGATATTTCTAATGTGGGTATATTATTGAAATAGAGATACTGATCGAAAACCTTTTCAAAATCATGATCAAAGTATTGATTAAAGAAGTTCAACACATCCGTGGTATATAAATGTGACTTTTTAAAGTCTATAGTATAAGCCTTCACGCCAGCCCACCACTTTTCGTCGTCGTTAACAATGTGCCTTAAGGTATTAATAAATAAAGTCCCCTTAAAATAGATATCAGAAGTTGGCCAATGAGCTACTGAAGGTTGGCCAATCATAGGGAATTTGTTCTCAACTTTGCTTTTATAGCCATTAAGGTATTTTATAGCATCGTTATAACCAAACTGATCTTCAACATAAACAGCCTCGGCATAGGTACACCAACCTTCATGTATCCAAGAGTCAGAAAAATCATTACTGGTTAGGCTATTACCAAACCATTCATGGCCAGTTTCATGGATAATAATAAAATCAAACTTTAAAGAAACACCGACACCTGTCCAGTCACTACTTATGCCCTCTCCTCGGTTATAGCCATTTTTAAAACCATTACCGTAAGTCACTGCACTTTGATGCTCCATACCTGTATAGGGTGCCTGAATTAATTTATAGCCATCTTCAATAAACGGGTATTCGCCAAAATATTTTTGGTACGAAACCATCATAGGTTTTGCTTGTTTAAATTGCTTTTTTGCCTTGTCTAAATCCTGTGGTAATACATAATAATCAAGGGTTAAATTATCTAACTTTTCGCCAAAATGTACATAATTCCCTATATTTAACGAAACACTGTAGTTATTTATCGGGTTCAGTGTTTGCCATACATACTCGGTATAACCATTATCTAAAACATTGGTTTGTATTAATCGACCATTAGATATGTCCTTCAGATCTGAGGGCACTGAGACTCTCATGATCATACTTTCAACTTCGTCCGGTTGTTGGTCTTTATTTGGCCACCACACCATAGAGCCCGTACCTTGACAGGCGGTGTTGATCCAATGTTTGCCTAATGAATCCTTTTTAAAAGTGAAACAGCCAAATCGTCCCGTAGCTTGTGGGTAACCAGAGTAGTAGAAGTCGACTTCTTCAATGTCGCCTTCTTTTAGTGTTTCAGGAAAAGTAATATAGACAGTATTTATCTCTCGCCTGTAATCCAACGACTGACCCTTATATAAAATTTTATCTATGTTTAGGTTTTGGTATAAATCTAGCTGAATTTTATTATCATCTTGAAGCATTTTAAAACGAATTATATTATTTCCTGAGATAAATTTATTCTCAGGATCAACTTTGATTGATAAGTCGTAGCTTAATAAATCGTTGTTAGCTCGGTATTTACTGTAATTTCCCCAAAGCTGGTTCTTCTTTGGGTAGCTTAGCTTCTGCTCTTCGACAAGGAGTTTTTCATCATATGCCATCACAATAGTCTTTTTGGTTTGATCAGTCATAATAAACTGCTGAGGTGTATGGTACTTGGACTTTACTTGCACAAGATTAATAGCTGAATCGACTAAAACCTTTCCCTTCATGTTACTTCGATAAGCGACGCGAGATTTTTTATCATAAATAATGGCTCCTTCAATCGGCTGACTATCTTTTGAGCTAACAATAATGAGCTCCGTATGGTGAGCAAAACTTTGTATGCTGGTAAGATAAACAAATAAAAATAATAATAATTTAGCTAACTTCATAATTAAATAACTCTGATAAATGAAAAAATGGCGTGCAATGCTCGACTTAATTGGTCATGCTTTGGTTTCTGCTTATTCGCAGCCTATGCAGTTACACCAGAAATAAACACGATGGCTATTGCAACAGGGACTAAGAAGCGGATTAACAGTTGCCAAAGTTTGAAAGCTGTTTCTTTTAACGCCAACTCTTCTTGCATTTCCTTCGCTGGAATGCGCCAGCCAACAAAAATTGCCGTTAGCAAGCCCCCTATCGGTAGTAAAATACTGGCAGAAATATAATCAAGACTTTCAAAAATAGTTTTGCCTTCCAACAAAGAGATATAGCCAAACGGCTGAAAGTCTTTTAACAGGTTTAATGACAGCACTGAACTGATACCCAATAACCACATAATAACACCGCTAGCTACAGTCGCTTTACCTCTAGTGATAGAGAATTTCTCTGCGGTCCACGCGATAATAGGTTCAAAGTTACCAATGCAGGACGTAAAAGCTGCTGCGATGAGTAATAAGAAGAAAATGGCACTAAATACCTGGCCACCAGGCAAGTCCCCCAAAGCAATAGGCAAAACTTGAAAAACTAATCCTGCACCTGCATCTGGCATTAAACCATGAGCAAAAACTAATGGAAAAATGGCAAAACCGGCTAACATGGCAACTAACGTATCCGCAAAAACTACAATAAAAGCATTTTGAGTGATTGAGGATTTTTTAGGTAAATAAGAGCCATAAGTCACCATGACCGCCATTGCAATACCAATTGAGAAAAACGCTTGCCCTAAAGCGAGTAAAAAAGTTTCTGCTGTTATTTGAGAAAAATCAGGCGTTAATAAAAAATTTACAGCAGCAGAAAAATCTCCGACTAACATGGCATAAATAACCATAATAATTAAACAAAAAAATAATGAAGGCATTAAGATACTGACGGCTTTTTCAATGCCACCTTTTAAGCCTCGAGCATTAACGAACATGATAATAACGATGACCAATGAGTGCCAAAAAAGTAACCGCATGGGATCAGACATTAACTCATTAAAAACAGTTTTGGACTGCTCGGCATTAATGCCGTTAAATTCGCCCACTACCGCCATAGTGAAATAATCTAATGTCCAGCCGGTGATGACTGTGTAGGTAAGCATCATCATAAAGACAGCAACAATCGCGATACCGCCAACCCCTGACCAGCGAGTTGATAAATTATTTTGCTCCGCCACTTCTTTAAAGCTACCCGCAGCTGATGCTGCATTATTTGCACGACGGCCAATTGCCCACTCAGACATAACAAGCGGTACACCAATACCAAGTGCACAGGCAAGATAGACAAGAACAAATGCAGCACCTCCGTTTTCACCTGTTACATAGGGAAAGCGCCAGATATTACCTAGCCCTACTGAAAACCCAATCGAGGCCATAAGAAACGTCAGTCTTGATGACCAATTTTCAATAGTACCTTCACTTGCTAATGCAGCCATTTTTTCCTCCTAGTTGCTAAAACACAATAATGACTTGAGTGCCTGACCTAATTGCTCGGTAAGTCGCAACACCCTAGTTATTCACTCATGTTTTATTTATTCAGTTATTGATTTCTATTTTTATTAATAACAAATAATATTTTTATGGAGCACTGCCTATGTCATTAGCGGTCGAAACAGTGTCACCAATATCAAATTGGATGTAACCAATGAATAAAGGTATACAAGAAAACATCGTAACCCATTGAATATTATATAAAACCTAAGGCAATTAACTTTTTATATTAAATTACTATTTCTTAGAAAATATTCTTGATTTTGTGTGTATATTGTATACATTGGTTATGTAAAGTAAATCAAAAGATCGGCGAGGTATCAATCAAATCACCACTTAACAAGGTAGATAAAATGCAAAGAAGTAATGAGTAAATCGAAATCAAACGTATCAATTCACTGTACAAAGCTCCCACGAGTGCACTGAATTGGTACCTATATTGTTGTTTTAGGGAGTCACTTGTTTAATATAATATTTCAATCTGATCTGTCAGTGTTCATAGGTGAAAAATTGAGAAGTGTGCGTAACTGTACTATTGCTGTCATTCATACTAATTAACCCCTATCTTGCCCTCATACATGGGGCTGAGCATCTCTGAGTTGATATATAAGTAAGCTTTTCCCACCCCAGGATGTTCATTCAGACTGGGGTTTTTTATCTTTACTTACGTCGAATTAAACTTAAATACCACACCCACCACTTTGCATAAGTCAAACAGTGTAAAAATCAAATAATTTCAATTTAATTTAAAATATAGATTTTTTTTTGTTTTTTTTTCATGTCATTAACGGTTAGCTCACTGTCATCAACCAAATGAATTCTGTCATAGAAAATTTAAACAATTACACCGACAAACCCTATCTAACTGATATTAAACGTTTTATAAAGTAATCCTGAAGATATTCCACTTAAGATACGTGTGTATTCCTAACCTATTGACGTGGATTTTATACTGTATACATTCGTATGTGTTTTACTTTTAGAGACATTAAGTTTAACCAAGTAATACGAACCCATTGCTAAAAGACCAGCTTGGCACTTTAGCTTTGGAATAACAAAAACAAAATCACAACATTGAGTAAGGGAACATAAATGTATAACAATAATAAAGTCGCTAAAGCAATCAGAATTGCCATGATGATAGGTGCTGGTTCTGCCCTATCCTTTTCGAGCACTTCTTTTGCAGCTGAGGACAGTGCTGCTGAAGAAGTTGAACGTATACAAGTAACAGGCTCACGTTTAAAACGTACCGATATGGAGTCAGCAAGCCCTGTAACGGTAATTACCGCTGAAGATCTTAAGGTACGAGGAATTCAAGATGTAGGACAGTTTTTACAAAGCAGTGCGGTAATGTCTGGCTCTCCTGCTATGACCACAACGAACAATGGCGGAGATGGTAGTACATCTGTCGAACTTAGGGGCTTAGGATCTGCACGTACTCTAGTATTAATTAATGGTAGAAGGCCTGCGACCAGTGATTTTCAAACAATCCCTGCTTCGATGATAAATCGCATTGAAATATTAAAAGATGGTGCATCAGCAACCTACGGTGCTGATGCAGTCGCTGGTGTAGTGAACATTATTACCCGTCGAGATTTTGAAGGGGTAGAATTTAACGCACAACAATCAAACTCTTTTGACGTAGATGAAAACTCACAGACCACCATTAGTTTAGTGTTAGGTAAAGCTTTTGACGATGGTCATTTAGTATTTGGTGTCGATTATGTCGACCAAGAAGCTGTCTATCAAGGTGATAGCAGTGTTGAGTTTTTAAACCACCCTTGGTCTGTCAGTCCTTGGAGTGCCAGTGCTGAGGCAGATGAATTGTCTTTTTGGAAAAATGGTTTAATTCCACCGAATCAAGCCGGGGGTAACGTTACTTCTATTGGTAGTGGCTCGACGCCTTGTGGACAATACTATATGCAAGGTCGTCCAAATCAAACCAATGCGACGTGTAATGGTGGTATCGCCGGCATTAATGACATGCGTGATTTCGTTAATCCTGATGATACCTATAACTATGCACCGGTAAATTTTTTACAGACCCCTTACAAAAAACTTAATATGTTTGTTGAAGGTAGTTTTGAATTTAATGAAAATATTACTTTTTACACTGAAACACGTATAAATAAACGAACTTCTCGTCAAGAGTTAGCGGCTGTTCCTTATGATACTCGTTATGATCCTGCCTACAGCGGCATCCTTCCCGATGGCAGTGAGTTTAATGGCGTATCAAAAGACAACTTCTACAACCCATTTGGTCAAGATGTTACCCGCTCACGTCGTCGTATGTTAGAAGGTGGTCGTAGTTTTGAACAAGACAATGTCGGATTTCAGCAAGTTATTGGTATGGAAGGTGAATTTGGTGATGGTTGGACTTATGATTTAAATTATAACTACGGTTATAACCAGTACTCCTTGACTGAATTTGGCCAACTTTATGGACCAAACTTAGCCAAAGCCATGGGTCCTTCATTTAAGGATGCTGATGGTAATATTGTTTGTGGCACCAGTGCTGCGCCTATAAGTGACTGTGTATCGATGAATGTGTTTGGCGGCCCAGGCTCTGTTACTCAAGAGATGCTTGATTATACGTCTGCGCCATTATCTAGTTCTGGTAATTACACCCTACAAACACTCACTGGTTTTGTTGGTGGCGATATCATTGAGTTACCTGCAGGTGCCTTAGCTGCGGGTGTTGGTTTTGAATACCGCGAGGAAGAAGCTGAAAACCAAGTGGATTCTGGCAAGTTTATGGGTGAAGTTACCGGTAATACCTCAAAAGCCACTAATGGCGCGTTTGATGTAACCAGTATTTTCACTGAGATTAGAGTGCCATTATTAAATGATTTACCAGGAGCAAAAAGCATCGAAATACCCATTGGTGTTCGTTATGATGATTTTGAACTCTTTGGATCTTCAACGACTTACCAACTAGGCCTAGAATGGCATGTTGTTGATGGTTTATTAGTACGCAGCACATACGGCACTGTCTATAGAGCACCAACAATGTTTGATCTTTATGCTCCATCAGGTGATTCATACCCATTTACGAGTGATCCATGTAGTAGTGTAAATTGGGCTGGCTTAACAGGTGCTCAACAAGGAAATTGTCAAGCTGACGGCGTACCTGCTGGTGGTAGTAACAATGTTGATGGTCAACAACGCTCAACCGTTGGTGGTAACGATAGTTTGACGCCTGAAGAAGGTGACAGCTTAACGATAGGCATAGCTTACTCCCCTGATTTTATTGAAGGCTTTGGTTTAACGTTAGATTACTGGTCTATTGAACTAGAAAACGTTATCGACGCTGTTGGTGCGGGTGATTCATTAGACGGTTGTTACAAAGGCGGCGTTGCTTCTTTATGTAGTAACATAACCCGTGATAGCAGTGGTGAAATTACTGATATCAGTGAACGCTCTGAAAACTTAAGTGCGATGACAGCTAAAGGCATTGATTTTGAAGCAAACTATACTTTTGAAGCACTGTCAGGCGAATTTTACTTAAACTTATCTTGGAGCCACTTTTTAGAGCGTAAAAACCAAGTATACAACGCCACTACTTTCATGTTTGAAATGGAAGACTTAAATGGACAGTTCGAAAATGATAATAGCTATGCCACCGATAAAGTAAACTTCACGGCTAACTATACCTTAGACAACCTAAACTTAAGTTATGCTGCTTACTTCATTTCCGGGCTAGAGTACGATGATTTATTATATTACGGCAGCACACCAAATGATGTAAATGATCCTACCCAAGGTAATCATATGTATAGCGTAGACTCTATCTTATATCATGACGTAACTGCCAGTTATAGCTTTGATACTGGAACCACCATTTCTGCTGGTATTACTAACTTAACCGATGAAGAGCCTATTTATATAGAGCCTGCTCAAAATGGTAATACTGATGAAAGTAATTACCGTCTATTTGGACGCAGCTGGTTCCTTCGTTTTAGCCAGCAGTTCTAAAATTAGTTAATTCAAAATAAAGTAAAAATAAATAGGCGCCACTATAGCAATATAGTGGCTTTTTTAATGGCTATTCTTACCAAGAGTGTTGAGCTTAAAGAACCTTGATTAAAGCAATGTTCAATGACTAATGTGTTTTGCAAAATAAGTCGCTTTTTGCGAAGTACATTCTTATTAATCGCATTGATGTTTTTATCCAACTGAAATAGTTGACTTTTTAATTGGTACGATTTTTGTAAGGTAATTGTTGGTGGTGACTATTTATAAATCACCTTTTCAATAACCTTTGCTTTTCGAGGTGGACCATGGAATTACGAGAAACAATTGCTCAAGAAGTCATTTATAACCTTAGCGTAATGTATAAGGTACTTTTAGTTACAGGTGTTTTTCTTTTATTTTCTTCATTTATTATGTACTTACTCAATTCAAGTATAGCGCTAGAAAACGCATTTATATCTGATAGCATAATGAATACATCGTTCAACACATCAGTACTGTCCATTATAATCAGTATGATTTTTATGTGTTTTAGGAACATAGTTCGAATTAAAACACGTAAATTTAGAACAAAACACTGTAGAATTTAAGAAGCATTATCGGAATTCGACCTAATTATTCGATTTACATAGTCCTCTCATCTAATAATTACCTAGCCATGAACTCACCGTTTAAATATTTAGTTCCTATGATTTGTTTGTTCGAATTTTAAATAAAGCACCAAGTGCTATATTCCGTTCACAGTGAACAAATCAATCAAATAAAACTTATTGTGCAGTTACCTTTTTCTGCAATCGTATACTTTTTCGCTATACTGAGTTTACTAGGTAATATCTTAGGAATTAAGCTATGCGGTCATTATCCCTTACTTTATTGAGTGCTTTGGTAAGTGCTCTGTTAATTTCTTGTGGAGACTCTCGTGAGGATGCCACTCCTCAACCTGTTCTCCCTGCCGTTGCAACCCCGCTGCTCTCTTTTGCTATTGCCGATGCGCCGGCTGACTCTGTTACTGAGGTTTGGGTAACTTTAAGTTCCATCACCTTAAAATTAGCAGAAGATGATGACGATGATGATTCCGGTATCACCCTTCCAATATTAGATGATAATGATATGCCTATATTGATAAATTTAATGGCTTATCAAAATGGTGATGAATTTCTTATTATAAATAATGCCGAAGTACCGGCTGGGGATTATACAAATTTAATTTTAAATACCTCAGGTTGCGCACAAAACCCCAATGGTAGTGATCAAGATTGTTGGGTAATTGATAGCGATACAAGAAAACCTTTAAAAACACCGAGCAATAAGCTGCGCTTGGGCGGCTTTAATGTGTCTGATGAGGCTCAACAGAAATATACCATAGAGTTCAATTTACGCTCTTCACTAACAAGTACAGCAGGTGGTGCTGCGTTTAACCTTAAGCCGCATGGCATTCGAATTGTTGGCATTGTTGGTTCATTATCGGGTACTGTCGATGTAAACCTACTAAACCCTGCCATTGATGATGATAGGTGTGACACGGTTTTTGTAGAAGATACTGACCATGGCAAGGTAGTTTACTTATACCAAGGTGATGTTCTTGACTCCGCTACTTTGGTGGATGAATTTGATCCAGAAGTGGCATTAAATGAACGACCTGATGATGCCATTGCGCCTTTTGCCTCTGATTCGATATCCTTTGACGCAGAGGCTAACGAGGGAGCTGGCGCCTACCATTACAGTTTCTCACACCTTCCGATTGCACAGTACACTGTGGCATTTTCTTGCAGCGCGGTTGATGATTCTGCGGAAGAATATAATGCCATCAAGATTGCCGACCCGACAGGTCAAAAGCATACGGTTACCATTGAAGCCAATACAGATACAGTACAGGATTTCACAGAAATTTAACGCCGGCGTTGTGTTAACAATTGCGATGCTCAGTCGATATTTTTATTATTAAACGTGAGTGTCGAACCATAATACATTGAGTTTCCATGGCTTTAATCTAATCTCCGCTGTTAGCGAGAAACCGAAGTAGTGTAATGCCCACACTTAACTTTGGAGTACAAAATGATCATTACCAATTTAACCACGAGTTATTATCACAGGGTAAATTAGGAACTCCCCCCTGAACCACGAGACAGGAATCTCATTGAAATTTGGCTGTAATAAAGCACGAATTTAGTAGAAAACTAGCTTAATCTTGGCATAGTTAAATCTAACTACTATTATAATATTACTCGATTCAATAGTTTTTCTAACTTCAGTATTTCTGAAAAGTTTATCGAGTTAAAAGTAAGGAACTATTCATGCTTCATAGGCTCCATACCCCCACGGTTTTAGTTACTGTAATATTCTTTGGTCTATTTGTCTCCATATCAAGTGGTTACCTTCTATATAATATGGAAGAAGAAAAAATAATAAAAGAATTTCATAAGGAGGTAGATGAACATGTAGCGTCTTTACATAGAGAAACTATCTTGAATTTCGAAGCGCTAAGATCACTGGCTATCTTGTTTAGTGATTCTACTGCACCCGACTGGAACAACTTTAGTCTTGAGGCTAAAAGTATACGTAGTCGCCATAATAGTATTCAAGCATTAGAATGGGTACCACTTGTAAAACATGCTCAACGAGATGTCATTGAGTCAAAACCATTACTTAACCTCCCTAAATTTGAAATAATTGAAAGACAAAAACAAGGTAGTATGGTGATAGCTCCAGTTAAAGATGAGTACTTCCCTGTTTACTTTGTTGAGCCATATATTGGAAATGAACTAGCTTATGGCTTTAACCTAGCTTCTAATGACATCCGTTATCAAACAATCATTTCTGCTAGGGATACAGGGTTACCAACTGCTTCTGGTAGCATTACACTAGTCCAAGAGAAAGGTGACCAAAAAGGATTTTTAGCATTCATTCCCATATACAAAGTTAGAGGGTTATCAACAACAGAGAAAAGAAAAAATAACTTCTTAGGCCTTGTCCTTGCCGTTTTTAGAATTGGCGATATTTACCAAAATTCAATAAAACACAAAGTAATCAATAATCTAAAAATAACCCTACTTGATGTAACAAACCCACTAGATGAAACAACACTGCATAATACTCCCAACCAAGGTATTGGAATAAATAATGAAATAATCTATCGAAAAAAACTACCGGTATTATGGGGCCGACAATGGAGTATCATTGCATCGCCAACAGAGGCTTTTTTTACTGATAGACGTAATGTATTACCTTTGGCAGTATTCTTGTCATTTATTGTATTCACAATATATATATCCTTATACATTAATTTCATATCCAAACGTGCAACAGCTGTTCAAAAAATTGTTTTTGAACAAAATCAGGAAATTAATGAAACAAATAAAAAGCTAAAATTACTATCTCGCTCTGACGGTTTAACAGGAATAGCGAATAGAAGATATATGGATGATTTTTTTAAACAAGAATGGCGTTTAGCATTACGAAACCAAACTTCAATTTCCTTTATTCTTGTTGATATTGATTTTTTTAAGTTGTATAACGACAACTATGGACATCCACAAGGAGATGATTGTCTAAAAAGGGTGGCAAAACAGCTTCAGAGTATTTTACATCGCCCTTGTGATCTCGTTGCGCGCTATGGTGGTGAGGAGTTCTCACTTATCTTGCCCCATACAACAAACCCAATCAAAGTTGCAGAAAATTGCCGAGCAGCCATAGAAAATATGAATATTGTTCATGAATACTCCAAAAACTCACAAGTAATCACTATCAGTATTGGCGTCTGTACTGCAATTCCCACGATAAATTTACCTTCTCGTATATTAATAGAGACCGCTGATAAAGCGCTATATATCGCCAAAAATAAAGGCAGAAATAGAGTCGAGGAATTAACTATCGATACGTCAGATATAGACGTTGAGAAACGGGGATGAATAAAGACAGGATGATTATTATATTTAGACATTAATAAAGACACACAGATTAAAATAGTCATCATGTATGTCTGAATCAATTTGTTAAAGCACTTGTCCTTAGCACTTGATTGATAAATTAAGCGATGATTATTTTAGCTAACTCTTCTTTAGCCGGTAATTTTTCATTAATAAGTTTCCCGGTCACACTATGATATGCTAATCCTGTCATCACCTTCTTAAATATAGCCTTCATCACTGGTCGCATTATCAATTGACCCATCACCCAACCAAGCGGTCCTCCTTTGACAATAAAGTCTGCTGACATATAAATTTCACTGGTATGTTCATCAATCGCAGTCACTTTCATTTCAGATTGCATACTTTTTAGCGGCATTGAATGGTTAGAAAGAGCCATCTTATAGCCCTGCCCTTCGTGGTATTCAATAATTTCTTCTACAAGGCTTGAACCATCATTAAAAGTACAAGATCGTTGTGCGCCCAAACCCGAGCTAATATCATTGACACAAGCAGATGATTTAATTGTCATAGCAAAATTTTCAATACGGCTATAATCCTCAAGAACTTGCCACACTTTTTCAGCTGGTACGTTAACCTTTAATGTCTTCTCACAATGATGTGCCATGATATTTACCTTGTATTTAATTAGTGTTTAAAACTAGCTAAATTATTGTTAGCTAGGGGAATACGTGTGTCTGTTGTTCTTTACCAACAGGATTAACTACTTGCCTTTAACCCCTTAATAATTATTTTGATTGATGTGGTTAAATCATCTTCGAAGTTTGGTTTCAATGCCTGAAACTCATCGAGTTGATACACTTTCTTTAATGCGTCACTTTGCATGGTTGCTGCCCAAGAGTTTGACGTGGCTGCATAACTTAAGGTCAACAGTTTAAAAGCCCTTTCACCTTCTATTGATGGATAAATACGCGTGATATCCAGTGTGAGGCGATAAAGTAGATTCATCGACAATCGTTTAAACTCCAACAATTGTTCAAATGAGCTGTTTCTTTCTAGTGAAGTAAAAAGAATCGGCATCAAATCTAACAACTTGGGTTGCGACAACAACGTATTCAACCAAATATCAGCAAAGGATTTTGCCGCAACTTCTTGCTCAAGCGTTTGTAACTGTTGACTAAAATCGTTTACCCATTGCTCGAACAAATCGGCAAAGACATTCAAAAAAATGTCATCTTTTGAACTAAAGTAGCGATACATGTTGGATTTGGTAAAACCCGCTTCAACAGCAATGCTATTAAAACTGACCTTATCGTAGCCATTCTTTTTAAAAAGTGTAAAAGCAGCTTGATAGATAGCCTCTCTACGCTCATTTTTATTTTCGTCTGTTCTCGCACGTTGC